>Ga0180008_1001248_pt1 | contig 16641 bp, 17 predicted proteins | sample MM_PW_MetaG_FD_121121 | JGI IMG/M metagenome (GOLD analysis project Ga0180008, IMG submission 121121) | Groundwater microbial communities from the Aspo Hard Rock Laboratory (HRL) deep subsurface site, Sweden - MM_PW_MetaG | ecosystem: Environmental > Aquatic > Deep subsurface > Groundwater...
CCACCACGTGAGTGGACCATGGCGAAGGCGCAATTTGCCGTGATCTTCGGCGAACGTTTCATCAGAGCCATGGCGGCCTGATGATCAACCGCCCGGCCGCACACGGAAATCCTGACAGTCCCCAATCATGGCGCTCGCATCGCTGTTCGTCATCGCCTACGCGCTGGAATTGAGCGGACTGCTGGACCGCGCGATTGTGTTGGGTGTCAACCTGTGCAAGCGCATGGGATCGAAAGGGATCTGGCTGCTCCTCACCATGATCGGCTGTGCCTCCTGCTTTCTCAACTCGACCCCCATCGTCGTGCTGGGTGCCCCCGTAATCCGTGACATCGCGCAGTCGCTGGGCCAGTCGCCCAAGCGCTATCTGATGCCGCTTTCCTACATCACCGTGCTGACTGGCTGCTGCACGCTCATCGGCACCTCGACCAACCTGCTTGTCGACGACATGGCGCGCGTCGCGGGACAACCCCGCTTCGGCTTCTTCGAGATCACGCCCGTGGGTCTGCCCGTCGCGATCGTCGGCGGCCTCTACCTTCTGCTGGTGAGCGGGCGTATGCTCGCTCGGCCCGAGGAGAAGACACAATCGCATCCCAAGGCGATCGACCCGCACGCGATTCACAGCGCTCAGGTCGGCGACGCCACGCTGTTCGCCGAGCCGCGCATCCTGCATCCGCGCAAGGCCGCACTGGCCGCCGGAATATTCGTGGGCGTCATCACGCTTGCCGCGTTGAACGTTGCGCCGATCGCCGCGACCGCGCTGACCGGGGCCGTCCTGCTCATTCTTCTGCGCGTGATCAGCCCGGACGAGGCCTATGCCGGCCTCAAGCCCGAAATCCTTATCCTGATCGCCGGGATGGTCGTGATCGGCATCGCCATGGACCAGAGCGGGCTGGCGTCGCAGACGTCGGAACTGCTCATCGCCAGCGTGGAAGGGCTCAGTCCACTCGTCGCACTCATCGTGCTCTACGGCGTCACCATGGTCCTGACCGAACTTCTCTCCAACGCCACGGTCGCGGTATTAGTGACGCCTGTCGCCGTCGCGCTGGCCGATAGTCTAGGGGCCAGCCCGCGTCCCTTCCTAATCGCCGTCATGATGGCGGCCAGCGCGGCTTTCGCCACCCCGTTTGGTTATCAGACCAACGTCATCGTCTACCAGATGGCAGGCTACCGCTATATGGATTTTGTGCGCGTCGGGCTTCCGCTCAACCTGATCACTTTTGCCGTAGCCATCGTCGCGATCCAGTCGGCCTTTCCTTTCTAGAGCCGATTTATCTGACGTTCTTGCTGAAAAAATTAGAAAGCGCCGACGGCAAGGAGCAGCGCGAAAGTGAGCGCAGCCGATGCGATGATGCTCCAGACGAAACCGGAATCCAACTGTCGCTTCATAATCGTTCTTCAAATTCAGACAGCGAACGATCCAGTGCCGTTCAGGCGCGATCCGCCTACGTTCTCACGGTGGATGGCCATCAGGATGCCGAGCAGGATCAGCACCGTCATCATCGCTGAGCCTCCGTAGGACATGAGCGGCAGTGGAATGCCGACGACTGGCGCCAGCCCCATCACCATGGCAAGGTTGATCGACACATAAAGGAAGATGGTGAAGGCCAGGCCGCAAGCCGTCAGTCGGGTGAAGATCGTGTCACCGGCGACACCCAGGCGCCAGCCCCAGCGAATGAGATAACCGTAAGTCAACACGACGAAGAGGCCGCCCATGACCCCCCACTCTTCCGCCATTGTCGCGAAGATGAAATCGGTATGCGCTTCGGGCAGATAGGCTAGGTGGCTTTGGGTGCCATCAAGGAAACCCTTGCCGAACAGTCCGCCTGATCCGATCGCTATTTTCGATTGGGTAATGTGATAGCCCGTGCCCAATGGATCGCCTTCCGGGTCCATGAACACCAGCACCCGGTTTTTCTGATAATCGTGCAGCATGCTCCATGCGACGGGGAGTGCGGCAAGAAGAGCGGCACCCGCTGTCAGGAACCAGCGTAGTCCGACACCGGCGAGAAAGATGACGAGCACGCTTGCCATGGAAATCATCATGGCGGTGCCAAGGTCGGGCTGGAGCATGACCAGCGCAGCGGGGACAGCGAAAAGGGCGATCGGCGCAACAAGCACCGATGGCGTGCTGACATAGATCGCCGGTAGCCGGTGAAAAAACTTGGCGAGGCTGAGCACGACCGCGATCTTCATGAACTCGGATGGCTGCAACCGTATAAAACCGAGGTCGATCCAGCGTTGCGCACCCATACCGATTTTGCCGAACAGTTCGACGATCAGCAGCAGTACGAGCGTGACGCCGTATAGCGGATAGGCAATGTCCATCCAGCGGGCCACGGAGATGCGCGACAGAGCGAACATCAACCCGGACAGCAGTACAAAGCGAAGGCCCTGGTTGGAAGCCCAGGGCGAAATCGAGCCGCCCGCTGCGGAGTAGAGGGTAGCAAGACCGAACAGTACGATCGCGATCAATGTTACCAGCATCCCCAAGGGAAGGGTGCGGATGGCTGCGGGGATGAGCGACAACGCGGTAATGCTCCAGATACTGTCATGGAGGGCGGCCTGCCGCCCGTCTTCGGGGTGGGTCAGATTGCCGGTTGTGATCGTTCCGGTTGCGCCCAGCGTAAGATGGCGTAGCCGATAATTCCGGACAGAAATGAACCAGCCAGGATGCCGATCTTGGCTTCCGACTGGAGCAACGCTTCGCCGGGAAATGCCAAAAGCGTGATGAACAAGCTCATCGTGAAGCCGATGCCGCACAGAAAGGCGACGCCGAGCATCTGTAGCCGGCTTGCATGAGCGGGCAGGTCCGCGAACCCCAAACGGATCGCAAGCATGGAAAACCCGAAGACGCCGATCACCTTACCGATGAGCAAGCCGAGCGCCACGCCCAGCGTGACCGGCGCAGCCAGTGCTTCGGCGGGCAGGCTCAGCACCGGGACGCCCGCATTGGCGAGGCCGAAAATCGGCACGATCAGGAAGCCAACCGGCAAATGCAGGAAATGCTCTAGCAGGTGCAGCGGACTTTTCGTTTCACTGTCCGGACGCGCAGGGGTCCGGTCCATTGGGATAGTCAAAGCCAGGACGACACCAGCCAGCGTCGCGTGAATACCGGATCGGTAGACCAGCACCCATAGCAGGATACCCAGTAGCAGGTACGGGCTGAGACGACGCACCTTGAACCGATTGAGAGCGATCAGTGCGGCGACCACACCTCCCGCTGCGGCAAGGTCGATGACCGACAGGTCAGCCGTGTAGAAAAAAGCAATGATAACTACGGCGCCCAGATCGTCGATAATCGCCAGGGCCGTCAGGAATATGCGGAGCGACGCCGGCACACGGCTGCCAAGCAGCGAGATAACGCCAAGTGCGAAGGCGATATCAGTGGCTGCCGGAATGGCCCAGCCATGCACCGACGCGCCTTGGTTGAAAGCAACGTAAACAAGGGCAGGAGCGATCATTCCTCCGGCTGCTGCGATCCCTGGCAGAACACGCCTGGACCAGCTCGAAAGCTGGCCATCAAGCATCTCGCGTTTGATCTCCAGACCGACAAGCAGGAAAAAGACCGCCATCAGCGCATCATTGATCCAGTGTCCCAGAGACAACGGCCCGATATAGAGATGAAGCAGTGCTTCATATCCCGGGCCAAGCGGAGAGTTGGCGATGATAAGGGCTGCCGCTGCCGCGCCCATCAGGACGAGCCCGGCAGAAGATTGCGCGCCCAGAAATCGCCGCAGGGCACTGGGATGGATGCGGTGATAGTCCGTCATGCGGTCGGCCTTGGCTGTGAGTCGTCAGGGTTGAGGGTTGCTGGCCGCCCAAAAACACCCGCCAAAGCGAGCGACACAAACTGCCGAAGCTGCTGATATTCACAAAAGAGAGTGCGAGGGAAATTGGAAGTTTCGTTGCTGCTTATAGCTACAGGCTATAAGGCATGTGCATGCCGACGTTACAGCAGCTTCGTTATCTGGTCGCAGTCGCCGACACGCTGAGTTTCAGCCGTGCTGCTCGAGCATGCCACGTCACTCAACCGACCCTTAGCCTTCAGCTCAAGGAGCTCGAAGGCAGACTCAAAGCGCGCCTTGTGGAGCGGACGCGGGCACGGGTGATCCTGACACCAGTGGGGATCGAGATCGCCCATCGGGCAAGACGCGTGTTGGCGGATGTCGACGACATAAAGGAAGTTGGCCGGCGCGACGAACAGGGAGGCCTTAAGGGCGCGCTTCAAATGGGCGTCGTCCAAACCGTCGGTGCCTATGTCTTGTCCGTCGCGATGCCATCGCTTCGCGCAATATACCCGGACATGCGCATTTTCGTCCGCGAGGATCGTCTGGAAAATCTCCCCTCGAAGCTCTCCGACGGCACGCATGATCTGCTGCTCTTGCCAGAAGGGATCAATCACCCGGATTTCATCAGCACTCCCCTGATCCGGGAGCCGCTCCAATTGGTCATGCCGACGGATCACCGGCTCGCCCAGCAGGCGGTGATTGATCCCGAAGCTATTGCAGGCGAGACGATATTGGTCATGGAGCGTGGACGTCGGCTCCATGATGAGATTGCTGCGCTCTGCAATGATTTTGGCGCGGTCCAGGCTCAGGATTACGCCGGGACGACGCTCGACACTCTTCGCCTCATGGTGACCACCGGAATGGGGCTGTCGCTGCTACCTGCGCTCTATGTCCGCTCGGATGTTCTGCGGGAGAAGCTGATTGTCGCACGGCCATTGTCGCGGCGGGCGCCTGTGCGTCAGGTCACGATGGTATGGCGCAGTTCATCACCGCGCAGCGATGCCTATCACCGCCTCGCTGCCACGATAGTCGAAACCTTGCTGCCGTGGGCGCAGAAGGAAGCATAAGCTCAGGCGCGCGGCGTCCCTTGATCTTTTCCGCTTCGCCCATCATACGGCGTACCACGGTAATGGATTTCTGCCGGACCTTCGGGTCGAACCGCCCTGACAAGGGACGATGATTCCTACTTGGCGCCGTAAGGCAGCAAGGAGGAATCGTGCGCGCGACTTTTCGCAACCTGTTCAATATAGTCAATGTGGCGGCCTTTCTCCGGGATCGACACGATCATGCGATGTCGGTCGTGCGCTGGACGCTGATCCTGGTTCCCCTGGCCGCGGTGATCGGCACGTTGTGTGCCGCATTCCTGTGGAGTCTGGATGGGGCAACACAGGCCCGTTTCGATCATCCCTGGCTTCTCTATCTTTTGCCGGCAGGTGGCGCGGCAATCGCCCTGCTCTACCATCGCACCGGTAAGTCGGTCGAAGCGGGCAACAATCTGATCGTCGAGCAAATTCATGAGCCAGGGGGCGGCGTTCCCCTGCGAATGGCGCCGTTGGTCTTCATCGGTACTATCGCCACACATTTGTTCGGCGGATCGGCAGGCCGCGAAGGCACAGCGGTGCAACTCGGCGGCAGCCTTGCAAGCGCCGCCGCCCGACTGTTCAAACTCGACGTTCCGAGCATCCGCATCGTTTTGATGGCTGGGGTCGCTGCCGGCTTCGGGGCTGTTTTCGGCACGCCGCTAGCCGGCGCTGTGTTCGCGCTCGAAGTGCTGGCGGTCGGTCGCCTGGAATATAGCGGGATCTTACCATGTCTGCTTGCTGCGCTGGTGGGCGACTGGACGTGCCATGCCTGGGGCATCCATCACACGCCCTACCAGATCAGTAGCATTACTGGGGGCGTGGGCGCTCTGATCGTCCAACCGCTGATTCTCGCCAAGGCGGCCGTAGCGGGGGTGGCATTCGGTCTGGCAGGACTCCTATTTGCCGAAGCCAATCACGCGCTCGGCGGGTTCCTCAAGGCTCGCATTCCCTATGGCCCTCTGCGGGCGGCCTTTGGCGGCATATTGGTCATCGCGCTGGTCTGGATTTTTGGCACACGTGCCTATCTTGGGCTTGGCGTCTGGTCCGCCATCCCCGGAGACCCGACCATCGCTGGATTCTTCACCGGTCCTGCCGATCGGTGGAGCTGGGCGCTCAAAATGGTCTTCACGGTCGTGACCCTCAGCGCCGGCTTCAAGGGCGGGGAAGTGACGCCGCTATTCTTCATCGGGGCAGCACTCGGCAATGCGCTGGGTTGGCTGCTCGGCGCGCCGCTCGACCTTTTCGCCGGCCTTGGGTTCGTCGCCGTCTTCGCCGGCGCGGCCAATACACCGCTTGCCTGTACAATCATGGGTATCGAGTTGTTCGGGGCTACCCACGCCGTTCCGATCGCGGTGGCCTGTTTCGTGGCTTACATCTGCTCGGGCCATAACGGGATCTACCTGTCGCAGCGTATCGCCGTTCCGAAGCGGCTGACACGCGGCCATTCCCATGGCGCTACCCTGCGCGAAGCGCGTACCTCGCGGCGAACACGCCGGGAGAATAGCTATCCCGACAAGAAGGAACATTGATGTCTCACAAGGTCACGCCCAGCGAGATCGGCATGATCCGCATCTACATGAAGCCATCCGATAAAACCGCGAAAGGCACGGGTTGGGCGCGGTGGTCAGCCAAGCCGCTCTATCGGGAGCTGGTCGCCACAGCGAAGGCCGACGGGATCATGAACGCTGTCGCCCACCATACCCACTACGGCTACAGCAATCATGGTCCGGTGCTGGATACCGGATTTGAAATGCCCAACCCGCACCTGACGATGTGTGTCGAGTTGATCGGACAGCGCGACGAACTGGAACGGTTCTGTCGGCGTCATGGCGATCTGCTTGCCACCAAGGTCGTGGTCTATAAGCATCTCGAACATTGGATCATTGGCCCAATGAGCAGCAATCTGCCTTGATGCAAAACGTGTGATTTTTGAATTGTACGTGCCTAAAGTAACGGATGACAGCGATCATATATTTGGCCGCCGCCCTGGCAGAGATTGCTGGGTGCTTTGCCTTCTGGGCTTGGCTCAGGCTGGAAAAATCGCCTTTTTGGCTGGTTCCTGGCGTCGCTTCGCTCATTGCGTTCGCGTGGCTGCTGACACGAGTGGATAGTGATGCAGCAGGGCGCGCGTATGCTGCATATGGCGGAATCTACATTTGCGCGTCTCTAGCATGGCTGTGGGCAGTCGAAGGAGTAAGGCCAGATCGCTGGGACATTGGAGGTGCCGCCCTTTGTCTCATTGGCACCTGCGTTATACTGCTGGGGCCGCGATCGGCCTGATATAAAGCTTGATCTTCGATCGTAGTCTCGGTCAACATTCATCGGCCAATCACGATGAATGTTGACCGAGCATGATTCATCGGATAGTTCCGATGTATGGAAACCGACGCTTCCCTTGCGGTACTAGCCGCCTTGGCACATCCGACCCGCCTCGATGCCTTCCGCCTTCTCGTCAGAAACGAACCCGATGGCCTATCCACGGGTCAGCTCGTTAAAGCGTCAGGACTGACGCAAAGCACATTTTCGACCCATCTGGCGGTGCTTGTAAAAGCCGGATTGGTTCTGCCTGAGAAGCGCGGACGCCAGCAAATCCAGCGAGCGAACATAGATGCTCTCAAGGGCCTCATGCTTTTTCTGGCGAAGGACTGCTGTCAGGGGCGTGCCGAACTTTGCGAACCCCTCGTTGCCGAACTCACCTGCTGCTGAAGGATTTACCGTGACTGATAAGGTCTACAATGTCCTGTTCCTGTGCACCGGGAACAGCGCCCGCTCGGTCTTGGGCGAGGCGATTATGAACAAGCTTGGGGATGGTCGCTTTCGCGCTTACAGCGCGGGAAGCCAGCCCAAGGGTGAGGTCCACCCTATGGCCCTGTCTGTGCTGTCCAACCTCGGGTTTGATACAGCAGGGATGCGTTCCAAGAGCTGGGATGAGTTCGCCGCACCTGATGCGCCCAAGTTCGATTTCATTTTCACTGTTTGTGACAATGCCGCTGGCGAAACCTGCCCGGTTTGGATCGGGCATCCCCTCACCGCGCATTGGGGCATAGAAGACCCGGCAGCAGTCGAAGGTGAGGGTCAACGCGATGCCTTCCTACAAGCACTGCGCTACTTGCAGAACCGCATAGCGCTGTTTCTCGCGCTGCCGCTCGCGAGCCTGGATGACATGGCGACACGCCAGCATCTGAAGGAAATTGGAAAAAATGAAGGCGCGAGCGCCAAAGCGAGGACGAGCGAATGACAACCGACATCATCATCTACCACAATCCCGAATGCGGCACCTCGCGCAATGCGTTGGCCATGATCCGCAATGCAGGCATCGAACCGCATGTCATCGAATATTTGAAGACTCCGCCATCGCGAGATTTGTTGATCGAGTTGATCGGCCGCGCCGGTATCAGCCCGCGCGATCTGTTGCGCGAGAAGGGCACGCCCTTTGCCGATCTGGGTTTGGCCGATATCTCGCTTTCGGATGACGCGCTGGTCGATGCGATGATGGCGCATCCAATCCTCATCAATCGGCCGCTGGTGGTTTCGGCATTGGGCGTGAAGCTGTGCCGCCCTTCCGAAGCGGTGCTTGATCTGTTGCCTACGGCGCAGCTCGGGGCATTTGCCAAGGAAGATGGCGAGCAGATCGTAGACGCTTCGGGCGAGCGCGTCGTCTGATGCTGCTGGCCGTTGCAATCTTTGCCGCCACGATCATTCTCGTGATCTGGCAACCAAAGGGCTTGGGCATTGGGTGGAGCGCCATGGGCGGCGCAGCACTGGCGCTGATCCTGGGCGTGGTGTCGCTGTCAGATGTACCTGTCGTTTGGGATATTGTCTGGAATGCCACCGGCGCCTTCGTGGCGATCATCATCATCAGCCTTCTGCTCGATGAAGCCGGGTTTTTCGAGTGGGCGGCGCTGCATGTCGCCCGCTGGGGTAGAGGCAACGGTCGCCTTCTTTTCGCGCTGGTCGTGCTGCTCGGCGCCGCGGTGTCGTCCCTGTTCGCCAACGATGGCGCGGCATTGATCCTGACGCCTATCGTCATCGCTATGCTGAGGGCCCTGGGATACGGTGACAAAGCGACGCTGGCGTTCGTCATGGCCGCAGGGTTCATTGCAGATACCGCCAGCCTCCCGCTGGTCGTTTCGAACCTCGTCAACATCGTTTCGGCGGACTTCTTCAACATCGGCTTCGGCGAATATGCCAGCGTGATGATCCCGGTCGATCTCGTGGCGATCGCCGCGACCCTGGGGATGCTGCTATTGTTTTTCCGGCGCGACCTTCCGGGCACTTACGACCTCGGCCAACTGCGCGCGCCGCGCGAAGCAATCCGCGACGTAGCCACATTTCGCGCAGGATGGATCGTCCTGGCCCTCCTCTTGGCGGGCTTCTTCCTGCTCGAACCGTTGGGAGTGCCCGTCAGCGCCGTCGCCGCTGTAGGCGCTATCCTGTTGCTGGTGATCGCGGGGCGCGGTCATGTGATCCAAACCGGCAAAGTGCTGCGCGGTGCGCCCTGGCAAGTCGTCATCTTCTCCCTGGGCATGTACCTCGTCGTGTACGGCTTGCGGAATGCCGGGCTGACCGACCATCTGGCGGCGCTGCTCGATCGCACCGCCCAAGGCGGCGTGTGGGGCGCTGCATTCGGCACCGGTATCATTGCGGCCGTACTGTCCTCGATCATGAACAACATGCCGACCGTCCTTGTGGGCGCACTGTCGATCGACGCGACCCACGCCACGGGCGCGGTGAGGGAAGCGATGATCTACGCCAACGTGATCGGGTGTGATCTCGGCCCGAAGATCACGCCGATCGGCTCGCTGGCGACGCTCCTGTGGCTGCATGTCCTCGGCCAGAAAGGCATCCGCATTGGATGGGGCTACTACTTCAAGGTGGGTGTCACGCTCACCGTACCCATCCTGTTTATAACCCTTGCGGCCTTGGCGCTGCGAATTGGAATTGCCTGATGCCGCTTCTCGATCTGACCAACCCCGATCATCTGCCCGCGCTCGATCTTGCCTTCGTGCGCGAACGGCCCGCCCTGGGCCTCGCAGCAAGTGATCCAGCGCCCCGCATCCTGCTTCTGTACGGATCGCTACGTGAGCGATCCTTTTCCAGGTTTGCGGTCGAAGAAGCCGCGCGGCTCCTGCGCCTGTTCGGAGCGGAGACACGGATTTTCGATCCTTCCACGCTGCCACTGCCGGACCAGGTGAAGAATGACGATCATCCGGCCATCCACGAATTGCGTGAGTTGTCGATGTGGTCGGAAGGCCAGGTATGGTGCAGCCCTGAACGGCATGGACAGATTACCGGAATCATGAAGGCGCAGATCGACCATCTGCCTCTGGAAATGGCGGGGAGGCGGCCCACGCAAGGCCGCACGCTTGCCGTCATGCAGGTGTCCGGAGGTTCGCAGTCCTTCAATTCGGTAAACACCCTACGCCTGCTTGGGCGCTGGATGCGTATGTTCACGATCCCGAACCAATCTTCGGTAGCAATGGCCTATAAGGAGTTCGATGAGGCGGGGCGTATGAAGCCGTCAGCCTATTACGACCGCATCGTGGACGTTATGGAAGAACTGGTCCGCTTCACGATTCTGTTGCGTCCCCATGCTGCTCAGCTTGTCGATCGCTACTCGGAACGCAAGCAAGCAGGGGCGCCAATCGACGCTGCCACCGATCACTCAGCGATAGCGATCTCCGGCAGGTGAATCGCAGCCCTGGGGTGAGGTTGACCGTAAACTAAACCACCCCTTAGTTGTCACGCCCTCTACGTTGATGCAGGCATTTATAAGCAAATGAACGCCCGGTTTTGGTGCGAACCGCCGTTGATCGTGGTTGTCGGCAGGACCGCTTTGTCCCAAATCCAGCCGATCCCGACCCCTTTGTTGCCCTTCAGCCGTGGATTTTCCGTTCCCAGATGCAGTCGGTCTGCTTTCTTATTCTGGACGCCCAAGACTGGCCGGTTGCTGGCAATCCGGTTGCGGCGCGAGATTTGGCTAACCGGACCAAGGACATGCGTTTTTGGTCCGCGTCACGCCACTGGTGAATTTAGCGAACGTCATCGAGATCTAGGTCGATCTGGCCCTCTTCCGCGCTTAGGGCCGGGCGGTATCCCCAGGCGATCGAGATAGGCGCGCTATCCGACATGTCTGTAATAATCGGCCGTTGAGCGTACAATCCGTCTATTGATAGCGGAGCGAACGCGCCTCTCGGCTTCCGAATGACTGCGCTGTCCGACAGTTCATACCGAAGGAACCAACGCGACATGGCCCATCGACCAACCTTCTCCCTATCGTCCACGATCTACGATTTTCGCGATCTGCGTAGCGCGATCAAGTTCAGCCTCGAAGAGCGCGGATGCCGCGTGCTTGCGTCCGAGTTCAACGACTTTGGCGGTAATCTCGACGGACACAGCTACGAAGCGTGCCTCACCAATGACTATTTCGTGCTGCTGATCGGTGGCCGAGTCGGCGGCTGGTATGATCCGAATGCACGGGTCAGCATCACCCAGCAGGAATATCGCACCGCCTATGCGCTCAATCAGCAACGCAAGCTGCGCATGGTGACCTTCGTGCGTTCCGAAGTCTGACAGTTCAACGAAGACCGCAAGGATCTCACCTGGTTCCTGACCGACATAACGCAGGCCGACAGCGAGTGGCAAGCGGTGGCGCAGGTACCAAGCAAATTCGCCAACGACGCGACCTTTGTGAGCCGTTTTATCGGGGAGGTCGGCCGCAATCTCGAAACTGGCCTTGCGGTCAGCAAGGGCAGGACTAGGCTCAGTACTCAATAAGGTTGCGCGCGATCGGCGACGCTGATTCAAGGCTTTATGCGAGAGCAGGAGGCTTTGATGGCGCGACAGTTGACGTGGCTGAGTGATGCGGAGTGGGCGAAGATCGAGCCTTTGCTGCCCCAGGGGCGCAAGGGCGCGCGGCGGGTCGATGATCGAAGAGTGATCTCGGGCATCGTGCACATGCTGCGGATCGGCGCGCGCTGGCGCGACTGCCCACCCGAGTATGGACCTTACACGACGATCTACAACCGCTTCCATCGCTGGAGCCAGCAAGGTGTCTGGTTTGCAGTCTTCGAAGCGCTGACCGGATACAGCGGGGTGTGGGGCTCGTGCGCGATCGACTCTACCAGCATCAAGGTTCATCGCTCGGTCGCCGGCGCAAAAGGGGGGCCTTCGCGCAAGGCATCGGAACTTCGCGCGGGGGACGCACCAGCAAAATCCACGGACTGACCGATGCTGCCGGAAGGCCGCGAATCCTGCTGATCTCGCCCGGCAACCTCTCAGACATGACCATGGCGCCCGCCTTGATCGAAGCCGCGCGTGGCCGCTTCGACAAGCTGATCGCGGATCGCGGCTATGACAGCAATGCCATCCGCGCTGCCATCCAGACCCAAGGCGCCGAAGTCGTCATACCCACAACCCGCAGCCGAAAGGCGCCCATTTCCTACGATCGCGATGCCTATCTCGGACCCGCAATCTCGTCGAGCGCCTATGGTGCCGCTTAAAGGACTGGCGCCGCATCGCTACGCGATACGACAAGCTCGCTGCCAACTACATGGCTGGCGTCTTCCTCGCAGCATCGCTCACATTCTGGTGCAATTGAGTCCGGAGCCTAAGCCAACCGGCAACTGGATCGATCAGTTCCGCGACTTTCGCGACATCCACGATGTTATAGCGCCCCTATCCGCGACGCTTTGCCCCGCTTCACTTCCGAAGAATGCGCAAACTATTTCACCGCCGCCGGATATGAAACAGAGTGATCGGGTTCTGCTCTAACTCAGTAATTAACCGTGGATTAGATTTTGGCTCGATGACGGCGACCCTGGCGCTTCGGACGTCTTGTGGACGCGTCCTGAGCCACCAGGGTCAACCGCCCCCCCAAAAAGAGGTGTTCGACCCCGCCACCCTAAAGGGGGGGGGGGGATGGCGAGGCCGAATTTGTCAGATGGTCAGCGGAGGCTGATCACCCGAAGTTGTATTAACGGACGGCATGCCGCGTTCCATTCTCGCTTCGCCTCTATTCGCCCTCGCCTCGCGGCGTTACGAGCGTGGATTTGACGATAGCTGCAAGTTCACCGGAACGACCACCATCGCCCTGCGTCTCTCAGATGGAACCGCCCATGGTTTCGATACTGGCCCCGCCCGATGATTTCGTGGCGGGGTTTTCTTCGAAAGGTGCTGATCGATGCAGACCAAGTTCACTAGTTTGAAAATGGCTGACGGCCGCGCGGCGCTTTTGATAGCTCGACACAATGGCATCTCTATATCTGCGTTGGACGGACGGCTGAAAAAAGGGTGGTCTGTGGACGATGCTGTCACGCGACCGATGAATTGGAGCGGACAAAGATAACCCCGCCAGCGTCGGGGGGAGCACTGGCGGGGTCGAATGGGTCACCGGACGCATTATGCGGGGGGCAAGTTGGTCGCGTCCGATATTTTCAGAACGGCCATGTTGAGATAGGGTTCCCGCCCCGATCGGAGAAAATGGCTTCGATGTCGGAAGGGCTGGAACCGGTTCGATGCAAAACGCTGTTACAAACATATGTCATTGGCTAGCGTGAAAGCTTTTGGACAATGAAACCGACCCGACGACCAAGCGAACCTAGCGGGAAAAATTGCTGACTTGAAGGCCTTGGCGAACCAGGGCAGTCCTGAATTTCAGGCGCACGCTCAAAAAGTGATCTTCTCGATCGTGTCCCACGAGGTGGTGTAGCTGGGGTCGATCCCCGCTATTTCCGGCGTCAGTGCGAGCCGATCATGTGCCCGGCACTGCCGACAGCATGATGATGGGATTGTCGCTGAGCGGTGCCATTGTTTCAAGTGTCATGTAGCGTGCGCGCTGGACGGCCCATTCGTTGGACTGTTCCATGCGGATGGCGCCAACGAGGCGGGTGATCGTGGCTTCGTTCGGGAAGATGCCGACCACCTCGGTCCTGCGCTTGATCTCGCCATTGAGCCGCTCGATAGGATTCGCGCTGTGCAGCTTGGCGCGATGCTCCCGGGGGAAGGTCATGTAGGCCAGCACATCGGGTTCGGCATCGTCCATCAAGGTTGCCAGTTTGGGCAGCTTGGGTCGCACCTGATTGGCCACGGAACGCCATTGCTGGCTTGCAGCTTCGGGCGGTTCCTGGGCGAAGGCGGTGGCGATAAACGCGGAGACGACGCGCCTGCCACTCTTGCCGGCATGGGCCAAAGCATTGAGCATGAAGTGGACGCGGCAGCGCTGCCAGGTGGCACACAGCAGTTTGGAGACGGCCGCCTTGATGCCTTCGTGTGCGTCGGAGATGACCAGCTTCACGCCGCGCAGACCCCGGCGCGTTAGCTTGCGCAGGAAGGCTGTCCAGAAGGGTTTTGCTTCCGAAGAGCCGATGTCCATGCCGAGACTTCACGGCGACCGCCGCTGTTCACACCCACCGCGGCGATCACTGCAACCGAGACGATCCGCCCGTTCTGGCGGACCTTCACATAGGTCGCATCGATCCAGAGATACGGCCAGTCGCCCTCGATCGGGCGATCCAGAAAGGCGTGAACGCGCTCGTCGAGTTCTTCGCACAGTCGGCTGACCTGGCTTTTGGAGATGCCATCCATACCCAGTGCCTTGACCAGATCGTCGACCGAGCGGTTGATATCCCCTGGATGTAGGCTTCCTGGATCACTGCGGTCAGCCCCCGCTCGGCCATTCGGCGTGGCTCCAGAAAACCGGGGAAGTAACTGCCCTTGCGTAGCTTGGGGATGCGCAACTCTACTGTTCCAGCGCGAGTCTGCCAGTCTAGCTCACGATGGCCATTGCGCTGGACAAGCCGGGTAGACGACTTCTCGCCGTAGCCAGCGCCGGTCAAGTTGCCGACTTCCATCTCCATCAACCGCTCGGCCGCGAACGCGATCATGTCGCGCAAAATATCAGCGTCCGGGGTCTCCTCCACCAGCGAACGCAAGTGCATCATAGGGTCGGTCATCGTGGTTCCTTCCGTCAGGTTCGAGCTTCGCAACCCAAACCTATCCGAAAATCACGGTGAACACCTCAGACCCCAGCTACACCACCTCGTGGGACACGATCATCTTCGATTTGCTCTTTCACCGACTGCTCCAAGACCCAAATATTGTTTCGATGTACAAACCTCTCTGGCCGGTGAAGGACTAGGATTGGGGTTTTGGCGAACAAGTTCACTCGTTTGCGTATGTCCGATGGCCGCCCTGCGTTGATAGTCGCGCGTCAGAACGGTATCTCGCTTTCTGCACTGGACAGTCGGCTGAAAAAGGGATGGGACGTTGATGACGCTGTCACCCGACAGATGGTGTAGCTGACAAGAAAATGACCCGCCAGCCCTAGCCAGTGACTGACGGGGTCGATCGGGCAAGCTACGCTGGGAGGACAAGCGCCCGACACCTGGCTAACCGCTATTCGCGAGCCGGGTTCCAAAATTTCAGACTTTTACACATGTTAACGACGTGGGTGTGATTGAAGCTATCATCGCTTGCGATCCTGGCGCGCCGCTGCTGTCCCCAACACCACGAAACGCCAGGGTCAACCGCAAAAAATAACCCCCGCCATTGCTGGCAGGGGTCAGTGGAAGTTCTCTCGCCAAATGGCAGAGAGCCTTCGGGTCGCAAGCGCGACATACGCGAGTTATTCTCAACACAGGATTGAAATCGTCAAACAAACGATGACAAATACTGTCATCAATCGGCGGTTCTGCGACGAACGTATGACAACTGCGCCGGATATCGATTGCACATAGCCGAGCGCCAACCTAGATCAATTGCCGGGTCAGGGAAGTTCTCAATGCAGAGCGTTCGGGTCGCACCGTCCCTGACCAATTCAAACCGTCATGCCGGACCCTGCTTCCACGCGATCCCATGCCGATCGCATCAGGCCGCATACGTGATCGAACTGCTCGGCGAGATTCTCAGGCGGGAGTTCTGGAACCACAATTCGATCGTCCAACCGGGATGTCGGTCGCGAACGGCCGGGATTTTCCGGCGATCATCGGCGTCGAACAGACCTTTCGCCTCGACGATCCGCTTCCCCGCGACATCGACGAAGTCGAGCATATAGGTATGGTGGATCGTATAGTTCAGCTTGATCGCTTCGTGTGTGAATTGCGCTGGTAACAGCGCCGCGCACCGGCCTTCGAATTTTGACCGATATCGGGGGGCATCAGGCTTCATTCGTAGATACCCGCGCCCCTTTCCCGTCCAGGACCGACGCAAGGGCGATCGGCGTAGGCGCGCCGGACGGCCACCGCATGGCGACGCACTGGCCGCGTTCGATCCAGGTCTCGTTGACGCTGCTGCTCTGATTTCCACCGCTGACGCGAAGCAATTTCCCGTCAGCGTATACGCCGGTCAAAAATCCGACATGGCCCCCACCCGGACGCTGAAACCGGACGATTGCGCCAAGGTAGGCCTCGCTGACCGGTTCGCCGATTCCGTCCCAAGTCGATGCCCGAACCGCAATTTTCGGGGGTGTGAAGCCAACTTGGTTGACGACGTGGGCGGCGAACATCCCGCACCAAGGGGTTTCGTCGTCCGCAATATTAATCCCGAGGATTTTGTAACCAAGGACTTTAATCCAGCCCATGATAACGGGCGAATGTTTGGGTCCGACGATCTCGCGGACCCCGATCAGGGTGCGGGCATAAGTGAGCCAGTGAACCGCACCGGGATTGCCGGAGGCCTTAACTCCTGAGAGTGAGGGTTTACGATGAGCAAGACGACGAACAAGTTTGCCCCTGAGGTTCGGCAGCGGGCGACCCGGATGGTACTGGATCACG
>Ga0180008_1001249_pt1 | contig 16635 bp, 17 predicted proteins | sample MM_PW_MetaG_FD_121121 | JGI IMG/M metagenome (GOLD analysis project Ga0180008, IMG submission 121121) | Groundwater microbial communities from the Aspo Hard Rock Laboratory (HRL) deep subsurface site, Sweden - MM_PW_MetaG | ecosystem: Environmental > Aquatic > Deep subsurface > Groundwater...
AATAGCCGCCGCATCAGGGTTTGTATGGAGCTGGATACTTAAACGATCTTCATAATTAATATATATATAAAGGAAAGGTGAAATGAAATGTTAGGAACAATCGTGTTTGCAATGATAGCAGCGGCAATGTATGCAGGTTCACAGTTCGTTAAGAAGTGGCCAGGCGATAAACCAGAAGAGTTTGATTGGTATAAGTTTGGGGCAACAGTTGTTCTGGGTGGTTTGATAGGTACTGCAGCATCTTTAAAAGGAGATGTTGTGGACCAGACCAGTATTGAACTCCAGCTTTTCTTATTTGCAGGCGCCACAGCGATCATAGAAAATGGGATAAAGATCGTGGTGAGATTCATTAGGATGTATATACATGCAAAATAATCCATTCGTTATAAAATGTCTATCAGAGCAGTGCACTATAGTCCATGCCGGTACGGCACGATACACTGCTTCAGGCCTGGATGATGAGATAAATTCTGGAAGCCCGTTCGGCAAGAAACTGGCTGAGGCTAGACGAGAAGTAATGGAGTTGGTTTAAAAACAATGGCTCTATTCAGCATCCCAGAGTTGCGACAAGAAGCCAGGATGCATCCGAGGCCGATAATAGCAGTCTCGCATGCAGATTTGGGGGTTGGCGATGCCACGCACATTTTAAACCAGTGGGCTATGGAACTCATACAGTATGCCCGACAGCTCGGCTATTCGGTAATCGATATAGGTGGATCTAACCTGACATATGAGCGCATGACCGACATCCTGATGCAGACCAAACCAGCTGCTTTATTCAATTTCAGCCACGGATGCCGAACATATTTAATGGGAAATGATATGAAATGCAGCTTGACGAGAGGAGAGCAGGACCCAGGTTCATGCGGTGTGTGTGGGATGCCGAGCAACCTTAAAGCGATAGAGGGGACGGCGATAGTTGCATTTTCGTGTCACAGTGGAGCACAGCTCGGCAAATGCGCGATCCAGTATGGAAGCCCAATGTATGTCGGTTTCAGTGATAATTTAATTGTGGTTAGTGATAAATTCGGAACACAAAATATTTTTAAAGAATCATTATTACCTCTCGCGAAAAGATTATTAGATGGATGGACTGCGGGAGATGCAATAGATGCAACACGAAACGATTTGTTGAATAATGTTAAATTATATAAACCAGTTGAACTAATATCCGTACCATTATATTATAATAAAAAATATTTGGTTCTTGAAGGAAACCCAAACTGGAAACTATTTCAAATAAACGATATCGAAATTGATGTATCAAGACAAAAGGAGAATATAACATGGTACTAATATGGGATGCATCATTTACTGATTCGGATGTGTTTACAGTCCGTTTTGCGCCGTATGGAAAATGGAACTATGCATGTTTCAGAGGCGGGGTAACGTCTATGGGTTCAGATAGTTTAGGGCGAGCTGGAAATCATATGGCAGAAATAGTAACGAACGAAGCCAATTCTTGCTTTGGAACTGAGGGTGGTCCAACCATGAGAGTTGAACTTGAGCAGTTTGGAATTAATGAAACAGAAGGCACTGATCGTTATTATGGTTTTTCATTTTATCTTCCATCCGCTTTTGTAGTGGATTCGGGTGAATGGAAAAACATAGCTCAGTGGGCGGTAAATAAAAGAATAGATTATGGGGTCAATCCACCGTTGGCCCTTACAATCGAAGGCAACAGTCTAAATCTATATATATGTGGATGTTCAACCACGATGAGTGGAGGATGTTCTTATTATCCCGATAACACAGGTGATCGCAGAAAATATACTCTTGTGTCAAGCTTACAACGTAATACATGGTACGATGTTGTTGTTCATGTGAAATGGTCAAGAATAAATGGATTTGTGTATGCATGGTATCAGACTCCATCAAAGGATTATGGTAATCCTACCATATCGGAATCCGGTAAACCAACTTATTATGCTGACAGTGGAACTAATTTTTATGGATTAGGTAATTATAGGGGGGGTGGGAATACAAGTACTGACATTTATTACGTAATGAGTTATAAAATAGGCACAGCTTTTGATGATGTAAAATATAGTGGGGTTGTTCCCCCAGAATGTCCGGTACTCATATGTCAAATAATACATCAAGAAAAGAATATTTAAACAATTTAATCAATAAAAGGAGAATATAACATGGTACTAATATGGGATGCATCATTCACGGGTGCAGAAGTTTGGACTGGACGATTTATTCAATGGGGTGCATGGGATTACCCATGTTCTTACAACACAAATGGCCTGACATTAATGTCAGCATTTGATCGACATGGAAAATACATGACCAAAATGATCGTAAATCCATCAACTACCTGTTTTGGGGTAAACGATGTTTCCACACAAGGAGTTTCGTTACAGGATGGCGACAGTATGCCAAAGGAAAAGGAAGGAACAGATAATTATTATGGTTGGTCATTTTATTTACCAACTGATTTCACAGTTTCTTCGGGCGAATCAAAAAATATTGCAACGTGGGCTCAGCAGTATTCTGGGCTGTGGTCTGCAATACGATTGCCTATTGAAGATGAATATCTAAAAATATCGATATGTGCAGGAGATGTAACGGGCGAGGTTAGTGGATGTCCCGATAACCGATGGCGTGGCCGGGTGTTATTAACTCCATCACAATTAACACGTGGAGAATGGCATGATGTTATACTACATATTAAATTTTCATCAACAATTGCTGGTATAATTGAATTTTGGCATAAAAAAGGATCAGAAAGTAATTATACAAAGGTTCTTTCTGAGACTGGACTTCCAACTTTACAATCTCAAAACGGAGTTTCTAAGGAAATGGGCTTCCGGGCTATTGGAATTAGTCGACGTCCTGCTGCCTCATACACCGATACGATTTATTTTATGGCATACAAAGTAGGCACTACTTTTGATGATGTAAAATATAGTGAACACATTCTCCCGGTAATGATCGAATACAAAAACATTCAAGGAACCATAGAAGCGATAGGGGCGCCAGTCAGTGCGCCGTTTACGGTAATAATGAGAACAACACCCGCATCAGTCTCAAGTACCGACTGGTCGATCCTGCTACGCAAAGCTGGATCTTGGGCAATTGAAACCAGTCCAGGTGTTTCGAAATTTGGAGAACTGAAAAGCGGAAAGTTAACCTTCGAAATCAGCGATATACAAGACCTCTACAGCACAATAGATATGAGACCACTGATTGACCAGGAAATACATATTGCGATCGTATTTGAAGCACAACACTGTAAATTCTATCTAAATGGGAATCTAATATCTGATGTATTTCACATTGATCAACCCAAAACAAATGCTATCATATATTCAGGATATCCATATCTTGGTTTCACGGAATACGCAAGAATCTGGAATTATGCTTTGACTCAAACAGAAATACAGGCAGACATGAATGGTACTATCGAATGTCCGGTACTCACATGTAATATAACAAGTAACCCTTAGATATAGCATAAGAGGCATAAAAATGACATTAATTTTTGATGGCACAATTCAACAAGATTGGAAACGAAATGGACCTGTAGGCAGTAGTGCCGCAGGATATGGTTCAGGACCTAATATGTATGATGGTTGGTCTTGTACTCAAGTAGCAGATGGTATAATAACTGTTCCCGCTCCTGGAGGAAGGTCTGGATATGCCGTAAAAATAAAAGCTGTTCCGGGAATACCTTGTGGAAGTGATGCTCAGCATGTCATGATCGATAAAAATATTCCGTTAACATATACAGATGTGTACTATGGTTATAGTACTTATATGGATCCAGCAAATATACCTCAACAAGATTGGATGCATTATTTGTTGGGCTTATCAAATGTAGGTTCAACTATCTGGAACAGTGGATTTTATATTGATATGAATAATGAGGATACTGGTTTAACAGTCACTAATAATTTACGTTATAATCATGGACCTGTGTTGTCAGCAGTGCAACACACAAAAGGCGTCTGGCACGATTGGGTAGTTCATATTGTATGGTCTACTACCAACAGTGGTTCTTTTGAAATATATCATAAACTCGGATCAAGTTCATCATATGGTCCACCTATATATTCTGAATCTCAAATAGCAACTCTTAACCCTGCAAATAGTAATGTTTATCATGATATGAGATTAGGATTATATAGGGGAGCTAATAGTGTAGGTACATTTATATTCTATACTCAAGGATACAAAGTTGCGCCCACTTTTGACGAAGTAAAATATGGCGGACCCGCTGAATGTCCAGCACTTACATGTAATTTAACAATTGGTGGGAGTGCACAATGATCGAATACAAAAACATTCTCAAACTTAGAGCGAGTAGTTCGCTCGTTAATCCAGCAACGAGTATTCAAGAAACGAATCTAAATAATTTAAATAAAAGGAGTTGAAATAATGGAATTATTATTCGACGGCACGATACATTCAGGAGACCACAGGGCTGGAGGGTATGGGCCTGGCGGCAGTGGATCAACCCCGGGTTATGGTAGTTATACTGGATGGTATTGCATACCACAAATCGACTCGTTGACAACAGTTCCAGCACCGGGTGGTAGATTAGGGTATGCTGTTAAGATTATAGCCAGACCCATAGTTTCCGCTTGTGGTAGCCTGAATAAAGATCAGCATGTACAAATAAGTACAACTATTATAGGCATGCCAACCACTCACAAAGAGGCATGGATAGGTTGGAGCACTATGCTTGATCCATCATGGCAACCACAGGGCCCTGGGGGCTGGGAACATTTCGGTATGGGATTCGCTATGTTGGGTTATGTTTTGCCAAATACCGGATTATATACAGATATTAGTGAGTATGATACATCAATTCATGTCTTAAATAATGCCAGGCATTCTGACGGCAGAAATGTATTATCAGCGGCAGAACACACCAAAGGCGTATGGCATGACTGGATGTTTCATGTAAAATGGGCTAAAGATAATACCGGATTTGTTGAATTATGGCATAAGACCGGGACGAACCCTTATAAAATGGTTTTTTGGCACTATAATGTAGCAACCCTCAACCCTGCTAATCCAGATAGAGATTTTGTAGTAAGATTGGGGTTATATCGAAGTGAAGTAAGTATAAGTACCCAAATATTCTGGACTCAAGGTGTTAAAATAGGACTCACACGTGCAGATGTGGAATATGGCGGACCCGCTGAATGTCCAGCACTCACATGTAATTTAACAATTGGTGGGGGTGCACAAATAATCGAATACAAAAACATTCAAGGAACCATAGAAGCAAGCAATGCACCTACCAGTGCACCATTTACTGTAATCTTGAAGACAACCCCAACCACAATTTCAAACACTTTATGGGCGATTCTGTTACGAAGATCCGGGTCATGGGCAGTTGAGTGTAGTCCCGGTATATATAAAGACGGTGAAGTAAAAAGTGGTAAGTTGATCTTTGAGATTACGGATAAGCAAGACCTATTTAGTTCAATTGACATGAGAATACTGGTAGGTCAACAAGTACATCTTGCAATTGTATTTACAGCCACTAACTGTAAATTTTACCTGAACGGCGTTTTGATATCAGATATAGTACATACTGCCCAGCCTGGCACCGGGGGGACTGTATATACAAACGAGCCCTATTTGGGGTTCACAGAATATGCAAGAATATGGGATAAAGCTTTGACTCAAACAGAAATACATGCAGACATGACTCAAACTTAGATCCAGAGTAGTTCGCTCGTTAATCCAGCAACGAGTATTCAAGAAACGAATAAATAATTTAAATAAAAGGAGAATACAGTAATGACATCATTAATATTCGATGGAAGTTTTCAACCAACATGGACACAAACAGGCGGTACATCTGGACCCTTCGGACCATATACAACATGGAACTGTCTTCCTCAACCAGACAGTTTGGTAATTGTTCCTGCCTCTTCATTGCCAGGAAATAGGCCAGGACATGCAGGGAAGTTTACGGTCAAAGCGGGAGCGGCATACGATTGTGGCGGAAATCAACATACTATGATCGCAAAAACCATTTCGGGATTACCGGGGGTCATAAATGAAGCCTGGTATGGATGGAGCACAATGTTAGATCCATCATGGCAACCACAAGGCCCAGGGGGATGGGAGCACTGGGGACATTTCATGGAACGTACATCGTTTACAGTCCCCAATACAGGATTATTTTTAGACATTAGTCTATCAAATCAGGATGTCTATGTCCTGAATATGAATCGATGGCCTGAAACATTAATATTACCCAGCGCAGAACACACAAAAAACGTATGGCATGACTGGATGTTTCATGTAAAATGGGCTTTAGACAACACTGGATTCATTGAAGTATACCACAAAAACATGAGCCAGTTAACTTATACAATGATCTATTCATTAAAAAACATTGCAACTCTGTATCCAAATCAAGATCCGGGCTATTTCATGAATCGATGGGGAATATATAGGTCGTCTCTTTCTAAAAGCACACAGATATTATATATTTTAAATCCGAAAATAGGTACTGCCCGTGCAGATGTGGAATATGGCGGACACGCTGAATGTCCTGTACTCACATGTAATATAACTCTTCCGGGGGAATAGTTCATGGTTTCACCACACCCTGATCTAATGAGAAAAATACGAAATACAAAAAAGCTCGTAAAGGAACGAAAGCAATACCGTATTCCAGGTCTTGTAAAACAACTCCCTGATGAGTTTATTTCGCTTGAAAGTTATAATATCCTGGACTCCCTGAAACCATGGGTTGAGCATCCAAGACCAAAAGTAAAAAATATATCCGGCATTCGAACTTTACAGCCGCCAGTCCGTGATAGGATGATAGTATTATGTATATCTTTCCCGGACAAAGGTCCACTTGTAAACGTGAACGATATCGCTACAAGGTTTTTCGGTCTTGGCAAATCACTAAGAAATTACTTTATTGAAAATAGTTATGGAAAATACATCCCGGAAGGAGAAGTATACGGTTGGTACATCGCACCACATCCTTATAGTTATTATGTTAATGATCAAAACGGCAGGGGAGCATACCCCAACAACACACAAAAACTCGTAGAGGATGTTATCGATATTGCCATAACGGATCCTGAAATAAACTGGTCATACTTTGATCTGGATAATGATCATATAATCGATCATCTTTTCATAGTTCACACGGGTGCAGAAGGTGCAGCAACCGGGAACGTAAGCGATATCTGGGCACATTTCTGGCAGATAAATCCTGTTATCAAATCAGGATATGGATTTCGTTATTATGCAATAACGTCAGAATTTATGACATATTTTTTTGATGGGCAAAGGGCAGGGGTTGATTGTCATGAATGGGGACACGATCTTGGATTACCTGATCTGTATGACTACTCTGAGAACAGCAATGGTGTCGGGTCATTCTCGATCATGTCACAGGGCAGTTGGTTAGATAACGCTTTCACCCCATCGCATTTTGATGCGTGGAGCAAGAATCAATTAGGATTCACAAATACTTTAGTGGATCAATCCGGGTTGCAGTTATTACAGGATGCAGAGACTAACGACAGGAACCACAAATTCACGACACAGTACGAGAACGAATACTTTTTGATGGAAAATAGACAGAAGACGTTATTTGATGCATATTTGCCTGGTAGCGGTATTTTGATTTATAAAGTGAATGAAAGCATGAGTCAAAACAATAATGAGTTATGTTACAAGGTTGGTTTGGTGCAGGCAGACGGCCGCAAGGATCTGGAGAACGCCATTAATTATGGGGATGAGGGTGATACGTTCCCAGGAAGCACGAACAAACGGGAATTCAATTCGTTCACAATACCAGATACTGTGTTATGTGATGGTTCCCATTCAATATTTTCGATAAGCAACATCACTGACCCTGCATCATTGATGTTTTTTGTGAATGAGACCTGTATTGCACCTAGTGTGAAAATTGAATTGATATGAAGATGGCAAAGTTTAAAACCGCTCAAATATGCGACCCTATAGTGTGCGCAATTCAAATCGGAGATATAAGCTTTGCATTATATGATATAAACGGAATTGAGATTACTGAAGCTGACGAGAATAGTCTGGTATTTCTAAAAGGAATTACAGTGCACGCCAGCGCCAGTGTATATATTCTGGATAGTAAGACTAAAACGAATATCGGATATGGGATGACTGACCTTGTTGGAAACTTTAACATTCCAATTTTTCTTATTGGAACGGACAGTGCTACAGGTGAAATGATTGATCTAACAGCGGTGGCATTATGAATTTTTCAGACATGGTACAAAAATATCTCAATAACGATATAGTGGAAATTGCTGTCAGGCCAAGACACTTAGATCCATCATCTGTCAGAGCAGTGTACAGAGCGATCTCAAATATAGGACAGGTGAAATATTCAAGCAGGTTGATACCATATATTTATTCTTCAATACCAATCAGAGATGTGGAAAAACTAAGAAAAGATCCGGCAATATCTGAAGTAAATATAGTTGCACCTTATGAATTTCAAAGTATTTCACCTGCCCCAATTGCCCTTGCTACGACTCAGAACACGCTCAATAGTGACGCAGTAAACTCCACAAAGGTGAATCAGCTATGGAAGCTGGGGTTAACCGGGAAGAATATAAGGATCGCAGTAATTGATTCAGGAATAGATACAACTCATCCAATGTTTATAGATTCTAATGGAATATCTAAGATAATTAATGCGAAATCGTTCAGTACTGAGTCTGTGGATGATATCATAGGACACGGTACGTTTGTATCGAGCTGTGCCGCAGGTTATGCGTGGAACACGGATATAGGTATATTGTATGGTGCAGCACTGGACGCGAAACTGATTATAGCGAAAGTATCACAGGGATCGTATATCAACGGTTCATTAATTATTGAAGCAATTGACTGGTTATTCTCTCCTGAATCAGAGGGTGGTGCAGGAGGAGCGAACATAGTTCAGATGAGTATTGGTTCGTTCATGATTACCAGTGATGCAATTCAGGCAATCCAGGCAATTATCAATAATGGTGCATTACCTGTTTGCTCAATAGGGAACTCAGGGCCAGGATCCGGTACGGTTAGCTTTCCAGGCGGATTCGGCACTGCTATTGGTGTAGGCTCTAACGGATTGAAGACTTCAGACTATAACGGGGCAGCAGTATTCAGTGCAAGAGGTCCAGGTCGAAATGTATGTGTAAAACCAGACTTTCTTGCACCAGGAGGTAACCAGTTCATTGAATCAAGATTAGAAGGTAGCATAGGCGGGGATGAGAATATTATTGCAGCATCGCCCGCATCCATTGATTCAAGAAGGTACAAAGAATGGAGAGGAACAAGTTTTTCCAGTCCTATTGTATCTGGTGTAATGGCATGCCTTCTTGAGAGGTATGATATCAAGGATATCTATTCCAATATAGTTAAGAACAACAATTCTGGATTCGGAGCAATAGACGCAGTTGCACTTAACAATCTTTATTCCAGTGCAAGTTTCAGTAAGCATACAAAAAGGTTCAAAATCAATAATTATGATCCATGGATTAAAATGGGAGCAACGAATCCAAACCCAGTTTATATTAATAACAAACTATATATTTATTACGTAAACGGAGACTTTCGTCCTACTGGGGTCGGACTGCTTATATACGATAGCATTAATAATAGTTATACTGACTACGGTACTGTTCTTGGAGCCATGACTCCTCCAGGTATAGTATATTTGAACAACAAGTACTATGCTTTTTATGCAAATTACGATGGAACTTATCATATCTACCGGTCAGAAAGTACAGATGGGATAGTATGGACGAACCCTATATACATCTCCGATCCTGATGAACACCCATTCAGCATCGATGCAATAGTGTTCAATAACAATATATTTATATATTATGATACAATAACATCAGTTACACCCGGGAAGGCTGCACCCATAATGTATATTATGTATGATATAAATTCAAATACTGTTTTAGAAAATGGTATTGCACTCGAACCAGCTGTATCACCCATTACTGACACACATATTGTTAGCACTTATTATAAACCAAGATGTTATATCGATTCTACTAGCACGGGAAAAGTCATAATGATAAATACCGGCACAGTAATGAGGCCGTGGTATCTAACCGTATCTGAGAGTACTGATGGGAAAAACTTTATATTAACTAATGTACAGATACCGCCGCTGAATAAGGATTATAATTATTATAATGGGTATTGTATGGGAACTTATTTTGATAATAAATATTTCTTTTCTAATGGCACTTTTCTAGATGCAATTCTTGGAACGGAACTTAAACTATATGTAGAATGAAAGTTGCAGTCCTACATCCATCAGAACTCAGTCTGCGACAGCCATACAGAACTATTGCACGATCAACAGGACTGGCATGTTGCAGTCCTACATCCATCCCAGAAACAGAAAAGCATAAATTATTAGGCATTTCAAAATTAAGCACAGACAATAAAATGACACTCATCGAACGAGCTGCGGAATTTTTAGGCACAAAAAAAGGCGATTTGATTGCATTTTACGAGGATGGTGGAAAAATATGTATCGAGAGGGCATAGATGAATGAAATAGAAAAAGTAGAACGGAAGTTAAAAATCGAAATGTTTTTGAAAGAACATAGAGAATTTGCTTATGATTTAGATGAGGGATAAAAGATATTTACAGATTGTCTAACGAGCGCATCAAACTAACTAAAGTCTATGTGGGAGAAACATCTATGATACCTATAGACATTGTTTTTTATAAAGACAAAGATGCTAAACTATATAGATTACGGTACTTAAAAAGCAGAGCCGAAGATTATATGACTGGATTTACTAAATTGGGTCATATGTTCTGGAAACCATGACTTCAGCAAAAACAGGGGAGATTTACAATTTTTCCCATCAGAACTTAGAAGTTCATGTTACAACAGAACGCGGTACTTATCTTATGGATGTAAATGATGCAAAGGTTTAATACAATAGAGAGATTAAACTGAATATGCTAGAAACCGCTTAGAACAATCAGATATTAAGTCTGTAACATAAATTGCCATGTGGTGGAACGTCAGTTCATCTGGTTCACAACCCCCACATGGTACATAATCATAATAATAATTTTAAATATATGAACCCATATATTTTGATATAGAAGAGATGAAACAAATGTGCGAACATAAGTTTGGCGGACTTTTGGATGATCCTGAAAGATTGGAAAGATACCAAGACCTATTTGCTGAGGTTTTCCCTGGAAAAACAGCACTGGATATACTACACAGAACGCCCATAGAAGATTATAAATATGAAAATAGATCGTGGTGATGTCCTGATGTGGGTTGGTGTATTGCTATTGGTGCTTTATTTAATTATTAAAATACTTGAGATAATTTAATCGAAATAAAATACTCTATCCTAAAATAATCGACACTTCATGTCTTCGGTCAAGAATCTCTATTATTAATTGCTTTAAACAAAGGTTTATAATCAACCCCCAAATCCTTAAAGATTTTGTAATGTGCCCGTCCCAGAAAAGCGATTTTTGTTGAAGTCGCGCATCGGGACAGGCAAAGATATATAGTCTTGCGATAATATAAACTATGTTGAAGTCGCATGGAAGAAATAATAGAAATAAGGTTCAAAGATATTGAAATGCGCTTGCCAGAGAGCCGGGAATCTCTTGATCAAGCGAGGAAGCTCTTGAATCTATTTGAAGAAACACTTCCACCAAAAATCATCACAAAATCCACAAAAGTATCCGTGTCAGCAGTGCCCGATGAGTACAATTTTCAGGAATGTGAAAAGTTTGACAAGTCAGATTTAGTAGCGCATAAAGCGGGAAGATCTACGTACTGGTTGAGTGAAGGTAAGGGGGTATGCATTGAACGTGAAGGCTACGCGCAAGGTCATGTTTATGTTACCATAGATGATTTGAAATATTTACAAACACATCCGGAACAAATAACCAGGGTTTCGAAAACTAAAAGGTATCACATAACCGGATTTTTAAAAGATGTGGATCTTTCTGTAATAGAAATAAGGTTCAAAGATATTGAAATGCGCTTGCCAGAGAGCAAGGAAGCCATCGCTCGGGCCAGGAAGTTGTTGGAACTATTTGAAGAAACACTTCCACCTAAAACCATCACAAAATCCACAAAACCCAAAAAGGCCAACCCAGATAAATCTATTGTATCCGTGTCAGCAGTGCCCGATGGGTACAATTTTCATGAATGCGAAAAGTTCGACAAGTCAAATTTACCAGCGCATAAAGCGGGAAAATCTACGTACTGGTTGAGTGAAGGTAAGGGGGTATGCATTGAACGTGAAGGCTACGCGCAAGGTCTGCATGTTTATGTTACCATAGATGATTTGAAATATTTACAAACACATCCGGAACAAATAACCAGGGTTTCGAAAACTAAAAGGTACCACATAACTGGATTCTTAAAAGATGTGGATCTTTCTGGCGAACAGACAGCAGAGATAAAAGAACCTGAGCAAGAGCAAGATCAGCAAGAGACAAAACCAGAACCAGAAGAACCCAAAAAACCAAAACTTGAGTTTTTTCAGGAAGATATCGGGTTTGATTATAGGGCAGTGCAGCCAAAGCAGGTAGGGCGAACACAAGTATATTCAAACCCAAACGGCAAGATTGTCATCAAAGTGGCTCGTGAAATTGTGCTTACGACAAACGATGCAATTGAAACGCTTTTGCAGTATGATGAGAAAGAATTAACATCAAGCCTGCGCGGGATCAATTCTCAGAAGCAGAACATCTTGCGGGTATACCTCATTGAACTAAAAAAAAGGAGAGGTGAATAATAAACGATCATTGAATTCAGCACCTTGGGCGCAGGTGAAGGCAGACAAACAGACCTGTGCGGCGAGTGCAAATATACCCTCAAGATCCAGCGCCATAACTATCCAGCTACAATGGAATGGCTCACCGGCGCAGAGATCATGGAGCAATACGGTGCTCAGGACGTGAAGATCACTGTGCGCGGGATCAAGCGCTGCGCCAGGCATAAGGCGCGGGGTGGCGCGGATGCGAAGGGAAAGCCCGCATTCATTGAGCAGGCTCTGAAATCAGGTATTGATGTTTCCGAGAGAGTGGATGATTATCGAGCAAATATTATAAAACAGAGGCGACCAAATGCCAGATAATAAGAAAGGGCTCTGGTGTATCTATTTGCAAGGCATCTGCCAAGAAGGCAAATGCCCAAGATGCGAGACATGTCTTCATAGGAACGACGAGGTATAAATAAATGATATCAGAACGTAAGAAAATATCCATAAAACACCTGAAAATCGGCGATATGGTAGTTGGCCTGCATGTTGATAAACCGAAGACATTCTACAAAATCGTCGCCGGTAAGATAACTAACAAAACCACAGCGAAAGACGGACTCGTTACATATCATGTTATGGACCATAGTTTATGTTATAATAGTGAAAAAACAACAGCAAATCTTTCAGGTGGTTTAGATGAAAACGAAGTGGAAGTAATTGATCCTGATGTGTGCAACACAATAATTGAGCTATATGAGGTAGCTAACAAACAATTAGATCTAGGATTGCGTAGTGCCCATGAGACTGCGGAAAAAGCCCATGAGATGCGGCACACATCGCGGGCAGAGTTGGAAGAGAAATATACGGTGGGGGCACAGTGATCGACAGTCAAATTACACATATGCGCATGCGTAAAACCTGGTCATTGTTATCGCTGGAATATGGGGATGATTGCAACACAGAGGATCAAAAACCAATCTTTGAATTTGAACCAATAAAACCAGTACAATGTCGATATTCCAAAGATGTTGATTTGTGGAGCTGATATTTTGGACATCAACTGGCGTGACCTGATCGACAAAAGCCCCGTGGTGGAATTACATGGCGAGCTGCATGAGGTCAGAGTAATTCGTATATCCCCGAACGGAACGGCGGTGCAGTTAGACTTCGCAACAGGGAGCGATCTAAGTAACAAGAGGTGGGTGCGTGCGGATCAGATCACGATAATGGATACGCTGCTTGAGGATTCATAATGCGCATAATGGTATTTTCGAATAGTCCCGCATACCCGGCAACAGGTTCAGGTTATGCCAACATTGTAAAGAATTTATCATTTGAATTATCGAAACTGGGTTATGATATCGCAATAACCGGCATGCAGACCTCCTATGAAATGGGGAATATTGGAAAAATACCAATATATCCATTACTGCCTGATTTTCATGCAGTGGACAGTCTGAACATGCAGGTTCGCCAGCTCTCTTTGAATATGAAACATCATGGTTCGGATCTTCTTTTATGCATCTTCCAGGGCGATAGCAAATGGTACAACCCATTTACTCAGATCGTACCGGATAAGACTGTGTGGATGATGCCCTTAGAAGGAGAGATCATATACAAGAACCATCAGGTCTGGAACGATGCCCGGAAAGTCAAAAAAGTGGTTGCAATGACCAACAGTGCAGGAGAACAGTTCAGGAAACAGGGGATTTCATGTGATGTGATTTATCTGGGTTACAACCCAAAAGTATTTCGCAAGGATTATAATAAAAAGTTACAGGAACAAATCATAATATACTTTCCTGCAAATAATGAGGAGCTCGTATTGCCTGCATGCAAACTTCCTGAATGGAAAGAAAAAATGGGTATTGAATGCATGTTCGGTTTCAACGCTCAGAATTTTGGCGTAAAAAAGCGCATCGAGCGGCTCATCGAAGCTTATAGTATTTTTGCAAAGGATAAAAAGGACGTGCATTTGCATTTACACACATTACCTATAGGTGTTAAAGGCCTAAATTTATTGGAAATCATAAACCATTACGATATAAAAGATAAGATCACATTCAGTTACGGGAATTTCGGCAGCAGTGGGTGGAGTGAACACGCATTGAATATATTATATAATCAATTCGATGTATATGTGAGTGCATCATCAGGAGAGGGATTCGGATTACCGATATTAGAATCTGCTGCTGTAGGTGTTCCGCAGATACACCCAGACTTTGCTCCGTTCAATGAATTTTTAGGTTATGACGGTGAATTACCTCAGCCTAAAGGCATACAACCTGTTAATCCAGAGAACAACGTTGATACTGATATAGATTTCGCTATGAAAGGGGGTACGATTCATTCTTCCGCTAAAAGCGAAAGGGTTTTCTCTACCCCTCTACCCCACGTTCATAACAAGCGCGGTCTGCTGGCAAAATGTATCAAACAGTTTACCAGTGCGGGAGAAGAACGCGCACTGGTAGATATACATAGTCTTGCAGAGAAGATGGAAATTATGTATGCACAGGATGATTTCAGGGAGATGCTCGGTAGGAATGCTCAAAAATGGGCATCTCAGTACACATGGAGCAGGTGCGCTGCGCAGTTCGACAAAGTTTTCAGGAGCCGGTAAAATGCTTTTAACTAACGGATTAACCGTTTGTTTAATAGTATATAATGAAGAATACTGGTTACCAAAAACTCTTCCGGATATGGTAAAATATTCAGATAAATTAGTTGTTATAAATGGAAGTCCTTTTGGTCCATCAACTGACAACACAGAAAAAATAATTGAATCAATTATAAGACCAACTGATGTTTATATAAAAGGAAAGTTCGGCTCTGAAGGAACCTCAAATAATTGGAATATAGTAATGAGAAACGAATACATGAAATATATATCTACTACACATATGTTAGTAATAGATGCAGATGAAGCATTACTTCCAGAAGATTGGGAAAAAATAAGAAATTATGTATCTAAGGGAACGATAGCAGTAAGATTTTCATATATTCATTTTTACATGGATACATCTCATATACTAAAAGGGGGGAAATGGGATAATATATATCATCACTTTAATATATTTCAAGCCGACCTTATATATCGCAAGTTAGGTTCTTTTTTAGAAGATATTATTAAAAACAATATAGTGTTTGGATCAGATACTGTAATAGATAATTCAATGCGATTGTTTCATTATCATAGGATGAGCCCTCCAGACGTTTATAAATTAAAAGCTGCAAAATTTAAGAAAAGAACTGATGGTGGAAATCTATCTGATGAAGATTATGAAAAATGGTTACAAAATTGGAAAGATGACAGAACTCTAAAACATGGAAATGTTGTTCAATGGAAAGGTGTACACCCCCTGGAAGGAAAATTGTTATAAAGATGAAACTATCCGAAGCTGAACAGATAATAACCAGAGCCTATCTGGAATTGCTTGGCAGACCCCCTGATAAAAAAGGCAGATGGGGAAAAATTCAATCTCTACTGGGTGGAATGTCAGAGGAAGAGATGCGACAAGCCATGATGCAAAGCATAGAATACAAAAAAATAATATATAAGCATGGACAAATCCCGAAAACTGAAACAATCTGGACAGAAAACCAATATTTACAGACGGAAAATTGTAATACGACTATCGCCACTACATGCCAGCCCGAGCTGATAAATCTTAATGAAAATCCGCCTGCCAATATCAAATTAACAGTAGGTCTACCTCTATATAGGGCTAAAAATATAGCATGGGTAGCGTTTGAATCTCTGTGTCGCCAACAATCCATTGATTTCGGCTGGGAACTTATCGTTATTGAAGAAAATGTTGAGGGATTACTGCCTTTTGGGAAAGACAACGTATTGTCATATACTGGGCGTCTGGAAGAAGCAGGATGTAAAAAGAT
>Ga0180008_1001250_pt1 | contig 16630 bp, 35 predicted proteins | sample MM_PW_MetaG_FD_121121 | JGI IMG/M metagenome (GOLD analysis project Ga0180008, IMG submission 121121) | Groundwater microbial communities from the Aspo Hard Rock Laboratory (HRL) deep subsurface site, Sweden - MM_PW_MetaG | ecosystem: Environmental > Aquatic > Deep subsurface > Groundwater...
CTCCTCCTTTGTTATAACTGTGGTATATTTTATACCATAGTTGTTACGGTAGTAGTACAGACTTCTGTGTCTCGTTATATGCGAGGAACCTCTCTTTACCTTCAAACAAGGGTACAACAAACTCCATGTTAATCATTGTCTGGATGATGTTATCTAATGTCTTAGCGTCCGCATCATTGTAGAACATGGCCTGTAGGTTGGCGAGAGATACCTTCTTTCTTGCCGCAATTATAGTAAGTGCTCTGTTTAAGACTTCTGATGTACTGCTCCTCCCAAGTCCACTGAATGTATAAGGCATCATACGTTCTGTTTTCTCTAGCAATTCCAGAGATCTATGAAAATCGACTTCATCTATAATCATTGAGTCAGAACGTGATGCACTAAAGATCATACATAGCTTATACATATGCGTAGGGCGTCGTTCAAAGTATCCAGAGAACCTATGATCCTCAAATGGAGGAGGAGAGCTATCTGTCTTTGTGTACCAATCTATCCAGAGGTCTATAAACTTCTCTGATACAGAGAACATCCCTTGCAATAGTGATATTCGCTCAAGGTCTACACGAAGTTCTTTTCCCAATGCTATCTCCGCTCCTGTCTGAACAGGGAATGGTTCTGTATGATCCTTCTTATTTTCATACACAAAGATAATACGACTTGTAAGTCCACCACCTATAGCGTCACGAGGTAGAGTTGTCTGTAGGAGGTCAGGAGTTGTGGCTCCTATCAGATTTACCCAGACTCCTGATATATCATCAGTGCCCATGTTCTTAGTACGATACTCCCATTGACCTGCGCAGTCGTACCAATCTGTAAGGTCTGCCATGAGCTGCTGATTGTTATAGCCAAGGAACACAGTTAGCTCCTTACTAAGTATAGTAAGTGAACTATGCATAGCCATCACACCACCTGGAGTTATGCTCGTGTCGCTACATGTCTTCAGTTGATGTATCAATGCCTCACGAGTGATAGATGTCGACGCTATCTTTATACCAAGATCAGTAAGAAATCCCTCACCATCTCCCATTGCTGTTCCTTTTCGGCACTTACCACTAGGTCCAACAAGAACGATATACAAGTTAGGATAGAACGTCAGAGTACCAAGTTGCAGTTTACACTTCCTACGAAGGGCTGCTGCTATAACTGATACTCCAACCCAATACTTATACAGCAGCGGTGGCTCTGACTTTATGGTGTAGGTCAGATAAGAGTCGAGCCAATCTTGGAGAATCCTTGAGCTCACTTGTCACCTCCAGAAAGATTTTAGGATAGTGCTTTCCTTTTAGAATTAGGTATATACTTGAGCTTGCTATGTTATACCTTCTTCCTAGTGAGGCTCCAGTTTCCCCTTTATTATAGTGACTTAGAAGAATATCTTTTACTTCTTCTTTTGTTAACTTAGAAGTTCCAATTCTTCCTCTTTCTACTATATCTCTAGAGTTATCTGCAGAGCTTCCTATATATAAATGATCTGGATTTATACACTTAGTGTTATCACACTTATGACAAGCATTCATGCCACCTGGAATAGACCCATATATTTGAGCTAAGATTATTCTACATACACTGTTACCATAGAAAGTTGCAGGATACGCCCACCTAGAGTTCTTGTTTATAAAACCACCCTTCCATATATAACAGCTGCCATCTCTATAAGTGTTATCAAGATAAGTTAGAACTGTTTTGTTCAGGTTCATATATCTAACTCCTTTAGCTGCTGAAGTACATCACCTTTCATATCTATCTTTTTCATAAGCTTCTTGTTAAGTGACCTACCCACTGCAATATCTGCTGGAATATAGAACGTCTGTCCACGAAATGTTAAGGGCGTCTGAAGAGAATTTACAAGAAGTTTTAGCGCATCTGCGTGCTGCTGAAGCGGTACCTTCTCGTAGCTTATCTGAACCACTAAACTATCATGGACGTTATTGAGAATCTCTATGCCCCAGAATAAAGGATTATCCATTACATAAGTCAGTCCTCTCTCATTTATAACATCTGCAACTGTAGACTGTGGAATAAAAGCGTAAGCTTCCTTATGAAGTTCATCACCCCACCTATTTGTGAACAGTCTCTTCCGTCCGAGACAGTTTTCAATTGTTCTATTCTTATTTAGTTGTGCACGAATCCAGGCGTGGTACTGTCGAACTCCTGGATACACAGCATGGAATTTATCGACTATGAACTTAGCTTCGCTATCAGATATTTCACAAATCATAGCGAACCCTCTATACCCCATATCATAGTCGAGTTCGTGATTACTCTTCTTCCCCCAGAACCTTTCGGACTGCAAGCCACCACCAATACTAGATGAACCATCCTCATCTGATATATCTTCAGGATCCTTACCAAAGATCAGACCAGCAGTCTGCCTATGGATATCTACTCCACGCTCGAAGGCAGCAATCATGTTTGGTTCTGGTGCGACATAGGCGACGATTCTATTCTCTGCCTGCGACAAGTCAATATTATAGAGAAAGCACCCTGGGTCTGCAATGAGATATTTGAGCATCTCTGGAGGAAGGTTCTGCATATTTCCTCCCTTTCCAAAAATAGTCTTGGAACTGGACAGTCTTCCATTCTCTGTACCAACCGGATTGAAGCTACATCGAATTCTATTATCATCATCAAGCTCCATTTCTAGGTATGTACTATTAATCTTTATTAGGTGCCGCATCTCTATAATGATGCCAGCCTCTTTAAAACCCTTCCTACTGATACGCTTAAGTGCCATAGCGTCACAGCTTATGTTGCCAGTTGCTCTAGATATATAAGGCTTGAGACCTCTCTTGATATAGAAGTACTCTTGCAGTTGCTTGGGACTATTTGGATTGATAGGATAGCCACATAGATTGTTGAGAGCTATCTCAAGAGCCTTAATCTTCTCTTCATTATCTGCAGCCTCTGCATCCATCCCTTTCTTATCAGCCTGGATACCTCGAGCCTGCATATAGACAAGACTTGGAATGATAGCGGTCTGTCTATCAACTGCACTCGAGTTCTCTTGTCGTATGATCTCTGAATCCAGAACACCACGCGACTCAGTACAAACAGCAGAGTCCTTAGCATTATATATAGCGAAGTCTCTCTGGCTTCCTCCGAACTTGAACCACTTCTTTCCATCATCCTTATAGTACGGTTCCTTTGTGCATATACTTGTGACAAAGTCTAGTCCTTTTGGAAAGTCTGGATAGCATATGCTACTCTGTACCATTGTACACTTCATGTTTCTGAAGATGATCCCATACTTCATGAACACGAAAGTGGCATCAAAGGTTATATGATGTCCAGTCTTTATAATGTCTGGGTTCTCTATAATCTCTGTGAGCTCTCTCCATATCATAGCTTCTTGGTCGATGGTGAAGTAGTCTCTCCCCTCCCAGACAAAGGGTATAGACATACAATCATAGGGAGATCGAGCTATGGATAGACAAGAGATCTCCTCATTCATCACTTCAATGTCAAAGCCTATTTCAGGTAGCTCATTACAAGAACTGAGATAAGCCATGACATCTATGAATGATGGCTCTATGTGGAGATGACGAGCAGGTAGTCGAATGTCTGAGAAGGTACACTCCTCTGCAACCCGACGAAGATCGAAGCGAATGAAGTGAGTGAACAGATAGTTCCTAAGAGCACGCGCAGGATGGATGATAGGGATAACCTTTATATCTCTGGTGACTGCCCCTTCACGACTGAACAAGTGTCCCTTTAGGATTGAACCTCTTCGCTTTGTGATCTTGTCCATGCGTGTAAGTGCATACATAGCCACAGCACCTACAGCAACATAGACATTTGCCTGTGTCTTATCAAGCTCATCATAAAGCATTTGTTCATACTCTATATACTTCTGAGTCTTGGTTACCTTACCACGCTCGAACTTGATAAAGTGTTCTATGTTATTCCCAGGAGGTCTCTCCTTAACTACGTTTGTTATATAGACACTATCTCTAGTCAGCCCTGAGTTGTGCATAAGACTTGTGAGGAGCTCTCCAGATGCTCCAACAAAAGGCTTGCCCGTTCTCTCCTCCTCTGTGCCAGGTGCCTCACCTACGAAGACAAGCCGGGCGTCAAGAGGACCACTTCCTCCGACTATCTTTGACATTAGTGGGGTCCTTTCTTATCATTAAATCCATTTATACTATCCCAGCGACTCCCATCAGATAATATAAGTGAATGAAATTCTAGTGCGTAAGGAGAGGACATCCAATATACTGTTGGATTCCCTAGCCTTACTGTTAGTAGAAATGAGTTAGATGGTTTGATAGAAGCAGGATATGGCCAGTCTAGTAGTTCTCCTCCTTCTACTTTTGAGTACTGAATCACATCAGACAGCATTAGAAGCCTCCTCGCTCAAGTATCTTAACCACACTTCCTTGATTGATAGATAGACACCCAGATAACTGAATAAGCGCATGGATCTTAGGATCAACCCCAGTTGTCTCCACATCAACAAAACAAAGTTTCATGTAGTCGATACCTCCTTATATGATCTGTACCCTCCAGGCCTGCCACTTGATACCTTAATGATGTATGCATCTTTGTATGTCTGTGAAAGGTCCCAACCGAAGGCCTTCATGCCAAGGTTACTTGCTGCCAGTATGGTATTCCCAGAGCCTACAAATGGCACAAGAATACGAGCACCTTCCCAACAGAATGTCTGTATCATGTCTTGAATCATCTCGATTGGACGTTCAGTTGGGTGTACCTTGGTTGCGCTAGGCACAGGTTTGTAGTTAAATACATTACTTCTACCCTGACGTATGATAGATGGCGTACCTTTGCGTATATAGAAGAATGATTCATAGCAACTGGCGAGGTGGAAGTTTGGAGCGTTAGTCTGTCCCCCTGCTCCCTTGTACCAGATGCCTTCATCATAGACGAGACCGAGTTCATCTAAGATCTTCTGCAGGAGTTCTCTCCATTGCCGAGCATGCCAGAGGATCATCCATGAGCTATTCGACATAGCCTTTGCAGCCTCAAACAGGGTATGTGTCATGAAGTCTGGATACTCCTCTATATCAATCTCGTTGTAGTTATCACTATACGCCAGCTTCATATCTCTCTTTGTTGCATTAAGGTCCATAGCATATGGAGGGTCTATCTCTACAAAGTCTATAGAACCAGGTGGTACATTCTTGACTCCTTCAAAGAAATCTCCAATGAAATACTGGTTGACCAGCTCTTGATGTAGCTTCTCAATAGGAGTAGCTGCGGTCTTACTCTCTATCCTACCTGCCAGCTCCTTACGAAGCATATCTTCCTGTAGCTTGCCGAGCATCTTTGTTGCTTCACTTCTGTTCTTTGCCTTGATGAGGTCAGGATAAATAGTAGCTGCATCTGCTAGTTGTATATCCTGTAGAAAAGTGGGGTGTGTCTTGCCGAGAAGTTCTGCTGTATCACGGAGAGACCAGCCAGGTGCATTAACAGCTGTTGATGTCTTCTCTCCATGAATAGTGACCTGTAGTGTATGGATCTCTTTCCTGAGCTTTGCTGTCTCAAGCCATTCCAGATCCTTTCGACAGACGTTCTCCATTAACTCGATTGAGCGCATCTCCAAGTCGCTTAAGGTCGGCGGATAGCAGCGTATTGGAACAGTTTCTATCTCTGCTTTTATTGCTGCAGCTAAACGTCTACCTCCAGCAGCCAGGGTATGCGTTCCATCTTCGTTTTCTCGAACGGCTAAGGGCTGGATAATACCTTCGTGTTTGAAAGACTCTACCAACATAGAGAGATCACCGTAATCTTTTCTAAATCTTTCCTCTATAATGATTGATGAAGTGGGAACCTCCTTAAGATTATACATTTCAGCCTCCCAATAGTTTAAGTAGTGTCTCTGCTTGTTCAGCAGTCATGCCTTTGATAAGAGAATCAGCAGACGCCCCAGATATAGCCGGATTAGCCGCCTTCTTCGTTGCAGTAGGAGGCCTCTTCGTTACACGTCTGTTGCTTCTGATCTCTGTTAACTGTAATCGAAGCTCATCATCAGTCATAGAGGATATACTCTTTCTGATATCGCTAAGATCCATCGCTCTTCTCCTTCTCTTTGATCATCTTATCTAAGCCCTTCACGATATGCTGGGCAGATAGTGATCTATTGATGAGACCTGCGAGGATTATATCTCCATGCTCCTCGATGAGGTCGAGTAGATCCTCAAGCAAGATCACCATGATCTTACCCTTCAAGCCCCAGGGGATGCGGTTTGTGAGACGTGTGTAGGTCTCTGGTGAAACCTCTACGCTCAGTCTTGGTGTATATTTAGCTGGCATCAGTACCTCCTTTGCAGATTTGCGAAGAAATATGATTGTGGTATTTCTCGCTATTCGGTGATCTTTGGTATATTTTATACCATAGTTATAAAACGGTGCAGGTCCGGTGGATTGCTCTGGCTAAGATCTAGCCAATATAGTAGCCTCTCAGCAGACCTGCACCTTTGGTAACAGAGTTACATGTTATCTGGCAACGATGAACCGCTTGATCTTGTTCTGCTTGCCGTACTCTGCGCTTTCTTCCTCACCGAGGATAGCCCAGCCTTTTGACCTTTCAATGTCTTCCTCAGTGAGAGGTCCGGCTGGAGGGAGTCCAAAGGCATGCTTGAAATCCTTCAGCCTGTTCTTCTTCTGAGCCGATGTCTTCTCATCATCATCCTTATCCGGCAGCATGATATTGAGATTAATGTCCTTGGTGTACGGATCACTCGGGATGTCGAAGCGGAGTGCTAACATAGGGGCGCCGGTCGTCTTCGCGTTCTTCACCTCTGCTTTCACGACGCGAAGTTCCACTTCTGATCCGTCGGGGAGAGTTGTAAACACAGGTGCGTTTTCAGTTTCTACATCTAGAATAAAACCCATAATCTTTCCTCCTTCTTGTTGTTAGTTGTTTGACTTCTCTTTGATGTCTACCCTCACTGTCTGGCCTACTCGATAGACAGTGATCTTTGTTGATGCGTTCTCAGTGGAGCTCCTTGTAGCCTCACCACTTGTGACCTTGATAAGAGCCGCCTTGATCTCCTCGAAGATTTGTTCTACGTTCATGATAGACCTCGCATCGTGCTCTTATCCAGCTTGTGATCTCCGCAGAAATCTCTCGGATATACTGCAGACCAACCTTCCTGCCCTTTTGGTGCATGTCTTCGACAGCGATAGTTGAGATAGTACATGCAGTATTTACATAGGAATGTATTTACTACAGCTTCTTTATCCCAGTTATCTTGGATGATTTCCTTAGGCATATCTTCCTCCTTTCTTTCTAGTATGATTTATCGTCTGTTGGATATCCTGCCTTTTTCAATAGCATTTTTATATCTGGCTCTTCGTTCTGTAGAAACAATCCCTCCTTTCCTAACCGAGTCCTGGCGCGAAAGGTTCCGTCGGACTGAGTTAACAGTGTGTACTTTATACCCGCGCTTGTTCGCGTACTTTGGGCATAATAGAGCTCATCAAATAAAATAGGAACGCGCTGCTGGAGCTTACCAACAAAGAGTGGTGTGACGTAGAGCTTTCCCGTAACATCATCTTTGAGAGTATTCTCGTGAGCGATAAGGACTATATCACATGGAAGTGTAAGGAAGTCCTTCACAGCATTCTCTATCATATACATAGCTGGGAGATAGTCGTTCTCCCAAGGCTGGGAACCTGCTCGGCTTCCTCCCTTTGCCATCTTAAGAACTTGATTCATAGCGGCAGATGCCCATGTTGTAGCGCTATCTATTGCGTAGGTACCGAGGTGTTCGAAGTACTTGTCCCTCTGCCTACGCTCGTACTCCTTATCCCAAACAGCAAAGACAGTTGGGTTGAAAGGATCCTCCACCTCAAAGCGAGTATCTGCTAGGATCCAACCTTCTTTGATCTCATCTCTTATGGTCTTGGTACCTCGAGGATCGAAAGAGTCAATATGAATAGGACGTCGGCACGTCTTGAGGAGACGAGTCTTTCCCGTACCAGAGCCTCCATAGACTAGAAATGCGGCGTGTTGCTGCTGTGTCTGAGCGTTGTACATAGCACGAATGTCTGCGAATTCCTTTTTTATATCAAGTGGCATCAGCTTTCTCCTCTTCTCTTGACAAGCAGGTCTATCTCATCTGGAAGTTTCCCAAAAATAATAGAAGTTATACTTTTATCTGAGTCAATACAGTACCTATCCTGTACTTCATTCCTAGATAAAGTATCCAGTACCCACTCTTCAGGCCCTTCATATACTAATAAGCGTAGTACTTTCATCTTTCGACTCCTCCTCTTATTTTTTGTGTTATGTTGAAGACCTTCTTAGCCTTGAGCACTTCAGATGAAGGATCCCAGTATTCTATCTTAAAGCCAAGAGGGAGCTCCTCTGCTCTTGCCAATGGGTTAGGCCATGCTACACAGAAGTCATGGTACTTGCATCCAAAGTACTTGGTACAGTTTTCTGTATTCATCTTGAAGCATTTCATGACTACATCATCACTTGTACAGAGACTCAATCTCTCAAAGTCCTTCTCGATCTCTGTAATCCACCAGATAGTATTCCAGTACCATACTTCCATGGATTGAAGAGTGCGTCGAGAAGGGACACGAACGAACTGGACGTTCTTCTTACTAAAGATCGTGCCGTTGATCTCTACTCCCCACACTTTCTCAGCTGGGAATATACAATAGAGAACATGATTATAGACACCAGTCTGCATCTTAAGTGCCCATTGATCTGTCCACGGTCTACTGAGTTGGGAACCTGTCTTATGCTCACGACTCTTGATTCCGTCTAGTGTGTCGAGGATAGAATCCATTCTAAAGTGAAGCACAATTTTGTCTGTAAGTGATACAGTTCCTGCGATCTCAGTATACATAACCTTGAATTCTTCACGGGCATACTCCCTGGTGTACTCCATCAACGCCTTAAGAGCCATAGCTGGTGTCTTTGGATGGTTAGCATCATCCATGATCTCAGGAAAGAACTGTCGATAATAAGTGGTGAGCTTCTGATATGCCTCGAGAGTCGATATATCTCCATAACCATTGAGGAGAAGATGCTCTTGCCCAATGTGCCAAGCAGTTCCAAACTCAAGATGAATGTTTGGCTGTGAAGGTTTCCATCCAAGAACGAACTCGAAGAAATAAGCACGAGCACAGTCCATATAGGTCTGGAGCTTAGTAGCATCGTGGATCTTCCATGTGCTATGTGGGATCAGATGCATTAGCAGCCTCCTTCATAGTAGTCTCCATCATAGCTATTACAGCATCAACATCCTCCATAGGATCTTCGTAATAGTCTGACCAGCCATGGGGCTTAGCAGCTGCAATATATGCCTTATACAGCGGCTTTCCATCATCTCTATAAGATGCTCTCTCTAGTTCGAAAACTTTCACACCACCATGAGGATATGCTGCAAGCCTCTTCTACGCCTTGTTTTCATCTGCTTTAGTCGCCATTTTTCTCCCCCTCCTCTGTTAGTCCTTGTATCCTCTTCAACTCATCAGCGGTTACAAGTGATATTGACTTGACGATCCTTGCGTTGACCCTCACACTTCCATCCACTATTCGTGTGTCGTTAATGTGGATGGAGTATGTTCCAGGAGGGAGAAACGCTATACGCCTACTTTGTACTGTTAAGTAAACTGACTGACTTCTATTCCTTCCACCCATCTTCAGTTACCTCCTCTCTTATTTAATTCTCCAGACACGTATTCCGCCCTCTCAGCTTTAGCAATCCTTCGAGCCGCCAGTTTACAGCTCGTACACTCACAATTCCCCTCATCATCCTCATTATAAGGAGCTCCATGATCGTGGATACTAGGTTCGTTAGGATCTCTCATCAGCGGCCTCCTTCCTTTTCAGCTTCGTATTGAAAATTCTTTGCCAATTCGTGGGCCGTAAGCTTTCGCAACCTCTCCACCTCAGCCTTCAGCTCGGTGATCTTTTGCAATGTAAATGCTGTGCTGTTCAGCCGTTGGATTTCGGCTTTCAGTGCGGCAATCTCTTCATCCTTCTGCTCCAGTGTTTCTGTCCATTCATTCTTCACTTTACCCTCCTCATAAACCATCTATTACTATGCTTAAGTCTCTCCTCCTTGAAGGCTTGCTCTGCAGCTCTGTCTCCTTGTGTAGATGACTTCATGATACAGAATATAAAGAACACAACAACAACGAAAGTAAGTATTAAGATAGTAAGTAACATACGCACCTCCCTTATCCCTCTGGTAGTGATATCCAGAGAGTTCCAGATAATAACGAAGTTTTAATGTCTACTCGAATCGCACTGTCACGAAACACAGTAAACTTGCACCCACACTTTGGACACTTCCCTGGGCCATAGTTATTATCGACTTCTAACTTAACATCACAGTCCGGACAGACGCAGGTGTCAGCTTTCATCAGCGACTTCCTTCAACGCGGCTTTGGCTATTTCAAGCAATCTTAGATCATGCCCTGTCCATGTATAAAAAGGAGGTTCAATTCTTAACTGCTCCCTGAACGCTCCCCTCAACCTCTCCACCTCAGCCTTCAGCGCGGCGATCTCCTCCCTTTGTGTGGTGACCTCAGCACGAAGGATTACAATCTCTTTTTCTACCGGCGTGATTATCAGCGGATCGTCAGGAGATACAGCCATGTGTAGGCGCAAGGCATTGTTAAGTTCAGACACTCTTGCCTTCAACGCAACGATCTCAGCCCTTAGTACAGTTATTTGCTCTTTCAGTTCGAAGGCTATACGACGGCGATAGTGACAATGGGTTGGATATGCAGGATCAGGCACTTCCCGGTGAATTCCATAAAGGGTAGTCCAGAAGGCATCTTCATCAGGCAAAAGGCCCTGATCTCCATCTTTTGTCGTTTCTCCCTTCATAAGTGGTCTATATATCTGCCATTCCAGCTCAGCCTTCAGTGTGGCAATCTCCTCTTTATGGGTTTTACCTAAGTGGCGCAACTCTTCGATTTCATTGTCCCGCTTCTCGATCTCCTCCTTAGCTGCACTCAGAGGATGTTCTGGACATTGCTCAATATGTTTCTTAAGCGCATCCGCTATGGCTACAGGGGTGTCTTTTCGCGGGCCATACCGATGTCCACAGTAAACACAATTTATGTACATCCCTGATTGGAGATCGTTTGTCCAGCGCCGATACTGTTCCAGCGCTTTGTCCCGCTTATTGATCTCCTGCAAGGCATCATGTTTCAGATTTGATAACACTTGGTGGTTTTTGCAAGTGTGGTCGTAATCACAAGGATCTCCTAAGCCACAAGTTAGTTCGTCTCGATAGTCTTTCATCACTGGTCTCCTTTCAACAGGGTGGTTATCCTTGCTCCTCCAAATACTCACTCACCAGCCAGCAGAAGCGGGTGGGTGTGAAAATCCAGTCTAAAAAAGACTGATACTTTTCCTGTTCAACCCAATCCCATTTTATTAGACAAAATTGTTGTTCAAACTCCCACCACCTCTCTGCTTCTATCAGCTTCTCCTTCAGTGCAACCATGTCGTTTCCGGTGGCGAAGGTGCGGTTGTTATTTCTACAGTGTTCTTCCTGTACATGAGTTCCTTGGCATAAGTACCCGCATGCACATACAAGATGTGTCGGATTCTTATCCCATTTATTTTCATGCCAGCACTCCCCTAAAAATTCAGTCAGCCGCTTCTTATCGTCTTCAGTTAGCTCATACATGGCTTCTCCTTACTTCTCCTTTCTCACCCAGATCAAAAGGTCAATCAGAGCGTCGGTAGGATTGAGGTCGCTTGAATATCCTAAACCAGTATTATCCTCACAGTCATAGTACGCGCATGTATAATATCCATCTTTCTTTAGTGCTGGAGCAAGATCCTTATAATCCGTTAGTTCCCTCCACACCTCAGCCATCGAGGGGGCAGGAATGCACTCGGCGTCAATGTGATCTATTGACCTCTGCACAAGTATCCACTCCCCATAAGCTCCGTACGCCATATCGTCAGGTGAACATGGATCTTTCCACTGCCAACAGTGTTCCGTCTCCAGTACAATCCCCACATCTACCAGCCGCTTGCTTGCTTCAAGACTTCCGAAATTTAGTGTGTTCATGTGGCCTCCTTCTTCGGAACCGCCCTTTGGTATAAAATATACCATAGTTATTGTGGTAGATCTATAATATCAACAACTACTACACTGGATTAGGCTTATAGGGCCAGCCTATATCATTTCTCATTTGTGACAATGTCTTGTATCTTACATTGCCTAAGTTTGATACTTCGCTGTTAGGATGTCTTCCAATATCTTTCCATATCTCGTTCATATTTTTACTACCTCCACAATTACAGGGAAACGAGGTACACCTCGTGTATGAGTTAAGTGTTGATATTTTATTCTAGCATACTGCCCAATAAGCAGATCTTTATCCTTCCAAAGTGTTTCTCTTCCTTCTTGTGTAAACAGTGAACCAGATCCTACGTTGAATACTGTCCCATCATCTCCTACACAGACAAGGGCGCCGAGAGAGTTTTTAGGTAGCCCTTTAATTGAGATCTCCTCTTTATATCCTATAATTTTGTATAGATCTTCTTTACGAGGTTTGAATTTCATCATCTGTGTAGATCGCTTACGAACATAAGGTGCATAGGAGTCTCGAATGACAAAGCCTTCATAGCCATTCTGAATATAGTTATCACAATTCCTCATAATATCATCTATACCATAGGCAAATGTATTCGGTACAACTTGGAGAGGCCCAAAGGAGATACCTGTCCTCCGATTAGGAAGTATATCGAGAAGCCTATTCGTGCGCTCGATTTGTATTCCAGACATGACAACGTCGAAGATATAGAATTCTACATAGCCTGAATCTACGTGGATGTTTATACTCCTCGACACGATACTATGTATCGCTTCATGAGGAGCGCCAGGGATGTATAGCTCTCCATCAAACTCTACATTGCGGAGGTGCAAACCACTTAATGCAGAGTTGATGTGAGGAACGGAAGTGATCTCATTCTCCTCCGAAGACAACAGTACTACGTTCCCCTGAGAGTCTATACATCCTCGGCAGCGGTCTCCATCAAGCTTAGGCTGAATAAGATATGGAGCCTTCCACTTAGCAAGACGCTTCTCTTCAAAGGGATATGCGAGTTGTATTCCCTTACGCGGCATAGCTATCCTCCCTTCACCTGCGCTATCTCGATCTCAATGAAGTCCGGTACTATCATAACATCCTTGCGAATATAGAGGCCTCCATTGATCTCTGATCCTGGCTTGCCGAATATATAATGATGATACTTCATACTCTCCGAACCACTCTTATCCAGTTTTGCAACTGCCTTGTGAGTCATATCCTCCCCTCCTTCACCTTAATAATCTCAACTGCTGTTGGCTTCAGTTTATAAAAGGCCATAGCCGCAAAGTGTGCAATCTTCGCCATGTCTCTAAGGGTCTCAAGACGACCGCGAGCATTGCTATTTATTCTACTCGCGTAGCGCTTGACAGAATCCATGCACTGGGAGGGTGTCCACTCTTCTACTTGATCAGTTGGAGCGTCTCCATACTGAGGAATTGTGTATCTGTCGATATGTCCTTGTACCACCATTGAGAAGTGATAGAATTCTACCTCTCGTGTAGACCACTTGTGAACCTCAAGACCATGACCATAGACAAGTTCATTGTAATCCATAGATCCTCCGTACATTGTTAGGAACATACCACAATTAAAACTGATGAGAAAAAAAAGGAGCTTTTTGTTTACCAGAGCTCCTGACAACTGGTGTTTGCTACAATGGTGCCAGCGACTTAGCCACTGGTCTTTGCCGCGATCTTGGCCCGCAGCTCTGCGAAGGCAGCTTCCTGCTCTTCAGGCGTCATCTTTGACAGCTTGGCAGCCAATGCGGCGACAGGATCGACCACTCGATCCATAGTGACGCCGGGTCTGTAGGAGTCGAACTTGGCCTGAATAGCATTTGCATCTAGGCCTGCTTCAATGCACCTACGAATACCCGACTGAATCCCAACCTTGGAGTTGGCAAGATAGTTGCTGAAGACGACCTCATCGCCGAACCTGGCGATAGCATCAGCACCATTGTCTCCGAGGTCAACCAGAACTGTTGCTTCTTTGCTCAACTTCGGAACCTTTGCAGTGACTTCTACCATACTCTTTACCTCCTCTTGTTAGATGTTTAAGTTGAAAAGCCTCTGACCATTGTATGTATGATCGTATCATAAAAATCAAAAGTTGTCAATACCTATTTTGCCTACGAATGATCACCTTTGTATTCAGCCTATCGCCCTCCTTTTCTGTCGTCTTATAAGTCTTCGAGCACACTCTCGCGCTCCTTGGTGTGGCTTATACCTCTTCAATAGTGACCTTGATCGTCTTAGGAACTAATGGTCCTAAGCATCTTCGCATAACATAAATAGCTGTAATTGCAGCATCTTGCGAAGAAGGTTTGTAACGTACCGAGTGTTTTTTGTCTTCGTCGATCTTGAGTATTATCTCTTGCTTCTCCATTCTTCTTCACCTCCTCTGGTTTTATTATGAATAGACGTTCTCTATCATACTTGTCGTATAGAGTTATTAAGTATCCCTCTTTCATCACTCCTCCTTTTCTTCTCGGCTCTCTTTGGTATATAATATACCATAGTTAGTCGGCATCTTTTGATTGCCTGTAAGAAGCACCATATACCGCTCCTCCAGCTCCTCCCTAGACATACGCTTGACGAAGTCTTCGCAGGCTATGCAATAGGTTGATACACACTCAACCTTCGCTGGGGACATAGCATTGATGATCATCACCTTTCCACCTCTGACAATACCTACAGAGTCCTCCTTTTCTTTGAATTTTAGATGTGTTACGTGAATAGTGTTGCAATGAAGACAGGTTGTACTACGCTCAACCTCGGTATACTGCACAACTGGCATAGTTGGTTGACAAGGTCTACGAACTTTCTTCTCAGTAGTCTGTGCCATGTCACGAAGAATGGCAGTCAACTTTGCTCGACTGAGACCTCCCGACTGTATCATAGTCTGTAACTCTCCCATGACGTCCATAGTTGCACCTCCTATTTCTATATAGTCACCACCCTAAAGCCTTAGAGTCCAAAACAGCACCGTCTGGATCTTCATCTCTTTTTTCCCTCATTCGATCTCCCCAATAGACTCCAGTCTCTCCTTGAAACCAAGGATCACCTACAGGGGCGGTTCTCCACTTTGACAGTAGCTGGTAATGAGACAACGCATCAATGTGCTCCTTGTTCTCATTCGTTAGTTCCATTTTACTGTTTCCTCCTCTCCAGATTACTCATCTTCTGCCAACGAACGACACTCCCATTCCTCATCATCTCGATAGTCAGCTCGACCAAGTTCCTGACAGTGCTCAAATTGATCTTGGAAGATTGCACTCCTGCCATTCTCAACATCTCGTAGATGGCACTCCCCTTTGTCGAGGCAAGCTTCACAGATTTCCTCTATCTCCATGTCCATCTCACTATTCTCTTCCACGATTGCACCTCCTATTTTGTAGTGGTTAATAGAATAACAACTACCAACAGCCCTATGTAGAACAAGATCATTGCGAGGTTCTTATCCATCATACTCTTCCTCGATAGACCTTGTACGCTATCCCCTTCCCTCTAAGCCATTTACTCGCCTGTCTCTTCGTAGGAGGGATGCCTGAGGTTATCAGTGTCTCACCCTTCTTTCCCCAAGGAGGTGGCACAGTCTTGCAGGCTGCTATAAAGAGTGGTGACTTTTCTTCGAAGGACCTAGTGACATAGCCGTGTGCTTCTAATGATAGTTTCATCGTAGCACCTCCTATGTGTACTCTATTTTGTTGATAGTGATGTTCAACATCTTGGCAACATTCTTGGCAGCTTTGGTCGCCAGTTGTGTAGACTTGTACCATTGAAACTTATTAACCCCTACACCTCTTCTCCACAGCTCCCAACGATACATACCTCCCTCGTTGCAGATTCGTAGATTCATGACCACCTTCACAGTATCACCTCCCTTCCTAAATCAGGTAGCTATGGCTTATGTACCTCAGAAAGTCTTTTTGTTGTAATCCTCTCAATTTCTCTACACATGGAACAGATCGTTTCGAGTTGTTTTATTGAAAACTTCTGATCTCTCAAACCAATCATGACTTTTTCAAACCCTTCAGCAACTAAGTCTTTCATAGGATCTCCCATGTTTGCACCTCCCTTCATTATAGTATGTTCATTCATCTATTCTCATGCGTACATCATATCACAAATCACATAAGAATGCAATACCATTGCAAACAAACTATGCATGCAAACTATGGTATATTTTATACCACAGTTGGTGATATAGCTGCTCTAAGAGCATCAGGATCATGCGCTGCCTTCTCAGCAGTAAGACGCTCACGCTCTCTGCGCTCCATCTCGGTAGGATTAGAAGTCTCTCTCACTACTCCCTCAGGTGCAGGTGTTGCGTTCTCCATCTTAGCTTTATACTCTTCCCATGAATCTTTATAGCCATGCTTCACAGCCTCGTTGTATAGCTCTTTCAACATGGCCTCTTCTGACTGCGCAGCCTTCACCAGACCTCTCTTAGTAACCTTCGCTCCGAAGTTCTCATAGCCAAAGTCACTAATAGCATTCTGATTCACTTGAGCACTCTGCACCTGTCTTGTTGTCCTCCTTGATGAGTCTAGGTATAGACCTATAGAGTTCATGTACTCAAGAGCCTC
>Ga0180008_1001251_pt1 | contig 16620 bp, 13 predicted proteins | sample MM_PW_MetaG_FD_121121 | JGI IMG/M metagenome (GOLD analysis project Ga0180008, IMG submission 121121) | Groundwater microbial communities from the Aspo Hard Rock Laboratory (HRL) deep subsurface site, Sweden - MM_PW_MetaG | ecosystem: Environmental > Aquatic > Deep subsurface > Groundwater...
GGTGTCCACTGGATCACACCACCATCAGTCAGGTTGTTACCGGCCTGATTACCACGGGTAATTTCAGAGTCCATGAAAGCCGCACCAGCGCTGATATGCCAGGCTGATGTAATAGCTCCTACCACACCTAACTCAACACCACGAACCTGACGCTCACCCACTTGCGTGGCCGTACCATCCGGGTCTGTGGCTATTTCGTTTTCGTTGGTGCTTTCAAACACAGCAGCTGTTACTGCCAGTTTGTTATCCAGCAGATCCCACTTAGTACCCAACTCTACATTGGTGCCTTTTTGTGGATCCAGATTTGGATTGTTGATGTTGTTTGCCGTCGCACTTAAGGTGAAATTAGCGCCGCCTGGTGGTAACTGGCTGGTGGCGTAAGACAAATACACACTGCCGTTTGCAGCAGGTTTATACAAAGCGCCCAGTTTGTAACTGGCCAGATTGTCTGATGCTTCGACAGCAGAACCGAGCTTAGTGCCCACAGGGATATTCTGTGGTGTTGCAGTGCCCTGAATAGTCACAATATCGGTTTCAGTTTTGTAGTGCTCAAAACGCGCACTGGCGTTTAATTGCCATTGCTCGTTTAAATGAATAGTGTCAAGTAAGTAGATACCCGAAGTTAAAGTACTGCCATCTGTGCTTGCTCCTGTATGAACCGGGTTAACAAACACATCATCCGTACTCGGGTTATACAAGTTAGCCGCCAGTTGCGTAGTGCCAGCAGGTAAAGCCAGGGTATTGTTACGCTGACTCTCATAAATAAACTCGATACCAGAGCTGATATCGTGGGTCAGGCCTGCCACTTCTACAGAAGTTGTCACTTGCGTTTGGTTGGTTAAGATCTGGTTTTGCTGATCTTTACCCTGACGGCTGCGGGAAATAGTCCAGTCAGCTGGATCTGCTATAGCTACCGCAGCAGCACCAGTGCCTGTTGTTGTGGTAATGGCATTTACACCAGTCAGTAAATAATCCTGTGTGGATTGGCCAAAACGTGAGGTATTACGAATAGTGGTTTTATCGCTTAAGTCATGCTCAAATTTTGCCGTGACCATAGTGGCTTTGACATCGTCAAAGTCATTTTTTGAACCGTAAAAATTGCTGGTATCCACAGGAGCCAGTGTTTTACCGGCGTTAGGGCCACCATTAGGGAAATTTGTACTGGAGTCAGCATCAAAAGCAGCGTTGTAGTAACCTTCCAAACCAACAGTTGGAAGACCACCGTCTGGCAGGCTCTTTTGATCCAGATGAAACAGGTTTAAATAAGCACGGGTTGCAGTGCCTAAGCCTAATGCCAAAGACGTGGCAATACCGGTTTTATTGTCTTCAATTTCATCACGATCAACTACTCCTGAATCCTGTTTAAGCAGGTTTACCCGAATAGCTGAAGTGTCAGATAACTGACGGTTTAGATCGACAGTGGCTCTTTTGTGTGAGCCAGAACCCAAGGTCAGATTGCCACTAGTGAATTCTTCTTGTGTAGCTTGCTTGCTTGATAAGTTTATGTAACCAGAGGATGAACCACGGCCATTGTCAGCACCGGCCGGACCTTTGGCGATTTCAACTTGTTCGGTATTAAAAGTATCACGGCTGATAGTGCCTAAATCGCGGATGCTATCAACAAAGATACTGCCCTGGGTATCAAAACCGCGCATAAAAATGGAATCGCCTGTGGCGGTATTGCCATTTTCACCCATTAACATGGTGATACCAGGTGTATTGCGTAAAGTATCGGATAAGGTGGTTGCAGCCTGTTGCTGGAACAACTCTTTTTTCACCACAACCAGAGTTTGTGGTGTGTTCACCAAAGGCTGAGTCAGCTTGGTTGAACTTGCTTTTTCAGCTTTGTATTTTGCTTCTACTGCATCAGCGGTAACAACCACAGCATCCAGTTGAGTGTCATTTTGCGTTGCAGCATTTTGTTGATCAGCAGTTGCTGTTGCCGGTAACGCCAAAGCGAAAGCTGAAGCTAACAAAGTGGTATTAAAACGGGCCACCTGCTGATGCTTTTTAGCGGTGATAAAAGCCATCGAATAAAGTCCTTCTATGAAAATAGAGTGTTAACAACAAGGTTTTCGGTATCGGCGCTGATCCTGCTGCGCATGCTATCGAGAATCATTCTTGTTTGCAAACAATTTTCATTTAGATGGAACTTTTTTATAATCTCCTGTCCGAAAAACGCTGAATAGCCTTTAACGACGACGGATCAGTAACCTGACACCCACTACAGTGGTCAACATAAGTAAGATTAATCCAAGCACCCCAAGTACCTGATCCAGAGTTTTTTGTCCTGTCCATTGCAGGTAATGAGCTTTGTATAAATTGTTAATTAATTCAGTATCTTCCCCTTGTTGTGACAGACTTAAACTGGCCCAGTCCAGCTGAATTTGCACACCAGTATCTGTGACAAACCCCTGCTCTGTTTTCAGCAGTTGTTGACCATAGCGCTTTGGATCGACGCTGATGGCATCTTTAATCAGCAGTTGTAAGTCATCAGTCGAAGGTTGTGGCCGCACTGTAAAGTCCTTCGGGTTTATTTGCTGCCAGCCGCCCGACTGTTTCACCATCAAATGTGTACCCAGCACTGTTTGCAGTAATTTGATTTCCTGCCACTCTGGTTGCGGATTCAGTTGAATCGCAGTGTTGATGGGGTAAGTTTTAACAACAAGATAGGAAAAAGCAGCCTGATAACCAGGTTTAATAAAAAATACTAAACCAGTTAAAGCCCAGACAAAAAATGGCAAAATTAAACACCAGCCTAAAATACGATGGATACGACGAGGTAAGGACATAAGGATCCAGAGCTCAACTGCATGAAAAACAAAAGTTTAACAGCAAAAAGCGAAGAGTTAACCGTAATTTTTTCCGGTTAACTGTGGAAGCTCTGCTGCAATACAAAGCTGATGGCCTCCCGCTTGTTTAGCCTTATACATAGCCCTGTCAGCCGTTGCTAATAAGCAAGCCTGATCCTGACCATGAGCTGGAAATAAAGCTATACCTATGCTGGCGGCAAGTTGCAGTTGATGTTGTTCAAATAAAAAGGGCTGCTGAAGTTTAGTTAAAAGATGCTGTAAGGTGCTGACTACAGCTGATGGCTCTGTCACTGCATCCATCACAATAACAAACTCGTCACCACCTAAACGGGCCACAGTGTCGGTTTCCCGCACTGAATACTGTAGAAGCTCTGCTACTTTTTTCAGACACAAATCGCCAGCGGCATGACCGTACTGATCATTCACTTCTTTAAATTTGTCTAGATCAATAAAACATAAAGCCAGCATGCCCTGCTCTCGTCTGGCACGTGCCAATGACTGCTGCAACCGGTCGTCAAACAAGGCTCTGTTGGGTAATTGGGTTAGTGGATCGTAAAAGGCAATATGCTGCAACTGCTCTAACAGTTGTTTATGTTTGGTGATATCACGGGCTACAGCCACCCGCACTTTCTGATCTTCAGACCAGCGGGCCGACCACTGGATATAAGCAATCTGCCCGTCTTTGCGGATATAACGATTTTCAAAATCAATTTTCTGATCACCAGCCATAATCTCGCTGGCAGCAAGCAAGGTGCGCTCTCTGTCGTCCGGATGCACTAACTCAATCATAGGCTTGCCAATCATTTCGCTACTTTGATAACCAAAGATCCGCTCACAGCCGGAACTCAGATACAAAAAGTGGCCATTGGCATCCACTACACAAATAGCTTCAAGTAACTGATCGATATAATCACTTAACGAGGCTAACGACGGGCTTGGCATACAACTCCTGCTTGATCTGTCTGGTGACTAAAAGCCTGAACCAGATAACAATCTCTGCGTAACGCTTTTAACTATAGGCCAGCAACGCTTTTGATAGCAGGGAAAATAACAGACTGAATACAAAGAAACAATATAAATGATAAAAATGAAACACACCGTTTCTTACTTCGGGAAAGTAGCGAGGATTTCAATAAACACAGGAGCTTGATACAGCTCCTGTGTGGTACTTCAAGGTCCAGATTAATCTGTAAAGTTAATCCCAGTCAGGTGCAAAATCTGGATTGGCCAGACGCTCGTTTCTATCTAGCCCAGCCAGCGCCGTTATATTCTCTGCCGTTAACTTCACTTCTAAAGCCGCTAAGTTTTGCGCAAGGTTGGCTCTTTTGGTCGAAGATGGGATCACAACAAAACCCTGCTGTAACGACCAGGCTAATGCCACCTGCGCTGCTGTTACCTGATGTTCTGCCGCTATTTGTTGGATCAGCGGTTCCGTCAGCACCTTGCCATAAGCCAAAGGCATATAAGCTGTGATCTGAATGCCCTGCTCTTTTGAATACTCCACCAGTTTGCGGTTTTGTAAAAACGGATGCACTTCGACCTGATTGGTGGCAATGTCTTGAACGCCCACTGCATCTATCGCTGCTTTGGTTTGCCCAATGGTAAAGTTGGATATCCCCATCAGCTGAGTTAAACCTGCTTGTTTTGCTTCGGCTAAAGCTTCCACATAAGACTGCACCGGTACTTCATCCGGCAAGGGCCAGTGCACTAAAGTTAAATCCACTTTGCCCAGCTGCAATTTTTCAAGACTTTGCTCCAGACTGGCTTTGAGTTTGTTTTTGTTTAAAAACTCAGTCCATATTTTTGTCGTGACAAAAAGCTCTTTGGCTTTTATACCGCTGTCACGAATAGCCCGGCCTACGTCCTGCTCATTGCCATAAATCTGAGCCGTATCGATATGACGATAACCCAGCTCTAAAGCGGTGAGTACTGACTGATAAGCATCGTCGCCTTTTAAGCGAAAAGTACCGGCACCCAACACAGGGATAGTCTTTGCATTATTAATAGTGTTCATGATCTGGTTCTCCGTTAAAGTTGGCCGTAGCATACAACAAGCAGGGTGCTTAATAATCCCGGCCATCAACAAAACACTTTTGCACTGACAGCAATAAAAGGTTCCGTTTATGCGATTTAACAATATAGTAGTGCTGACAGGGGCTGGCGTGTCTGCCGAGTCCGGTATTAAAACCTTTCGGGACAATAATGGCTTGTGGGAAAACCATCGCATAGAAGATGTCGCCACACCAGAAGGCTATCAGCGCGATCCGGCCTTAGTGCATCAGTTTTACAACTTACGCCGTGCTCAATTACTGGATGCGAAACTAAAACCTAACGCCGCCCATCTGGCCCTGGCACAGTTTGAACAGCAGCATAAAGCCAAAGGTGGCCGCTTTTTATTAATCACCCAGAATGTGGATAACCTGCACCAAAGAGCAGGATCAGAGTCGGTGATTGCTATGCACGGCCAACTGCAAAAGGTGAAATGCCCGGCGACAGGCAAAAATCAAAGTTGGTTAAAAGATTTAACTGCCACTGACTTATGCCACTGCTGCAAAACACCACAACCACTTCGACCCGACATAGTCTGGTTTGGTGAAATGCCGTATCAGATGGATGAGTGTGTGGATGCGCTGATGCAGGCTGATTTATTTATCTCTATCGGCACTTCAGGCCAGGTCTATCCAGCCGCTGGTTTTGTACAAATCGCAGCAGAATCAGGCGCTCATACGGTGGAGCTGAATATGGAAGCCACCCGGGGTGATTTTGCTGAAGGTTATTATGGTCCGGCCGCTAAAATTGTATCAGCCTACCTTGCCAAATTAAGCTGAAACTATTTTTCTGCTTCAGCTTAGTGTCCCCTCAGCTTACAACAACTGAAATAAATTCATTCGCATTTGATTTATCGAAAAAAGGAACTATGGTTTTGTAGCTAATTCCGCTAAATTTTCTAATATAGAAACTTCAGCATGATCTTTACACTACAAAAAGGATCCTTGTATGCCATCCGCTCTGTTCAAAAAAATACCCAATACTACTAAAACCTTAACACTGACCCTCTCGTTGATGCTGCTTTGCAGCTGGCAGACTTCGGCCGAAAGCTCTTACCGCATCAGCGTAAAAGATTTCGCTGCCGATCCAGCCAAAGTGCAGGCTTTACGAAAAGGGATTGAACGGATGAAAGCCAGCAGTCAGGCCAATCCGATGTCAGCTCAGTACCGCACCAGTTTTGCCTATTGGTCGAATACACATGGTTTTTTTGGTACAGGTAAAAACTCCACCGATCTGAAAGCTTATATAGCCTACCGTATGCCTGGCTGTTTAGAAGCGCTGGATAAAGCCACTTGCGACGCGTATTACCAGCATATGAGCAATTCAATAGTCCCCAAAGATGGCTTTACCGAAAACGTTTGGGGTACCTGCCAGCATGGCAATCTAAACTTTTTACCCTGGCACCGGATGTTTTTATATTTCTATGAAAAAACCTTGAGAAAACATGTGGGTGATCCGAATTTCTCTTTACCCTACTGGAACTATTTTCAGGAGCCTAGCCCAGACGGTAAAGGCTTAGCCTTACCACAACTTGTCAGAGGACAAGCCGCTGGCCCACTTTATGATCAGTTCCGCACTCCAGGGCTTAATGACAATAAAACCGCCATAGATCCAGACAGTGCCAGTGCAGCTCAGGCTTTTTCTTATACCGATTTCACTAACTTCTCGAATCAGCTTCAGGGACAGCCACACGGCGCTATGCATTGTGCTGTAGGCACAGGTTGCTCCACACCGAACATGGGTTTTGTGCCTATCGCAGGTTTAGACCCGGTGTTTTATATGCACCACGCCAATATAGACCGCTTGTGGCAATGCTGGCTGAATAAAAAGGCGGCTGGAAAAACTATTGATTTAGCCTGGGCCAAAGCAAATTTAGGCATGCCGGACAGCTGGTATCAAATCAGTTACAGCTTTGCTGACGAAAATGGCAATCAAGCGACTATGACTATAGCTGATGTGTTTACACCGGGAAAAATTCCGGTGAGTTATAGCAAGGAAACAGCCTGTGATATTCAACAATCGGTACCACAGCAGCAAGTGGCACAAAGTCAGGCACAGCTAAAAATGACTAAATTTAAAACTCATGCTCCAGTTAGCAGTAATAAAACCGTTGATCTACGCGGCCTGACGACTAAAGTTGCGTTGGATCCACAAGATCCGGTTCAACTCAAAGCCTCAGACAAAGTCGAGTTGCTGGCACAAACCACAGGTGACACCTATCTGATCCTGCAGGATGTCAAAATGGTTGGCGCCCCTGCCACCACCTACAAAATTTACCTGAGCACAGAACAACAACCAGAACAGAAATTGTATGTCGCAACTATCAACTACTTTGGCGTAGCAGACCATGCACATGCAGGCCACACTATGGGAGATATGGGTGACCTGGTCTATAAAGTCACAGATCTGGCACAGCAATTGGGTCATGCAGCAGCAGCCGATCTGATGGTGCATTTTGTTCCAACCAACTTGACGACAACAGAAGTGACAGAAACGCCCCGCCAAAGTGGTGTCACTGTAGGTCAAATCCGACTGGAAACAGCGCCAGCTAAGTAACACAGGTATCAGACAAAACCCGGAACATTCCGGGTTTGTCTTATGTGATTCACACAGGAGTTTTTATGTCAGATTTCCTCTTTCGTCGCGCTATTTGTCTGGCTTTAGCCAGTATGGCCGTAAGCAGCTGTGCTGTGCACGCCGATCAACCTCGTCCCTTGCAAGACCCACCCCTATTAGAAATAAAAAGAGCCATATTGGCGCCCCTGACCAAAGCGCAACAACAAGCCGGAGCGCCTCAACCTGATGAAGCCAGCCTGAATTGGGATGTGGTATTTACCCGCAGTCAGTTGTGGAACCCAAATACCAACAGCTGGGATCAGGTAAACTTACGCAGCTATCAGGGCAGTAAAATTGATCCAAAAGCACCTTTTGTTGCCCCTACTCTGCGGGTATTTCCGGGCGAAACCATTAGAGCTACGTTAAACAACAAACTACCAGCAGATCCAAGCTGCATCAGCCACAGCGAGGGTGTGAACAGCCCACACTGCTTTAATGGTACCAATATGCACACCCATGGTTTGTGGATTAACCCGGCAGGCAACAGCGACAACGTGCTGATATCCATAAACCCGACCGTGTCTTTTCAATACGAATACAATATTCCGGCAGACCATCCGGCCGGCACTTTCTGGTATCACCCACACCGTCACGGCTCTACCGCTATTCAGGTCGCCAGTGGTATGGCCGGCGCGTTAATTATTCAGGGCACCCGCCAGCCGACGAAAGACCGCACTGGGGATATCGATCTGCTATTGACCAGTTCTCCAAACCAGACCTTTAAAGAACGTACCATGGTGTTTCAACAAATTCAGTATGGCTGTTACACCAAGCCTACTAAACCAGGCGAAGAGCCCACTCTGAAAATGGACGCCAATGGTGCTTATATCTGTGATCCGACTGACGTAGGAGAGATACTGGATTATGCTGGTTTTGGCCCGGGTGGCTGGAGCAAATCTGGTCGCTACACCAGTATTAACGGCGCAGTACAACCCTTTTTTGCAGATGCAAAAGCAGGTCAGGTGGAACGCTGGCGTATGGTGCATGCCGGAGTACGTGACAGCATTAACTTAAAAGTTGTGAAACTGACTGGCCAGTCGTTGCAAGGCCCGGTTTCTGCTGCTGATGAGCAAAAATTACTGCAAAAATCCTGTACCGGTGCTTTAGTGCCACAGCATCAAATTGCAGCAGATGGTTTAACGCTCAGCGAAATAGATTCCACTGAAGTCACTGTATTTCAGCCGGGTTACCGCTGGGACACGCTGATGATGTTTCCTGAAGGCGGGCAATATTGTGTCATAGACGATGCAGCTGCAGCATCAGCCAACGTAGATCAAACGCCTTCTGAACCTGCACTATTGGGCATAGTACAAGTGGCAGATTCAGCTGGACCAGTCACGTCCACTATAGGTCAACAGTTAATCCAAAGCGCCAAAATTAATATCAGCCCTGATATGCAAAATGCGGTGATAAGCGATTTGCAGGCAGGCCTGAAATTAACTCAGTTTATCCCTCACCCATCCTTGCCGGAAACCCCAAATAAACAGCATCTGGAGTTTAATATCGAGACGGTGGTGGATAGCGAAACTAAGGAAAAAGTAACACTCTTTGAAATAGATGGTGAACCTTACAAACCCGGCCGTATCGACCGGGACCTGATTTTAGGCAACACCGACGAATGGATTTTAACTTCAAAACTGGCCAGCCATCCGTTTCATATTCATGTGAATCCGTTTCAGGTGGTGGCTGTGTTGGATCCAAATGGCAAAGACGTCAGCGGCGACGATGCAGTGGATGATTTTGATACCAGCAAAAAATTGCCAGATCCTCAGTACAGAGGCCTAAAAGGTAAATGGAAAGATACCTTGTGGGTTAAAAATGCCATGGGTAAATCCTACACAGTGATAGTCCGGACTAAGTATCAACGTTATATCGGCGACTTTGTATTGCATTGCCATATTCTCGATCATGAAGATCAGGGCATGATGCAAAATGTGCGGATCAGCTTGCCGGATGGCAGTGGTGGAGTCGCCAAAGGTCACCATTAAAATCTGTAGCGCAGTGTAAGTTTGTTGCACTGCGCTTTTATACCAATCCGACGAAATCAACCAACTGTCACATAACTGTCGAAAAGTCGTCTTTATTTTATCAACAAAAAGTAACCATACTGAAACAGGCAACAGCTCTAATGTCGCGGGCAGATTTTTTAATTAAACCGACATCGGAGTCAAAATGCAGAACAAAAATTTCGAGATCGACAATTCAGGTATAGATCCACAAACTAACTTTTCCGACAACCCGGATTTTCAATCCGTGTTGGCTTCACGCCGCAGCTTTTTAAAAGGCTCATTAGGTGCTGCCATAGCCACTATTATGGGCACAGCCTTAGTAGGTTGCAGCAGCGATACAGCAGAACCAGTGACTGGCCCTGTAGGTGTAAAACCAGAACCTGCTCCGGTGCTATTAGCTTTTACCGCTATTGCTGCCAATCGTTTAGATACGGCAACGGTCCCTGCCGGTTATACAGCTCGTCCATTTTTACCTATGGGTACACCACTTTTGGGCAGCTATCCAGCTTATCAGGCTAATGGCAGCAACAGCGGTGCTGATATGGAACAGCAAGTGGGCGCACACCACGACGGTATGCACTTTTTTCCGTTAGATGCCCGCAGCAGCAATAAAAACAGCGACGAAGGTGTACTGGTATTTAACCATGAATACCTGGATGCCAACGTATTACACCCTATGGGTCCTACAGGTTTACCTCGTCCTGCTGATGAAGTGCGTAAAGAAGTAGCAGCGCATGGCGTGACTGTGGCTCATATCAAAAAAGATGCGGATGGCCAGTTCCAACTGGTGCAAGGCAGTCCGCTGAATCGCCGTATCACTGGTGCTACCCCAATGGATATCGCGGGCCCAGTGCGCGGTGACGCCAAAGTGGTCACTAAATATAGCCAGGACGGCACCCGTACCCGTGGTACTTTAAATAACTGTGGTAATGGCTTTACGCCTTGGGGCACATATTTAACCTGTGAAGAAAACTGGGCAGGTTACTTCATGAATGCTGATGTCACTCAGCCTCGTGAACATAAACGTTACGGTGTCGGCAGCAAAAACGGTCGTTACTACTGGGAAACTGCAGATTCAGGTGCTGATCAATACCAGCGCTTTAATGCATCCACTCTGGCTGCGGACTCTTACAACGATTACCGCAACGAGCCAAACACTTTTGGCTGGATAGTAGAGATAGACCCATTTAACCCGGACAGCGTGCCACAAAAACGCACGGCTTTAGGCCGTTTTGGCCATGAGGGTGTGATCTTTGGACCTGTAGTGGAAGGCCAGCCAATCAGTGTTTATTCAGGTGACGACTCTACTTTTGAATACATCTACAAATATGTATCCAAAGCAGCCTACTTTGCCGCTACAGCTGGTGGTCATTTATTAAATGACGGTACTTTGTATGTGGCTAAATTTAATGCCGACGGTTCAGGTGAATGGCTGGCTTTAGATGTGAATAACGAAGCTCTGATGGCTAAAGCTGCAGCTGCTGGTGTGACTTTTGACAGTCAGGCTGACTTGTTAATCAACACCCGTCTGGCCGCCGATATTGCTGGCGCGACCAAAATGGACAGACCTGAATGGGGTGCAGTGCATCCAACGACTGGTGAAGTGTATTTTACCCTGACCAACAACACTGGCCGTAAACCAGAACAAATTGACCCGGCAAACCCACGGGCCAATAACGCCACGGGTCATATTATCCGCTGGAAAGAAAATGCAGCCACTCAGGGTTTAAGTTTTAACTGGGATATATTCCTGCTGGCTGGTGATGTAGGTACTGCAACTCCTGGTACTAACCTGACGCTGACAGCAGATAACCATATGGCAAGCCCGGATGGCTTAATGTTCAGCTCAAACGGTTTGCTGTGGATCCAAACTGATATGAGTGGCTCTCAACAAGGTGAAGGCCCATACGGTAATAACCAGATGCTGGTGGCAGACCCTGCCACCCGAACGGTAAAACGCTTTTTTGTTGGCCCAGTGGATGCCGAAGTGACAGGCATAGCCTTTACACCAGATTTAAAAACTATGTTTGTTAATATCCAGCACCCTGGCGACCGCTCTACCCCAACCCAGTTCACCAGTAACTGGCCAGCGAATGACGGTACCAGCAGACCACGTTCTGCCACAGTAATTATCACCAAAGATGATGGTGGTGTAATAGGTTCTTAAGACCTTCTTGCTTAAACAAAAACGCCGGTTGAATACCGGCGTTTTTTTGTGCTTTTATTGTTGAGTGACGTTTAAGGCGTTTCGACAATCAAGGCCGTCAGCTTGCGCACCAGTGGTAAGATCAACAGCAACACCGGATAAGCCACTACCCAGGATAACCCCCAGGCCCCCAACCAGACAGGCACTTCAAAACCGCTAAAGCCAGTGCTTTTTAACGTACTGATCAAAGACACAATACAGCTCATAATAATGGATAAAATCAGCGGCATGACATAAGCCATAGAGCGGGCTGGAAGTTTTTTAAATACAGGTTTTGACATCTCGGAACTCACCCAGTAAAAACGTATTTACAGCTTTCAGGCTACATTTGGGCATTGCGCTGCAACATAGCAGGATCTGCGATTAGAAGACAAAGCCAGTTCAGTTTGACTCTGTCACACCAACTTTGGCGCATCAAAATTTTCCGGCTCGTCGCTGTAAATACAGACATTCCAATCTGCTGCTAAACCTGTTTCAGCGACGCAATAGGTCTGGAAAAAATCTTTAATCTCATTGCGTTGGCAATGGGCTTCAAAGCTTTGCATATCAGCCCAAATTTCATTAAAGACAATAGGAAAGCTTTTACCTTCGGCAAAAGGGCTTGGAATATGACGGGTGACTCTGTACTGCAGGCAGGCATCTTCACGTAAAGTATTGGCCTCTAACCCTTGCAGCACTTTAAAGAGTTCCGCTTCTTTGCCTGGCTTAGGTAAAAACTGGGCTATGCAATAGACTTTTTTAGACATTAGTTTTCCTTCGACTCTTTAATCACAGGCCAGCTTTGTAGCTGACGGCTTGATTCAAATTGATGATCTAATCCCGTGGCTGGATCAATAAAACTCAAATGTTTTGCCAGCAATTGCAAAGGTTGTGCAAAATCCAACTGCTGCCCAGGCTGTTTTGGTAATAAATGCGGGTAGTATTTATCAAACAAAATTGGGCAACCCAAAGACAGCATATGCAAGCGCAATTGATGAGTTTTACCTGTATGGGGGCTTAATTCAAATAAACCAAGTTCAGCTCGTTTGTCCACCAGACTAAGGCTGGAAAACGCATTGACTTCCCCTTCCACCTGCCGCATTAAAAAAGCTGGTGTGGATTTTTCCAGTCGGTTTTTTACCTGCCAGCGCTGTGGTAGCTCCAACTGCTGTTGTGCTTCAGATAAATAGGCCACCGCCTGATAACTTTTTTGGATTTTGCCATCAGCAAACAACTGATAATACAAAGGCCTGCTTTGGCTATTCACAGAAAACAGCACCAAACCTGCAGTTTCTTTATCTAGTCTGTGCACTGCGACCACATCCTGCAATCCAGTATCCCGTTTTACCCGTTCCAACAGGCATTCATTGACGAATTCACCACCCGGTGTCACAGGTAAAAAATGCGGTTTGCAGGCGACCACTATATGTTCGTCCTGATAAATAATCTGATGGGCAAAAGGAATAACAGGCTCAGCTACAACTTCGCGATAGTAACAGACTCTGCGGCTGGGTAAAAAGGCAGTGTTAGCATCAATCACTTCACCACCAAACCAAAACACTTTGCCATCCGCCACCCGCTGTCGCCAAATGGCTGCATCGATGCGGCTGAATTTTTCAATCAGAAAATGCAGCACAGTGCCCCACCCCAGATCTTTGGGTGGCAAGGTAATTTCCGATGGTTTTGTTGCTTTGCTCATATACCCTCACGCCAGAGGGCACAGAGTTAAGACCTTTCAAAGGGTTGAGTCAACCAGTTTTAGCTTTTCTGGCCAAATAACCCAGGCAACATACGTTTTAAGGTGTTGTCTTTTAATAGGTAATGATGCACCAGCGCGCCCAGTGCATGGACTGCAATAAGCACATAACCTGCCGTACCCAGCACTTCATGGATTTCTTTAATGGACCCCGCCAAATCCGGATCCGGCCCTATCAGTGCTGGCAGTTGAAAACCCCAGAATGGGATCACTTTATCGCCAGCACTTAAAATTAGCCATCCAAGCAATGGCATCAGTAATAAAAAGCCATAAAGTGCCAGATGCATAAGGCCCGAAATTTTAATAGTCATAGCCGAAGGCGCAGGCTCTATCGCAGGGATAACACTAAAACGGCGCACCACGAGGCGCAGTAAGGTAATAAACCACAAGCTTAACCCCAGCACAAAATGCACTTCTTTAATCAGGTCTCGCTCTGCAGTGCCTTTTTCAAAAATGCCTCTGAATTCAATACTGGCATAAATGGCGATAATCAACAGCACTGTCAGCCAATGCAAACGTACCATCCAGTTACTGTAACTTTGTTGTGAAGCCGACATACCTACCTCTTTTTTTTAATTACTTTTTTCATTCTGCCCATACAAACTTAAGGCAAGCTGAGCTTCTGCTTACTTAATCTGTTTGCTCTTAGCTAACACGAAATAACAACAGCCCCACTAACCCAAGCGCAAACATGGCGGCTGTCATACGAAGTGCCAGAGTCTGAGTGCCCACCACCCATACCATGGCTGTTTTTACCAGTGAATTACTTAAGATGGCAATACCAATAGCTGTAGCAGCCAGCTCAACCGTCTGGCTGCGACCTGCATAATCAGCTAAAGACAAACTAATGGCATCAACATCTGTTAAACCCGCCAAAGCGGCTAACCAATACAAGCCCTGACCAGGCGCATAATGTTCAGCCAGCTTCACCAGCAGCAATACCAGCGCAAATAACAAGGCAAATTGAATAGCCGACCATAGACTAAAGGGATTTTTCACAGGCACATCAGCCGCAGATACGGCTTGCAGCCTGTGTCCTGCCAGAAAAAACACCAGCGCAAAGACCGCAGTTAACACCGCCAACCCCAGCAAAGGCCAGAGTAATTGTTGCATTAAAGGCACAGAGACGGCGGTCACAATCAGCAAAACCCGGCCAAACATCACCAACCAGGACACTAAAATACCAGCAGCTAACCTGTTGGCAGCGCCGCTGTCAGTTTCTATTTTACTGCTGCGGGCAAAACTTAAGGTCATAGCGGTAGACGACACCAGGCCACCTGTCAGGGCCGTGATCATAGTGCCTTTGACTGAACCAAAAAAACGTACTGCTATATAACCCACTAAGGATAAACCGGAGATTAAAATCACCAGCAGCCAGAGTTTATAAGGATTCAGCGCCTGCCAGGGATCGACAGCTTCATTGGGTAACAAGGGCAACACAATAAAGCTGGCTATCAACAGCTTCAGGCCAGCATAGAGATCATCAGCACCAATTTTACTGACCAAGCCGTGCAAAGGCTCCCGAAACGCCAGAATAGCCGACGTCAGAATAGCCAGCGACACGGCAATTTCGGCAAAACCAAAAATCACAGCGCCACCTAATAAACACACTGTAATAGCAGACAATTCGCTGGTTAAACCTAAAGCCACAGCGTTGGTTTTGTTCTCCAGATAATAAGAGCTCAGCACGATCACAGACACTGCCGCTAAAGCCGCGATAAACAACCAGGGCGTTTGCAAAAACACCGATAACCAGGCGCTGACGGCTCCCAGCTGAGCAAACAAAATATAAGTACGTACCCCGGCAAAAGATCCGGGGTGGTTATTGTTTTTATGTTTTTCCCGCTCAATCCCGACCAAAGCGCCAATCAGCAGCGCAATCAGAAAGTTCTGAGCCAGTGTTACGTCAAATCCAGTCATCATTCACCGTCTTAGTAAGTTGATCCCAGCATAGCTGAATTTTTCTTTACGCTATTGATCTGTCGCAACACCAGTTCAACTTGCTTATATCTGTCGCAAAAAACAGCGCACTCAGCGGCAAAATCTGACTAAATATAGCACTGCACTTGAATCTATATAGCCGCGCACCCATTGCCCTGTTAGTTTTATACCAAGTGGTATTGAATGCACTATTCACAGCATAGCGGAGCACTGATGATCCCTTTTTCTATTTTAGATTTAGCCCCTGTCCCTTCAGGCAGCAATATAAGCGATAGTTTTGCCAACAGTAAAGCCCTGGCACAACAGGCAGACGACTTGGGCTACCATCGCTACTGGCTGGCCGAACATCACAATATGCCGGGTATTGCCAGTGCTGCGACTTCTTTGTTGATAAGCCACCTGGCGGCAGCCACTTCACGCATCCGTTTAGGCGCTGGAGGCATTATGCTGCCGAATCATTCACCTTTGGTCATCGCCGAACAATTTGGCACTTTGGCGACCTTGTATCCGGACCGCATTGATTTAGGCTTAGGTCGTGCGCCGGGCAGCGATCAGCTGACAGCAAGGGCGTTGCGGCGCAACCGCATGGAAACTGAAGACCAGTTTCCAAGTGATATCCTTGAATTGCAACAGTATTTTGGTCCGGTAAAGCCAAATCAGGCGGTACAAGCCGTACCGGGACAAAATCTGAATGTGCCTTTATGGATTTTAGGTTCGAGTTTATACGGCGCTCAACTGGCGGCCCATATGGGTTTACCTTATGCATTTGCTTCGCATTTTGCTCCAGCCATGATGGAACAGGCCGCTGCGTTGTATCGCAGAGAATTTAAGCCGTCGGCCCAACTGGATAAACCTTACCTGATGCTGGCGCTGAATGTATTTGCGGCGGATACCACGGCAGAGGCTCATCGGCTTTTTACCTCGCCACAACAGCAGTTTGTCAACTTAGTGCGGGGCGTACCAGGTTTATTGCCTGCGCCAGTCGGGGATATGGATCAGATTTGGCAAGCGCATGAAAAAGCTTATGTGGAAAAAGCGTTATCCTGCTCTGTGATAGGTAATCCGGCTGAAGTAAAACAAGGTATTCTGAATTTTATCGAACAGCATCAACCGGACGAGCTAATGCTAACCGCTATGATGCACGACCCAAAAGCCCGGCAAAAGAGTTTCCAAATTGCGGCAGAACTTATCGGTTAACAATAATTGGGGTCAGAGTAAAATTAATGGCCTGGCCATTAATTTTACTCTGAC
>Ga0180008_1001252_pt1 | contig 16600 bp, 13 predicted proteins | sample MM_PW_MetaG_FD_121121 | JGI IMG/M metagenome (GOLD analysis project Ga0180008, IMG submission 121121) | Groundwater microbial communities from the Aspo Hard Rock Laboratory (HRL) deep subsurface site, Sweden - MM_PW_MetaG | ecosystem: Environmental > Aquatic > Deep subsurface > Groundwater...
ACCTTGCTGAATTATGCTGCTGGTATTGTCAAAGGTGCCGGGATGAATATGAGGGGTAATCACCATATGGCTGATGCCTTCTTGCTCTGCTATACGCAGCAGAGCAAGGGCTTCGTCCATATTTTTAGCGCCGTCGTCGATCCCTGGAATAATGTGACAGTGCAGATCATACACAGCTGTTTCTCCGTAAATAGCTGCTCATTGCTTTAACTCTCTTCGCTGCTGTAGTAGTGGTAATAACCATACTGGCCATAGTCGCCGTAGGCTTGAGCTACTTTTTTCATATCCACTTTATTCAGCACCACACCATAGAGATTGTTTTCGGCTTGCAGTAATTTAGCCACGCCACTACGTACAGCGCCACCTCTGGTATGGTCGGCTGATACCACATAAACCACAGCATCCATTTGCTTTGCAATAATTAATGGATCGCTGACGGCCTGCACTGGAGGTGTATCGACAATAATACGGTCAAAACGCAAAGCCAGCTCTGCTATCACTTCATTGAACTTTTCTGAAGCTAATAATTCCAGTGGGTTAGGCGGCACATTACCAGCAGCCAATAAAGTGATGCCTGAAGCTTCATCCACTATCAAACAGTCGTCTATTTGTTCACGGCCGGCAATAATATTAGCTAAACCTGGCTGATAGGCAGGTAAACCAAAACGTTTAGCCAGGGTAGGGCGGCGCATATCGGCGTCTATCAGCAATACCTTTTCCATCTGACCAAAAGCAAAAGCTATATTAGAAGCGACAGTCGATTTACCTTCGCCAGGCACAGAAGAGGTGACTTCAATAGTTTTTAAACTACGGTCCAGCGCCAATAAAGTTAAGCTGGTGCGTATGCTGCGTACCGACTCGGCATATTGTTTATGTTGCTCACTAAAAAAGGTATGAATAGGTAAATCCACAGTCTTTTTATGAGGGATGGCCGGAATAAAACCTAAAGAGCGTTGCGCTAATAAGCTTTCAACTTCCTGCGGTGATTTTATCGTATCGTTTAATGCATCGAGCACAAAAGCCAGCATAATGCCAAAACCTAAAGTAGCCACAAAAGCCAGAATCACAATCAGCTTACGTTTAGGCGCTACAGGCTCAGTTGCCGCTACGGCTTTATCGGTAAAACGTGCTATAGCAGAGTCAAAGTCGCTGGTGACTTCAGTTTCTTTTTGCCTGGATAAAAAGGTATCAAACAGCTGTTTATTGGTTTCTACTTCACGCTCTAAGCGCTGATAAGTAGTTTCTTTAAGGCTGACGTCCTGATATAAAGTTTTAGCTTTGGCAATTTCGGCTTCTAAAGAGTTTACAGTTTCCTGTATGGTTTGAGCTTCGTTTTCTATACCTGCTATTAACTTTTTAATCTGACTACGTAAGTTGTCCTGCACTGCAGTCAGCTCACTTTGAGCAGCTAAAAGTTTAGGGTGTTTGGCACCGTAAATTTTTGATAGCTCAGATACCCGACGTTCAGTTAAAACCTGCTGGGCTTTTACATCCTGCACACCTTTATGGGCAGTAATTTCCGGCAAACTTTCCAGCCGTTCAATTTTATCAGTGCCATATTGCTGTATCACCCGCATAAAACCATCGACCTGGGCTTTACGCGAGCGGGCTTCGGTTAAAGCCCCTGATAAACGCTCCAGCTCTTTGGCACCTAAACCACGCACACCTTCTACATCTATTAAACCTTCTTTTTCGCGATAGGCTTGTAAGCGGGTTTCCGAATCATCCAGCTGGGCTCTTAATTCGCCTAAACGGCCGCCCAACCAGCTGGCAGCTTTTTGCGTTATACCTAATTTGGCTTCTAACTGGCTTTCTATATAAGCATCACCTATCGCATTGGCTACATCTGCAGCTAGCTGCGGGCTATAGGTTTGAAAGCTGATGTCGACGAGTTGAGTTCTGCGTATCGGACTTATGGATAAACGCTTTTGAAATTCAGTAACTAAATCTTCGCGGGCTTTATGAGCCAGCTCAGCTTCAGTTAAGCTGCTCTCAGCGGCGGGTAAAAAAGGTAATAAATCACGTAAGCGCGCCATTAAACCTGGTTTTACTTCAAAATCAGGGTGATTAGTTAAATCCATTCTATCTACTACGGTTTGGGCAATAGATCGTGATTTTAAAATTTCAAACTGGGTTAAATAATATTCCTGCTGGCTGGAATTCATGCCATAGACTTCTTCAATAGATACAGCTTTGGCTTGCTGGGACTCTATTAATAAAGTTGCAGTGGCTGAATACTGCGAGCGGATATTTAATACCACTAATACAGTTATTAAAGTAACTAATATAGCCAGGCCAAAAATCCGCCATTTATGAATATTAATCACACTAAAGTATTTACGTAAATCTATTACATCCTGCTGTGGTGCAGGGCTAACCATTAAGTCCGTTACTGCCATAATTAAAAGAATCTCTGCTCTATGGTAATGGTATCGCCTGCACTGACTTTGGAGTTCAGGTTAGCGTTTAAGGCCTGGCTTTTATTGCCTTCCTGGTAAATAAAAATTTTTTCTCTGGAAGCCCGCTCAGTTAAACCACCGGCCAAAGCTATAGCCTGGTTCACTGTCATACCTGGTTTATAAGGATAACCACCAGGTAACTTCACTTCACCATGAATAAAAAATGGCCGATATTCCACCATGCCAACAAATACATTAGGCTCAACAAAATAATCACCTTTTAAGCCATTATAAATACGGCTTTCCAGCTGCTTAATAGTTAAGCCTTTTGCCATTATTTCGCCAAGAAAAGGGTAGTTAATTTTGCCGCTGTCGGTCAGCTGAGTTTCTATTTTCAGCTCTTCTTCGCCATATACCTGAATAATAATTTTGTCGCCCGGCCCTAATAAATAACCAGCATCATCCTGGGCTTTTACCCAGGATGACCAGCTGATACAAAGGGCAACAAACAGCACTACGAGTTGTTGCATGAGGTTTTGCCTAAAGTTTGTGAATACTATTTAATACGAACTAAAAATTTTACTTATCACTGCTTTATCTACAGCTTACTTTTTTACTACAACTTAAAGACTAAAACTTAAAGCGAAAAGTCAAAACTTACACCTGTGATATTGCGATCAAACTCAATACCCTGCACAGAAGAAGTTTTATCTGTCACTGTGGTAAATAAAGTCACGTCGACAAAACGACGGAACGCATATTTAACGCTGGCTGTGTAGGAGTCGTTTTCGTCTTTACGTGCAATACCTACATAATCTTCTTCCATTCTGTTGTACGACAGATTGGTTTGTGTGGTTTGGCTCCAGTTATGAGTCCAGCCTAGCATGTAAGTGGTTTCTTTAATGTAATCACCACCCTGCAAAGGATCTTTGGCTTTGCGGCCAGTACCTACATTAAATACGCTGTAAGATAATGGCGACCAGTTGGCATTCATTATCCAGGACACACCACTAAAATCATCACGAGCGTTGTCGTCAAAGTCTTTTTTCTGGTAACCAATTTTGGCTTCGCCTGAAGTTAAAGCGCTGATTTGCCACTCAGCACCCACTTTTAGGTTACTGTCTTTGCTGTCGCGTGGTGCTGTTGGGTCCACAAAGTCGTAACTAGTGTCTTCCACGCTGCTTTCCAGCACAGCTGTTGTGCCGGATAAAGTGTCGTAATAAAAGTTCACACCACCTAAAATTGAGTCGTAGTCACGGAATTGAGTGACTTCGCGCTGGTTCATATAGGCTTTGTTAAAGTATTTAGCACCAAAACGCACACGGGCAGGGGCAGCTTTAGCGCCGTATTCATAGTAGCCAGACACTGTCTGGTTATTAAAACGGGTGGGTTCGTCCTGATCGTTACTCAGGCCTTCAGTAATACCTGTACCCCTGTCTTCATGGCCCCAGACAAAATCTGCTTTCGCATTAAATTTACCTTGTTCAGACAGTTGGGTGTCAAACAACGCACCCAACATAGTGTCAGTGAAATTATCATCACTGCTGTCAAGGTAGGTGCCGTTAAAAACAGCTGCGCTGAATTCTGTTTTACTGACACCATCATCCAGCACTGCTTTTACTGAAGGCACAACGGTCAGGATCCAGCTGTCAATTTCATTCGCGCTGCTGCTGGTGATGTTGTCGTCAAATTTCATACCTGTGGTCAGTAAAGGCGTAATATCAAAGCCTGACCCGGTCTGAATAGACTGAGGTTCAACAGCAAACACCTGCGAGCTGGCACATGCCAATGCCACCATAACAGCTAACTTGGATTTCATAAAGTTTCCCTTTTAGTAAACGTTTTTTCCTGTAAAGCCTCGGAAAAAGGTTAAAAATACAATTTTAGTGTCCCACCAGAGTGACCAGTTTTTGATGTAATTCAGGTCGTACTCTATGCGTTTTTCCATTTTTTCTAACGAATCAGTTTCACCACGCCAGCCGTTGATTTGCGCCCAGCCAGTAATACCTGGTTTTACTTTGTGCCTCAGCATGTAAAAAGCCACCAGCTTACGATACTGTTCGTTGTGAGCTACCGCGTGAGGGCGGGGGCCAACAACAGACATGTCGCCTGTTAATACATTAATAAACTGGGGCAATTCGTCGAGCGAGGTACGCCGCAATACAGCACCTAATGGCGTTACTCTGGCATCATTTTTTGTTGCCTGAATTACGGTGTTGCCATTGTCCTGTACTGACATGCTACGGAACTTATAGACCTTGATTGGCTTGCCGTCCAATCCGTACCTATCCTGCTTAAAAAGCACAGGACCACGGCTGGTGATCTTGATGGCGGCCGCTATAACCAGCATCGGAACAGCAAGCAATACTAAAGCGATAGCACTTACAATGACGTCAAAAGAACGTTTGATCCAGTCTCTGGCGCCGTAATAAGGTGACTCAAATACGCTTAAGGTCTCCACACTGCCTATGTTGCCTAATCTGGCATGCATCAGGTTATAAAGCAGTAAGTCTGGCACTATATGGACGTCGACTGTGGTGTCACCTAAACGCTGAATAATTTCGGAAATACGTTTATCGGCCGACAAAGGCAAAGTGATATAGAGTTTGTCGAAAGCACCATCTCTGGCCGACTCCACACATTCATCAATTTTACCGTGCAGCATTTCTCCGCATTCAGGCAGGCGATCGGGTAAGCGATCGTCATAAACACCATGGAATTGCAGGCCAAGTTCTGGTCTGCTGGCGATCTCATGAATTAAACGGCTGGCATTGGCGGTACAACCAATGATCGCAACTTTCCTGTTGCTGAAGCCTTGTTTGTGCAGTGTATTTTTTATGATCCGGAAGGCTATACGCCACAGCGCCGAAAAACAAAACGCAAAAGTAAACCAGCCTACACAGACAATCCTGGAATAACTGGCTGTATTTTTTAAGGCAAAGGTGACAAGCAGCATTACGCTAAAAGCTAAAAATAAGCAAAGTGCCACAAAAAGAATATTGTGTGAAAAAGATCCTACCCGCCATGAACGATACAGTTGCACTGACTCCGCTGCGTATAAATAAACAGCCATCACAGTGAAGTACAACATAATGTAACTTGTAGTCACGACTTGACCATAAAGTTTAAGGCTCAGGTATAAAGCTGCGCCTATAGCTATTATGTCAAAAAGTCTGTTGAGGAAGCTGAAGCCACCGTCTTCCGCTTTAAAACTTGTGTGCGTGTTCATAGTTACATCCTGTTAACTAAGGGGCGCGATAATATTGCCGCTCAGATTTTACACAGCAAAAAAACTAAAACAATGAAAAAATTCGCTTTAATTTTTTCACCCGCTTGGGACTGTAGCCACTTTGTGTGACAACGACCTTACACAGGTATAACGATATTTGGCGTATATTCAAACGGATGAATTTTATTAATCTATTATCGGTTTTGCAGTTATTGCAGTTTTTATAAGGCGGGCTGTTGGTGTTTTTGCTTTTTTTATTTGATTTTTAACAGTTTTTTTCATTTCCCTATTTTGGCCGAAAAACTGATTTTTGAGTTTTTTAGAAGGTTATAGATAAAAATTTACCATCTATAGACTGCTTAATAAGTGTTCGTTAGCCGTTGTAGAAACTGAAAATATGCCGAAAAAAAATTTTAAAAAGGCAGAAATTTTTTTTCAAAAAAATTGCGAACCAAAGCCTCCAATTTACGTTTTAGCAATATAAGGTACTGAAACTGGGACTATAAATTGGGGTCAGATCACATTGTTAACGAAAGTTGGGAGGATTTTTACGGCCTAAGGATTGTTGCAGTACAGCGTATATAAAATATCCGCCAACTCTTTCTCGGTGATTTCATCGAGAACCACTGCCACCATAACGTCAGCTAAAGTGTCATTGTCGGTTTGAATTTCGTAATCATTGAGTGATAAATATTCTAAGGCAACAGCTAAAGCAGTTCTTTTATTGGCGTCAGGCATTGCATGGGCAACAGCAATTGATTTTGCATACTTTGCAGAGATTTCAAATACATCGTCAAGTTGTTCATAAAGGATTGCGTTGTCTATACGACCTAGCGCACCTTTAAGCTTATTTAAGTCGATGCTGCCTTTCATGCCTGGTTCCCGGCTTAAGATATGAGCGTTAATTTCAACCACTCGCTCAAAGGGGAACAAGATAAGATCCATCACATATCAGCCAGTTTCTTAAAGGTTTTAGCGTGAGTTCGTAACACCAACTTTGTCTCGGACAAGACAATTTGCTGACCTTCAATACCTGATAAATCAAGTTGCTTCTTAGGTTTGATCTTTGGGCGTTGAATTAACTGCAAGCCCAGCTGCTGAATTTTCGGGTTCATAGCAATTTCAGTTCCTTGCTCTGAGTCAGGCTACTAATAAACAAATGCAGTTTATACCATCAAAGTACGAAAACCAAACTCAGGTTCTAACACCTCCTTAATGAAATTGGGGTCAGAACACATTGTTAACTGTTAACAATGTGATCTGACCCCATTTTTAGGTGGCGGATTTCATTTGGGTGACGAAGTTGAACAGCTGCTGTTTTAGTTGTTCTGGGTTTGTCTGATATTTTTCGATAATTTGCACTATAGCCGAACCAGAAATTGCACCTGCTGCTCCGCTTTCGATTGCTGCTTTGACATGCTCTGGTTTGGAGATACCAAAACCCAAAAGCGTAGGGGCTGCGTTGTATTCTTTTAACTGATGAATCAGCGTGCTGGCGGGCATAGTGGCCTGGGTTTCAGTGCCTGTCACACCAGCGCGGCTTAACAGGTAAGTGTAACCACGGCCATAAGAGGCTAGTTCACGTAAGCTGTCGTCTGTGATGTTGGGTGGCGCGATAAAAATAGGCGCTATGTCGTGTTTCATTGCCGCGTTTCTGAATAACTTGCTTTCATGAAGTGGCACATCGGCGATCAGAATAGAATCCACGCCAGCTTGCTGTGCCTGCAGATAGAAGTTATCTATACCACGAGCCATCACCAGATTGCTGTACAGCAACAAGCCAATAGGAATGTCTTTGTTGTACTGACGAATACGGCCAATCAGCTCAAAACACTGAGCTGGAGTTACACCAGCGGCCAAAGCACGGATATTGGCGTTTTGGATCACAGGGCCATCCGCTATTGGGTCTGAGAAGGGAATACCCAGCTCCAACGCATCAGCACCTGCGTCTATTAAGGTTTTGATAATGTCGAACGACAGCTCAAGGCCCGGATCGCCCATAGTCACGAATGGTACAAAAGCACCTTGTTTGGCTGCGGCAAGGCGGCTGAATAACTGTTGATAACGTTGCATAAAAATCTCCTTAGCTGCGCTCTGCCATGTTGTTAGGTTTGATATGGGCTTCGCCAATAATTGAATAGACGTGGTTTAAATCTTTGTCACCACGACCTGATAAGTTAACCAACAGCACCAGTGGTTCTGTGGCAGCAGCCGCCATTTTTAGCGCATGAGCTAACGCATGTGAGCTTTCAAGGGCCGGGATAATACCTTCAGATTTGGCCAGATGCTGGAAAGCAGCTAAGGCTTCATCGTCGTTAATAGCCACATATTCAGCACGGCCTATGCTTTGCAGATAAGTGTGTTGTGGCCCAACAGCCGGATAGTCTAAACCAGCAGAAACAGAGTACGACTCTTCAATCTGACCATCTTTGGTTTGCATAATAGCGGTATAAGCGCCGTGCAAAATACCAAAGCTGCCGGTACTCAAGGCCGCACCATGCTGATGGGTTTCAATGCCCATGCCGCCAGGTTCAATACCAATTAAGCGCACGCCGTCTTCTTTAATAAAATCAGCGAACATACCAATGGCGTTGGAGCCACCGCCCACACAAGCCAGCACAGCGTCCGGTAATTTACCTTCGGCTTCCAGAATTTGTTGTTTGGCTTCTTCACCAATCATTTTCTGGAATTCGCGCACTATAGTTGGGAATGGGTGAGGGCCAGCCGCAGTGCCTAATAAATAATGGCTGGTGGCATAACTGCCGGACCAATCACGCATGGCTTCATTGACTGCGTCTTTTAAGGTGCCAGAACCTGCTGTCACCGGAATAACAGTAGCGCCCATCAGCTTCATCCTAAATACGTTTGGTTGCTGGCGGTCAATATCCTTGGCACCCATATAAATTTTGCAATTCAGGCCCAATAAAGCACAGGCGAGTGCTGTAGCCACACCATGCTGACCGGCACCGGTTTCAGCAATAATGTCTTTTTTGCCCATACGTTTAGCCAATAAGGCCTGACCTAATACCTGATTAGTTTTATGCGCGCCACCGTGCAACAAGTCTTCACGTTTTAAGTAAATTTTTGCCAGTGGATTAGGCGACACGTTGCGGCATAAAGTTAAAGGAGTAGGGCGACCCGCGTAGTCTTTTAATAGCGCCTGAAATTCAGCAATAAAAGCCGGATCCTGCTGCGCGTCGACAAAAGCCTGCTCCAGCTGCACTAAAGCAGGGACCAGCAGTTCAGGTACAAACATGCCACCAAAATCGCCAAAATAAGGGTTTAAATTTAATTTAGTCATGACTGAATTCTCTGATGTTCATAAAAGCGTGTTGAATTTTGCCCGCATCTTTAATGCCGGGAGCGGATTCGAGGCCAGAATTAAGATCCACGGCCAGTACCTGATGTTTCAGTGCTGCAATGACATTGTCTGGCTTTAAGCCACCAGCCAGCATCACTTTTTTATCCAGCAGTTGTTCGTCCAATAATTGCCAGTCAAATTGTTGCCCTGTGCCACCCGCCTGCTCTGGATGGTAAGCATCGAGCAAATAACGGTCGGCATAACGTGTCAGCTCTGGCAGCTTGTGTTGCACACGGTAGGCTTTCCAAATCTCTGTAGTTTTAGGCAATAAAGGCCGCAGTTTTTGTAAATACAAGTCGGACTCATCACCGTGCAGCTGCACTGCCGCCAGTTTTAGATCCCGTGCTGTTGCAGCCACTGTCTCTACTGCTTCATCCACAAATACGCCGACGTAATGCAGAGCTGGTGCGCCTTGTTGCACAGCTTTGGCTTGCTCGACTGTGACATAACGTGGTGATTTTGGATAAAAAATCAGGCCGCCAAAATAAGCACCATTGGCATACACAGCTTTACTGTCTTCGGCTCGGGTTAAACCACAGACTTTATGCTCGCCACGAATAAGTGAACGACAGGCATTGGCTAAATCATGCTGTGCCATTAACGAGCTGCCCACCAGATAAGCATCCGCCACTTTGGCCAGCTGCCGTACCTGCTGCGAGCTGTAAATACCTGATTCGGATACGATAGTTATACCATCAGGGATCAGGCGGGCCAGCTTGAAACTGGTTTCTAAGTTGGTATCCAAAGTACGCAAGTCGCGGTTATTGATACCAATTAGCTCTGCACCTAAAGCCACAGCTCTTAAGGTTTCTGACTCGTTACTGACTTCGGTCAGCACCGTCAGATTTAAGCTTTTTGCAACCTTTGCCAGTTCCAGATATTCCAGATCATTCAGCACAGATAACATCAAAAGCACAGCATCAGAGCCTTGCAAACGGCCAAGGTAAATCTGATAAGCGTCGATAATAAAATCTTTATGCAGTAGCGGCTGGTTTACTTTGGCACGCACTGTTGCCAGATAATCGTAACTGCCCTGAAAAAACTTCTCGTCGGTCAGCACAGAAATACAGTCGGCGTATTGGCCATAAGCGGCACAAATTTCTTCTAAATCAAAAGGGCTGCGAATTAAACCTTTTGAAGGTGACGCCTTTTTGCATTCCAGAATAAAGCGTGGACCTTTTTGCTGCAGTGCCTTTAAGAAGTTACGCTGACTGGGTTGCACCAGCTCCTGAAACTGCACCAGTGGCAACTTTTGCTTGCGCTCTGCCACTTCCAGTTTTTTGTGATCGATAATAGTGGTTAACACATTAGCCATGACTAAGTTCCCTTAACTGCGTCAATGTCGAAAAAGCCTGTCCTGAAGCCAAATGTTCAAGCACAGATTGGGTCAACTGTTTTAGATCTTTGCGCTCTTTATCTGCGCCACTGATATGCAGCATTGCTGCTACATTAGCCGCCACAGCCTGATTGTAGGCTGTTTTGCCAGTGCCCTGTAAAATCGCCAATGTGGCTTTGGCATTTTCGGCCGGGCTGCCCCCTGTTAATTCGCTCAAACTAATGTGCGGTAAACCAAAATCAGCAGGCGTCAGCTCAAAGTGTTCAATAGCGCCTGTGCTGGTCACGGCGCTGACCTTAGTCACACCATGTAAAGCAATTTCATCACAACCACTACCATGTACGACCCAGGCGGCTTTCACTCCCAGTTGCTGCAATGCTGCTGCCATCACTGGCGTTAAGGCCGGATCGTAGACACCAAGCAACTGATAATCAGGTTTAGCCGGGTTAATCAGCGGCCCTAACAAGTTAAAAATAGTGCGGCTTTTTAAGGCTGTACGCACCGGCATCGCATGCTTAATACCTGCATGATACAAAGGTGCAAATAAGAAGCTGCTGTTGCTTAGGCTTAAGGCTTTAGCTGCTGTAGCGGGGCTCATTTGGATATTGATGCCTAGTTGCTCCAGCAAGTCAGCCGAACCGGACTGAGAGGATACGCTTCTGTTGCCATGTTTGGCCACTGGCAATCCCATACTGGCTGCCACAAGAGCGGCAGTGCTGGAAATATTGATGGTGTTGGAGCCGTCACCGCCTGTGCCACAGCAATCGATAGCGCCAGCAACACTAGCCGGAAATTCGGTAGCGGCAGCGCGCATAGCAGCGGCAGCTCCGGCAATTTCATCGGCCGTTTCGCCACGCATTTTCAGCGCCACTAAAAGCGCTGTCAGCAAAACAGGTTCCACTTCACCTTTAACTACGGCACTGAAAAAAGCATGGCTTTGTTCAAAGGATAAAGCTTCACCTTTCAGGCTTTTTTGTACTAGTTCTAAAATTGGCTGGCTCATGCTGTTGCTCCCAAGCTCGTAGGGCTTGCCATTAAGTAATCCAGACTTTGTTTTAGCAAAGGCTTACCTAAAGTGGTCAGAATAGACTCAGGATGGAACTGATAACCCAAAGCTTTGTGTTCTTCATGCACTATCGCCATAGGAATATGCTGATAGGCAGCTATAACTTGTAAAGAATTGGGCACTTCAGTTGCCATTAAAGAGTGATAACGGGCGACAGGGAATTGTTTAGGTAAAACGCCAAACACCGGATGATCAGTCAGCTCAATAATAGAGGTTTTACCATGTACGGTCTCGCCGGCACGACCAACCACACCGCCATAATGTTCAACCAGCGCCTGATGGCCTAAACAAATGCCCAGCATGGGGAATTTGCCAGCACAGAGTGCGATAAGCTCTGGCATGGAACCGGCTTGTGAAGGTGCGCCCGGGCCTGGGGATAATAACAACACCACAGGCTGTTGTTCCTGCTGCATTTTTTCAAAGATATAAGCAGCTGGCACCGTATTACGGTACAGCTTTAAGCTAAAGCCTAATTGCGCTACTTCATCCACCAGGTTGTAGCTGAACGAATCTAAATTATCTAAAAGATACACAACACTCATACAGCAGCTCCTGCGGATTGAATAGCATTAATTACAGCCTGAGCTTTGCTGCGGGTTTCATCGGCTTCAGCTTGCGCTACGCTGTCGTACACCACACCAGCACCGGCCTGAATATAAGCCATGCCGTTTTGCACATAAGCAGAACGAATGACGATGCAGCTGTCAAAATCACCATTGCCTGCCAAATAACCTACAGCGCCACCATAACTGCCACGGCGTTTTTTCTCGACACCACGAATAAGCTCCGCTGCCCGTACTTTTGGCGCACCCACTAAAGTGCCCATATTCATACAAGCCTGATAGGCATGCAAAGCATCCAGTTCAGGTTTTAAGGTGCCGACTACACGCGAGACTAAATGCATCACGTAAGAGTAACGGTCGACTTTCAGCAGTTCTTTGACATAACGGCTGCCCGGTACACTGATACGGGCTACATCGTTACGGGCTAAATCGACCAACATTAAATGTTCGGCTTTCTCTTTTTCGTCCTGGCGCAGTTCCAGTTCGATGCGGCTGTCTAAGTCGCGGTCAATACTGCCATTGGCGGCAAAACCACGGCGACGGGTGCCTGCTATAGGGTAAATTTCAACTTGTGCTGTATGGGCTTCATATTTCAACGCCGACTCAGGAGAAGCGCCAAACAGGCTGAAGTTTCTGTCCTGCAGGTAAAACATATAAGGGCTTGGGTTTTGTTGTTTCAGTTTGGCGTAAGCCGCTTGTGGATCAGGGCAAGGCAGGCTGAAGCAGCGAGATGGCACCACCTGAAACACGTCACCCGCCACAATATTCTGTTTCAAGGCTTCAACTTGTGCAACAAAGTCGGCGTCACTGATATCGACTTTGACTTCAGCTTTGGCTGCAGGCTCTGCTGTTAGGGTCTGCGCCGTTGTTGTATCCGTTGCCTGTTGCAATAACTGCTGCAGCTCTGATAAGCGCTGACCTATGACAAAATACTGCTGCTGGGCTTGAGTGCCACAAAATACATTACCAATCAGACGGCTATTGCCTGCCTGATGATCGACCACTAACAAAGTTTCAGCCAGATAAAACAGGTAGTCAGGGCATTGGTTTTCAGCTGTTGGCACTTGAGGTAAGTCTTCCACCATGGCGACTAAATCGTAACCAATAACACCGCCTAAAAAGATCGCCAGTGGCTCATCACTGTTGTTCTGCAGCTGTTGTTGCAGTAAACGCAAAACAGTCAAAGAGTTAGGCAGCAACAAGCGGCTTTCTTCATCCAGCAAAGGATCAGCTTTGGCAAACTGCACTCTGAGTTGGTTGGATGACAAATCAAGTTCTGCTTTGCCTTGCAGCAAAGACGCCAGATAAGGCAGCAGGGTTTTACCGTTGTCGGTTAAAGCTTCAATCTGCACCTGTAGCGCATTGCATTCAATACGTAAAGCGGCATCAATTAACATCAGACTTTTTAAACTGTTTTTGCTGTCAATTTCTGCCGATTCCAGCAATAACGCCATTTGGCCCTGGCTGGTTAAGGCTCTGAAGCTTTGCAGCGGATCAGGCTGAATACTCAGTGTTTGACTGAAGCTGGCCACTTGCCCCGTGGTGGTGGTAATTTGCTGTAAATTCATGGTTTTCCCTAAAAATTTAAATAAAAAAATCGTCAGGAACGATTTTTAACAGCGCGAAGCGTTGGCCCAAAGGGTGAGCGCCATGGATGGCTGCGAATAAAAAGCCCGCATCAAGCGGGCTTTTTGGCTGTATTCGGACAATAGTTGTCCGGCCCGCTAAACAGGAAGTCGCCACCAAAGCCAACGTGTTACTTGAGAATTCATCATGATTTTTCCTGTATTTAAATTTCTACAAAGCTTAAAAAACAAAAAGGCCCGTATCTTTCGAAACGGGCCTGGTTTTATAGCGAATACAACGCCTCCACACGCCCGTTAAGGAGTATGCCACCACCAAATGTGAGTTTGAGTTGTTGTTTGAAATTGCATTGGCTATAAATCCGTTGTTAATAAGTCACTCTGAAAACGCCTCTATAAAACCCTGAAATCAAATGGCCGTCAAGCCTTGTTTGGTTATAAGTCCAAAAAAAACCATATAAGCGGATAGATGGCTAAGTTTTTTATGGCGATGCTGCTGTTTCAGTTGGCATGACCCTAAGTTTTGCTGTTATCCAGAAATCATCTTTTCTCTGTATTGGCTGGGCGTCACGCCTTCGAGCCGCTTAAAAAAAGTATTAAACACAGATTTGCTGTTAAAACCCACTTCGTAGTAGATGTCGGTAATAGTTTTGGCATCAGGGCCTTTGTCGGCCAGCAGTTTTTTAGCGGCTTTGATCCTATGACTGTTTACATACTCATAGAAATTCAGCTGATAGGCCTGCTTAATAGTCAGCGACACCTTTTTCGCCGGATAACCCGCTGCTTCGGCCAGCTTGTCGAGGGTGATATCCGGATGGGCGTAAAACTTCTGTTGCAACATCAGTTGTTCCAGCTTTTGCACTATCAGCGGATCAGACAGCGGGTTTTGTTCTTCTTTGGCTTCATACAGAGGCTGTTCGCTGACTGGTTCTACGCTGGAAAATGCAGTAAAACGTAAGAAAATCAGAATGTTCAGCGCGATAAAGTTCAAATAGTAACTGGATAATCCAACCACATTCAGCAGTTCTAAATTAAAGTTGTCGGTGAATAAGCCATAAAGTTTGATGCAGTGTAAAGCGCTGTCCAGGCCAAAAATGATCAGGAAAGACAGCAGCATTAGTTTTAACCAGGCTACATCTGAGGTTTTCAGATCGGCTTGCTCGTGCCTTAATTGCTTGCGGTAGTTCCAGACCAGTAGGAAACACCAAATCACATAAGCCACCCGGACAAAACGGCCCATGGCTTCAAAATACAAGTGTGGAGAAGAGTAGGCGATATGCTGGCTCTCAATCAGATCGAGTCGTGTTGCATGATCCAACGAATAGAAATTCCACAGCATATGCAGGGCATACAGCGCTAAAGGCGTCAGATGCCAGAGATGTTTTCGCTGCAACCGCACATCTTTATACAGTAAAGCCCGGACAAAAAAGTACAACAAAGGGCCATCTAAAAAGTAGGCGTAGCTGAACAGGAAAAAAATATTGGGCGAGATATCCAACAGCCAGATGCGGAACAATTTGCCCCAGAAGGTCAGCTCATGCAGGGGAATTAAAAAGTGGCAAAACAAAAACGCAGCCAAAAGCCAGTTGCTTAAAGACGATTTTGGCGTCGAAGCCGCCAGCAATAACGCCAACAGCAAAGATTCAAAAGCCGTGACCACCATAAGCAGGTCATGGAAGTTAAACAGAATGGTATCCATAGAGGGTATCGTCAGCGTTTGTCGTTGTTTTAGTTATAGTTTTGCACATCTTCGGTGCAATCAGAGCTTTACTATGCCTCTGTCGTTGGGGAACGGCAAGGACTTTGTATAAGAAGCTACTGATACTTTAGTTTGAGTCACTTTTCCGCATGAATTGAACAAAATGTATAGCAGAGTCCATCCAGGTTTAGGGGGGCTAAACCAGATTGTTGACTATTTATTCCACAAACTTTCTGTTTGCCTTTTGAATGGTGTAAATATTAACCTTATATTTTTCAACTGCTTAATGGTTCGTCTCGAGGTTCGACTTTATTCGAACCCCAATAAGTGAATTTTTTTAACGCGTTCGACCTGTTTCAAACGACAAGTAGGGAACCTTGGGTTAGGGTCAAATTGGCATAACAACATAAATAAGGTGCGAAGCCGGCATCGACAGGGGAAGGAAGACACCATGATGAAAAAAACGAAGTTAGGCAGTGCCATTCAACAGATCTTAGGTCTGGCTGTGGGCGTTACATTATTGCCTTCACTGGCGATGGCTCAGCAAGCTGAAACAGATGCTGAAACAAAGCAGAAGGCAGACGACAAAATTGAAGTCATTTCGGTGATGGGTATCCGTCGTAGTATGGAAACCACCATTGATATTAAAAAGAATGAAGCTTCTATTGTTGAAGCCGTATCGGCAGAAGACATTGGCAAATTGCCGGATCAGAGTATTGCCGAATCCCTGACCCGTTTACCTGGCTTAGCCGGACAGCGGGTAAACGGTCGGGTGCAGGTGATCTCTATTCGTGGTCTGGCACCGGATTTTTCTACTACGACCTTAAATGGCCGCCAACAAGCCAGTGCCGGTGATAACAGAGCCGTGGAATACGATCAGTATCCTTCCGAGCTGATCAATGGTGCTGTTGTTTATAAAACCTCAGATTTGGCTATAGCAGGTATGGGCTTATCAGGCACTGTCGATATGCGCACCATCCGGCCTTTGGCTCATGGCGAGCAAACCGTGATGATGAACCTGCGGGGTGAAAAAAGCTCCTTTGATCAAATGCACCCTGAAGTTTCTGCCAATGGCTGGCGTGGCAGTGTCTCTTATATCGACCAGTTCGCCGACGATACAGTAGGCGTGGCCATTGGTTTTGCTCATATGGATACCCCCACTCAGGTCAAACATTACAAAGCCTGGGAATGGAATACGGTAGAAACAGCACTTGAAGGCACAGAAAACGACGATGCGCTGGGTTTGGTCGGGCAGGAAGTGACAGCTGTGGCTCGTAGTCAGGTGCGTGATGGTGTGATGGCTGTATTTGAATTTAAGCCCAACGATCAGCTGCACAGTACTATTGATACCTACTACTCCAAAT
>Ga0180008_1001253_pt1 | contig 16591 bp, 14 predicted proteins | sample MM_PW_MetaG_FD_121121 | JGI IMG/M metagenome (GOLD analysis project Ga0180008, IMG submission 121121) | Groundwater microbial communities from the Aspo Hard Rock Laboratory (HRL) deep subsurface site, Sweden - MM_PW_MetaG | ecosystem: Environmental > Aquatic > Deep subsurface > Groundwater...
ACGTTCAAGTCGGTGGCCTGCAGGTCGCCAAAGTCCTGTTCGACTTCGTAAACAACGAAGCCATTCCCGGTACCGGCCTGACCGCCGACCAGTTCTGGGCCGGCGCCGACAAGGTCATCCACGACCTGGCACCGAAGAACAAAGCCCTACTCGCCAAACGCGACGATTTCCAAGCGCGGATCGATGCCTGGCACCAGACCCACGCCGGCCAGGCCCACGACGCGGTGGCCTACAAAGCCTTCCTGCAAGACATTGGCTACCTGCTGCCAGAAACGGCTGATTTCCAGGCAACCACACAAAACGTCGATGACGAAATCGCCCGCATGGCCGGCCCTCAGCTGGTGGTGCCGGTGATGAATGCGCGGTTCGCCCTCAACGCCTCCAACGCCCGCTGGGGCTCGCTGTACGACGCGCTGTATGGCACCGACGCCATCAGCGAGGCCGACGGCGCCGAGAAAGGCCAGGGCTACAACAAAGTACGGGGTGACAAGGTGATCGCCTTCGCCCGCGCCTTCCTCGACGAAGCCGCACCGCTCACCGCCGGCAGCCATGTCGACGCCACCGGCTACAAGATCGTCGATGGCAAGTTGGTGGTCAGCCTCAAGGGCGGCAGCAACAGCGGCCTGCGCAGCGACGCCCAACTGATCGGCTACCAGGGTGATGCCACCCAGCCAATCGCCATCTTGTTGAAGCACAACGGCCTGCACTTCGAAATCCAGGTCGACGCCAGCACCCCGGTCGGCCAGACCGACGCGGCCGGCGTCAAAGACATCCTGATGGAAGCCGCACTGACCACCATCATGGACTGCGAAGACTCCGTCGCGGCCGTCGATGCCGATGACAAGGTGGTGATCTACCGCAACTGGCTCGGCCTGATGAAGGGCGACCTGGCCGAAGAAGTGGCCAAGGGCGGCAAGACCTTTACCCGTACCATGAACGCCGACCGTACCTACACCGGTGTCGACGGCAATGCGGTGACCCTGCATGGCCGCTCGCTGCTGTTCGTGCGTAACGTGGGCCACCTGATGACCATCGACGCCATCCTCGATGCCCAGGGCAATGAAGTACCCGAAGGCATCCTCGACGGCCTGATCACCAGCCTGGCGGCGATCCATAGCCTCAACGGCAACAACAGCCGCAAGAACAGCCGCACCGGCTCCGTGTACATCGTCAAGCCGAAGATGCACGGCCCGGAAGAGGCTGCCTTCACCAACGAACTGTTCGGCCGTATCGAAGACGTGCTGGCCCTGCCGCGCAATACCCTCAAGGTCGGGATCATGGACGAGGAGCGCCGCACCACGGTCAACCTCAAGGCCTGTATCAAGGCCGCCAGCGAGCGCGTGGTGTTTATCAACACCGGTTTCCTCGACCGTACCGGCGACGAAATCCACACCTCCATGGAAGCGGGCGCGATGGTGCGCAAAGCCGCCATGAAGGCCGAAAAATGGATCGGTGCCTACGAGAACTGGAACGTCGATATCGGCCTGAGTACCGGCTTGCAAGGCCGCGCACAGATCGGTAAAGGCATGTGGGCGATGCCCGACCTGATGGCCGCCATGCTGGAGCAGAAGATCGCTCACCCGCTGGCCGGGGCCAACACCGCATGGGTACCGTCGCCGACAGCGGCAGCGTTGCATGCGCTGCACTATCACAAGGTTGACGTGTTTGCCCGCCAGGCCGAACTGGCCAAGCGCGAGCGCGCTTCGGTGGACGATATCCTGACCATTCCCCTGGCGCAGAATACCGATTGGGCCGAGGAAGAAATCCGCAACGAACTGGACAACAACGCCCAGGGCATCCTCGGTTATGTCGTGCGCTGGATCGACCAGGGCGTGGGTTGTTCGAAAGTGCCGGATATCAACGATGTGGGCCTGATGGAAGACCGCGCCACCCTGCGTATCTCCAGCCAGCACATCGCCAACTGGCTGCGCCATGGCGTGGTCAGCGAAGCCCAGGTCATGGAAAGCCTCAAGCGCATGGCGCCGGTGGTGGATCGGCAGAATGCCGGGGACGCGCTGTACCGTCCTTTGGCCCCGGACTTCGACAGCAATATCGCGTTCCAGGCAGCGGTGGAGTTGGTGATTGAAGGAACCAAGCAACCTAACGGGTACACCGAGCCGGTGTTGCATCGTCGGCGTCGGGAGTTCAAGGCCAAGAATGGTCTGTGACTGAACCCTGAAACATAAAAAAGCCCCGGTCGTGAGACCGGGGCTTTTTCTTGGGGGGTTGCAACTGGACCGTGCTGGAGGCACCGCAGGCAAGCCAGCACCTGCATTTGACCGAGTTGCCGGCTGGGGCTGCAATCGAATGTGGGAGCTGGCTTGCCTGCGATAACGCCAGCCCAATCACCACAGGATTAAGAAGCCATCCCCAACTCGCGCTTGACCATCCTCGCCAACTTCACGCTATCAATGGGCTTGAGCAGAAAGTCCACCACGCTCAAATGCATGGCGTCGATCACATCCGGCGCTTCGGCATCCCCGGACATGACGATGATCGGCAAGGCCGCGCGGGTGGACTCACGCACCTGGCGAATCAATTCCAGGCCATTGCTGGGGGCCATGCGCAGGTCGGTGATCAACAGCCCGATGGAAGTGCTCGATTGCAATAACTCCCACGCTGCCTCACCACTGTCTGCCGTCATGCACCGAATGCCGTCCAGCCCGAGAATTTCTGCCAGCAGTTCCCGGGCGTCTTTATCATCATCGACGATCAGTACCCGCTGCGGCGGTAAGTCCGGCTCCAGCATCACGGCGCTCAGCGCCTCGCGCTCGGCATCACTCAAAATATCTTGGTCGGGCATAGGTTTCTCGGCAGTTCTTCGCTCAATCTCCCAGCACAGTAGTCAGACATCGCCGGAAGGGCGAACAATGTGCACTTCGTCGGATAGTTTTCCTAGTGGGCGTTCTACGGGTCTGGACGATATTCATGTAAGGTTTTTCCTTAGTCATCGACGGCCTTATAGCTACCTAGACTTACGTCCAATGGGCACCCGTCGCGTGGGGGTCGACCATGAGGGACGATAACGACAAAAACTGCGGTCATGGTTATGAGTAAAGCTGATGCTTTCACCCAGGCAGGAAAAACTGCGGTGTTGCAGAACATTCACGGCACCCTGCAATTTCTGCAACGGTTCCCTCCCTTCAACCAGATGGAAAACGCCCACCTGGCGTTTCTGGTGGAGCAGTGCCAATTACGCTTCTACGGCCCCGGCGAGAGTATTCTCAAGCCGTCGGCAGGCCCGGTGGAGCACTTCTATATCGTCAAGCAGGGGCGCGTGGTCGGCCAGCGCCCTGACTCGACCGAAACCACCTTCGAAATCGCCACCGGAGAATGCTTTCCCCTGGCCGCCTTGCTGGGGGAGCGGGCGACCCGTACCGAGCACAAGGCCGCCGAAGACACCTTCTGCCTGCAATTGAACAAACCGGCGTTTATCAAACTGTTTGCCCTGTCCGGGCCGTTCCGCGATTTTGCCTTGCGCGGGGTCAGCAGCCTGTTGGATCAGGTCAACCAGCAAGTCCAGCAGAAAGCCGTGGAGAACCTTGGCACCCAGTATTCGCTCAATACTCGCCTGGGCGAGTTGGCCATGCGGCACCCGGTGACGTGCAGCCCACTGACGCCACTGCGTGAGGCGGTCACGCTGATGCATGAACAGCAGGTTGGCAGCATCGTAGTGGTCAATGAACACAAGGCGCCCCTGGGGATTTTCACCTTGCGTGACCTGCGCCATGTCGTGGCCGACGGCATCAGCGACTTCACCCAGGCCATCGAACGCCATATGACCCAGGCGCCATTTTTTCTCAGCCCGGATCACAGCGCCTTTGACGCGGCGATTGCCATGACCGAACGGCACATCGCCCATGTGTGCCTGGTCAAGGATCGGCGCCTGTGTGGCGTGGTGTCCGAGCGTGATCTGTTTTCCCTGCAACGGGTGGACCTGGTGCACCTGGCCCGCACCATTCGCAATGCGCCGCGGGTGGAAAACCTGGTGGCGATCCGTGGCGAGATCGGCCAACTGGTGGAGCGCATGCTGGCCCACGGCGCATCCTCGACCCAGATCACCCATATCATCACCCTGCTTAACGATCACACGGTGTGCCGGGTCATCGAACTGAGCATCGCCGACAAGGGCGACCCCGGCGTGCCCTTCAGTTGGCTGTGTTTCGGCAGCGAAGGCCGCCGCGAGCAGACGCTGCATACCGACCAGGACAACGGCATCCTGTTCGACGCCCGGGACGCCGCCCAGGCCGCCGAAATTCGCGGCCTGCTGCTGCCGCTGGCACAGCAGATCAACCAGAGCCTGGCGCTGTGCGGCTTTACCCTGTGCAAGGGCAATATCATGGCCGGCAACCCCGAGCTGTGCCTGTCCCGCGCCGAATGGGCCCGGCGCTTTGCCGCGTTTATCCGCGAGGCTACGCCGCAGAACCTGCTCAAATCCAGCATCTACTTCGATCTGCGAGTGGTGTGGGGCGATGAACAGGGCTGCGAGCAACTGCGCCAGGGCATGCTTGCACAGGTCGAGGACAATCGCCTGTTCCAACGGATGATGGCCGAGAACGCCTTGCGCCAGCGCCCACCCGTGGGGCGTTTCCGTGACTTCGTGCTCACACGCAACGGCTCGGACAAGGCCACCCTGGACCTCAAGGTACAGGGCCTGACGCCGTTCGTAGACGGTGCACGCCTGCTGGCCCTGGCCAATGGGATCGCTGCCAACAACACCCTGGAGCGCCTGCGCCAACTGGTGGACAAAGAGGTGATCGAGCGCCTGGACGGCGCGGCCTATGAAGAGGCCTACCACTTTATCCAGCAAACCCGTATGCAGCAGCATCAGTTACAGACCCGCGAGAACCAGCCGTACTCCAACCGGGTCGACCCCGACAGCCTCAACCACCTGGACCGGCGCATCCTGCGCGAATCCCTGCGCCAGGCGCAGCGCCTGCAAAGCAGCCTGGCCCTGAGGTATCAACTGTGAGCCTGTTCAGTTGGCTGCGCCCTCCCCGGCCGGGGCTGGATGAGCATCAACAAGCGCGGCGGCAACAACTGCCAGCGCCCGGCGTGCTCGGCGACACTACCCTGCGCGACCAGCGCTGGGTGGTCCTGGACCTGGAAACCAGCGGCCTGAACCTCAATCGCGACCAGGTGCTGTCGATTGGCGCGGTGGTGATCGAAGACGGTGCCATCGACTTCTCCCAGCAATTTGAACGCACCCTGCTGCGGGCGCAAACCAAACTCAGCCCCAGCGTATTGATCCACGGCCTCGGCCCCAGCGCGATCGCCGCCGGTTGCGATCCAGCCGAGGCGTTGCTGGACTTCATGGACTTTGTCGGCGACAGCCCGCTGCTCGCGTTCCATGCGCCGTTCGACCAGCACATGCTCGGCCGGGCGCTCAAGGACAGCCTGGGTTACCGCCTGGCCCATCCGTTCCTTGATGTGGCGGACCTGGCGCCGCTGCTGTGCCCTCAAGCGCATATTCGCGAAGCGGGACTGGATGACTGGATCGCCCACTTCAACCTGCAAGTCGGTGAACGCCATCACGCCAGCGCCGATGCCCTGGCCACCGCTGAGTTGATGTTGATTCTGTTCAGCCGCGCCCGCCAGCAAGGGCTCGACAGCCCCGCAGCGTTGCAACAGCGCCTGAGCCAGTGGAAACGTCGCCAGCAAGCCCCGTCCTTCTAACCCCCCCTTGTAGGAGCCAGCTTGCCGGCGATGAGGCCCTTGAGTCTTACTCTGACATAAACCGGTGCCATCGCCGGCAGGGTTGTGGTGCCATCATCCGACCAACGCCAATTGCGCAGCCTCATCGCCTCTGCCACAATCGCGAATAATTCTCGTTATTTTAAACTTGCCGATTGGTGATGCCTTGTCGTCAGCCCAAAGTCCCCACCGTGAGCTTGTTGGCACGTTGTACCGTGACCATCGCGGCTGGCTGCTGGCATGGCTGCGACGCAACGTGGCCTGCCCAAGCCGGGCCGAGGACCTGAGCCAGGACACCTTCATGCGCCTGCTGGGCCGTGAAGAACTGCGCGAACCCCGCGAGCCCCGGGCGTTTCTGGTAGCCATCGCCAAGGGCCTGCTGTTCGACTATTTTCGCCGCGCCGCCCTGGAACAGGCCTACCTCACCGAATTGATGCTGATCCCGGAAAGCGAACACCCTTCCCCGCAAGAACAACACCTGATCCTCGAAGACCTCAAGGCCATCGACCGCCTGCTGGGCAAACTCTCCAGCAAGGCCCGCGCCGCCTTCCTCTACAACCGTCTCGATGGCCTGGGCCACGCCGAAATCGCCCAGCGCCTGGGGGTTTCCGTGCCCCGCGTGCGGCAGTACCTGGCCCAGGGCATTCGCCAGTGCTACATCGCACTGTATGGCGAGCCCCTGTGACTCAGGCCAGTTCCAAACCGGTTTCGGCACGAGTGCTGGATGCTGCGATTGCCTGGCAACTGTCCCTGGATTCCGGGGATCGCAGCGCCGTGGAGCAGGAAGAATTCAATAAATGGCTGGCCAGCAGCGATGAGCACGCCCGCGCCTGGCGCCAACTGGGCATGCTCGACCAGCGCTTCAGCGTGGCCAGCGGCCCGGCACGGGCAGCGCTCCTGCAATCGCGGGAAAGTATCCGCCGGCGGGTGCGCAAGCTCGGCAGCGGGCTGGCCAGTGTGGTGCTGGTCTGCGGCCTGGCGCTGTTCGCCGGCCAGCGCTACGTGCCCATCAACTATTGGCTGGCCGACCAACGCACCGCCACCGGCGAACAGCGCACGCTGAAACTGGCGGATGGCACGCTGATCAACCTCAATACCCACAGTGCCATTGACGTGCGCTTTGACGAAAAACGCCGGGTGATTGTGTTGCAGGACGGCGAGATCCTCGTAGAGACCGGCCATAACGATGCCCGCCCCTTTATCGTCGAGACCCGCGACGGCAGCCTGCGCGCCCTGGGCACACGGTTTATCGTCAAGCGCGAGGACGACGGTACGCGGCTCAGCGTATTGCAGTCGGCCGTTGCAGCGCAGCCCGAGGCGTTGCATCAGGAGCAGGTGTTCAAGGAAGGCCAGCAGGTGTTGATGCGCCATGACGGCCTCGGCCCATTGCTGGCCGTTGCCCCCGGCACCGACGCCTGGACCCGCGGCATGCTGGTGGTGGACAACGCGCGGCTGGGGGACGTGGTCGAAGAACTCGGTCGCTACCGCACCGGCTACCTGGGTGTGGATAAAAACGTGGCAGACCTGCGGATTACCGGCAGTTTTCCGTTGCAGGACACCGACCTGGCCTTGAATGCCCTGCTGCCAACGTTGCCCGTCCAGATCCAGCAACGTACACCGTGGTGGGTGACGGTGGTACCAAAGGTCGCGGGTAACCCTTAGGGCCCTATCGCCGGCAATGAGGCCCTTAAAGCCCCCTATTTCCCCAGACAAAAAATATTTTCACCTCGCCCTATCACTTTTTGATTCTCGCTCGGCACACAGGCAATTGAGAAATATTTCCATTCAGGAGCCGCCCTATGTCCCGCACGCTAGACACCTTGTTGCGCCCCAGCCTGTTGGCCGTGGCCATCGCCCTCACTGCCCCGCTGGCCAGCACTGCGCTGATCGCCGCCGAGCAGGCGTCCAGCGTACGGGCCTACAACCTGCCTGCCGCGCCCCTGGCCAGCACCCTGAACCAGATCGCCAGCCAGGCCGGCCTGGCACTGACCCTCAACCCAGCACTGGCAGCCGGCAAGACCTCGGCCCCGGTCAAGGGCCAGTTCGATGCCCAGGGTGCATTGCGCGAAGCCTTGCGCGGCAGTGGCTTGCAGCTGGAGCAAAGCAGCGCCGGGACCTTCACCCTGGTGGCCATTCCGGAGGGGGTTGTAGCGCTGCCGGAGACCAACATCACCGGGCAGGGCGATTTTGAAAGTGCATGGGGCCCGGTGGAAGGTTATGTCGCTACGCGCACGGCGGCTGGCACCAAGACCGATACAGCCCTGGTAGAAGCACCGCGCTCGATTTCCGTTGCCACCCGCCAGCAAATGCAGGACCGCAACGTCCAGAACCTGGATGACGCGGTCAAATACATGCCCGGCATTGTTTCCGCCAGCTACGGTAGCGACACCCGCTATGACTGGATGCGTGTACGTGGCTTTGAACCCACGCACTTCCTCGACGGCCTGCCATTGCCGCGCGGCGTGTACGCCAACCCGAAAGCCGAAACCTGGAACCTTGACCGCCTCGCCCTGCTGCGCGGCCCGGCCTCATCGGTCTACGGCCAGACCCCGCCGGGCGGCCTGCTGGATATGGTCAGCCGGCGTCCCAGCGCAGAGTCGAGCAATGCCATCCAGGTGCAGTACGGCAGCGACAACTACCGCCAGATCAACTTCGCCAGCACCGGCAAGATCGATGATGACGGTCAGTTTCTTTACGGCCTCAGCGGCGTGGTGCGCGACGCCGGCACCCAGGTCGATCACATCGACAACAAACGCTACAACATCGCGCCGAGCCTGACCTGGAACATCGATACCGACACCAAGCTGACCCTGCTCTCGCAATTCACCCGTGACGATACCGGCGCTACCAGCCAGTTCCTGCCGATCGTGGGCACCAAGATCAGATCGCCTCTGGGCAAGGTGTCGCACCACAAGAACCTGGGCGACCCGGACTACGAGTTCTACGACCGCACTTACTATGCAATGGGCTACGCCTTCGAGCACCGTTTCAACGATACCTGGCAGTTCAAGCAAAACCTGCGCTACACCAAGTCGGAGCTGTCGTTCCAACAACTGACCGTGGGTGCCTATGCCTGGTCCCCGGTAGATGCGGCTGGCAACATCAGCCGCTCCTCAACCAATGTGGACGAGGACATCGCTCAGTTTGCAGTGGACAACAATTTCCAGGCTGACTTCGCTACCGGCAACATCAACCACACGGTGCTGATCGGCCTGGATCACCAGCGTACCGACTCCTCCTATCTGTCTATTTTCGGCACTGCGGGGACCGTTAACATTTACAAACCGGTTTATGGGCAGCCCATTGAGCGTCCGGCGCGCAAGGACGCGTTCTATGACTACGACCAGAAAACCGTACAGACCGGCCTCTATGTGCAGGACCAGATGGCCCTGGACAAGTGGCGCCTGACCCTCGGTGGCCGTGAAGACTGGGTGCACCAAGGCACCACGTACCTCAACAAGAGCGACGCGACCAACACCGACCGCAGCAAGAACTTCAGTGGCAACGCGGCGCTGAGCTATGTGTTCGACTCAGGTTTTGTACCGTACCTTTCCTATGCCGAGTCATTCCAGCCAGCGAGTAACGCCAGCGTCGACCCGGTCAAGTCGTACAAACCTACCGAAGGCAAGCAATGGGAACTGGGGATCAAGTACCAGCCACCCGGCAGCAACACTCTCCTTAGCGCAGCGGTTTACGACCTGACCCAGAAAAACGTACTGGTTACCCGGTTCGGCTCGGCTGGCGAGTCGATCACCGACCAGGCCGGCGAAGTGAAGGTCAAGGGTCTGGAGCTGGAAGCGGTGTCTGACGTGACCGAGAACCTCAAGGTCATCGCCGCCTACACCCTGGCCAAATCCGAGGTGCAGACCGGTATCTACAAAGGCAACCGCCTGCAACTGATGCCTAACCAACAAGCCTCCCTGTGGACCGACTACACCTGGCACGACGGTGTGCTCGACGGTTTCGGCATTGGCGCGGGTGCCCGCTATACCGGCAATACCTATGGTGACCAAGGCAACACCTGGCTGGGCAAGGCCGATGCCTACACCGTGTTCGATGCCTCCGTGCATTACGACCTTGGCCGCCTCGACAACAGCCTCAAGGGCGCTTCGGTGAAGTTGAACGCCACCAACCTGTTCGACAAGCAGTACATCTCCACCTGCGATGCCTCTTATTGCTACTACGGCGATCAGCGCAGTGTCGTCGCCAGTGCCACCTATCAGTGGTAATGCACTGAGTTAACCTGCTCCACAGCCAGGCCGCCCCGATGGGCGGCTTTGGCTTGCCTGAAGGCTATGAAATGAAAAGCACAACCATCCGCCGCTGGTCCTTCATCCATACCTGGACCAGCCTGATCTGCACCGTGTTCCTGCTAATGCTGGCGCTGACCGGCCTGCCGTTGATCTTTCACCACGAGATCGATCACCTGCTGGGCAACGAGCCCGAGCTCAAGCAGATGCCGGCCGATACGCCGCAGCTCAACCTTGAGCAACTGGTGGCCAAGGCCCAGGCCCATCGCCCTGGCGAAGCCATGCAGTACCTGGCCTGGGATGAAGACGACAAGAACGGCGTGATTGCAATCATGGCCGCCACCGCCGGCACCGAGCCGAACGCGTCCCATACCTTCATGCTCGACGCGCGCACCGGCGAAAGTGTGGAGATGCCCTCGGCCAATGGTGGCTTGACGATGTTCCTGCTGCGCCTGCACGTGGATATGTTCGCCGGCCTGCCGGGCAAGTGGCTGCTGGCGTTCATGGGGGTGCTGTTTGTACTGGCGATTGTTTCCGGCACGGTGTTGTACCTGCCATTCATGCGCCGTTTGAAGTTCGCCACGGTGCGCCAGGACAAGTCCACGCGCCTGCGCTGGCTGGACCTGCATAACCTGATTGGCGTCGTGACCCTGACCTGGGCGCTGGTGGTTGGCGTCACGGGGGTGATTAGCGCCTGTGCCGACCTGATCATCGCCGCCTGGCGCAATGACAGCCTCACCGCGATGATCGAGCCCTACAAAAACGCGCCGCCGCTGACCTTGCGTGCGCCGGCCACCGACCTGCTGAAAATCGCCGAACAGGTCGCGCCGGGCATGACACCCGATTTTATTGCGTTCCCCGGTACGCGCTTTTCCAGCGAGCACCATTACGCGGTGTTCATGAAAGGCAGCACGCACCTGACTTCGCACCTGCTGACGCCGGTGCTGATCGACGCCAGCGACCTGAGCGTCACCGCCGTGGCCGAACGGCCGTGGTACATGGACGCCATGGGCATGTCCCAGCCCCTGCACTTTGGCGACTACGGCGGCATGCCGATGAAAATCCTCTGGGCCGTGCTGGATGTGCTGACCATCATCGTGCTGGGCAGCGGCGTCTACCTGTGGCTGGTACGGCGCAAGGCGGCCCAGTCATGAGGCCACGGCAGTCGAATTTCTGGAAAGTGTTCGGGATTCCGCTGGGGATCGGCTTGCTCAGTGCTGCGGGGTTGTTTGCGGCGCTGTTGGGGGATGGGGTTTGGGATTCCCTTAGCTGGCTGGGGCTTGGGATACCTGCTGTCATCGGCGTCCGGGGCTTGATGCGGCGGTCGTGAGGACGCCATCGCAGGCAAGCCAGCGCCCACAATTTGATGTGTGAACACCGTCAAATGCAGGCGCTGGCCTGCCAGCGATGAGGCCCGCAAAAACAACCAGATCCCCCTCGCCAGTCACCTCGCAACTGTCTAGGCTATGGTCGACCTTTTCCGAGGATTACCCATGTCCGCGCCCAGCATGACGCTGTTCCAGCACCCCGCTTCGCCGTTTGTCCGCAAAGTCCTGGTTCTGCTCCACGAAACCGGCCAGCAAGACCGGGTCGCCCTGGAGACCGTGTTGGTCACGCCGGTCAACCCGGTCCCCACGCTGAACGAAGGTAACCCGGTCGGCAAGATCCCGGCCCTGCGCCTGGCCGATGGCAATGTGTTGCACGACAGCCGCGTGATCCTCGATTACTTCGACCACCAGCACGTCGGCAACCCGCTGATCCCGCGTGACGGCTCGGCCCGCTGGCGGCGCCTGACCCTGGCCTCGATCGCCGACGCGGTCATGGATGCGGCCGTCCTGATACGCTACGAAACCGCCCTGCGCCCGGCGCAGAAGCAGTGGGAAAGTTGGCTGCAAGAACAGCGCAACAAGATCCGCCGTGCCCTGGCCGAGCTGGAACGGGACGCTATCGCCGAGTTGGCCTGCCATTTCGACATCGCGTCTATCAGCGTCGCCTGCGCCTTGGGTTACGTGGATTTCCGCCACCCCGGCCTGCAGTGGCGCTCAAGCAATCCCAAGCTGGCGGCCTGGTACGCCGAGGTCAGCCAGCGGCCTTCGATGCTGGCGACTCAACCTGCGGCCTGATCCGTACCCTCCCTGCAGGAGCGAGCAGGCTCGCGAAGGTATTCCGAGGGGGATGCACTTTTTTCGCGAGTACGCTTGCTCCTTCGGGGGGCGGGGAGACAGGCCACGATCATCGCCAGCAACTCGCCCCTCTCCCGCCGATCTTCCCGTAACCCGATCATTGCACCGCCTCCAGCTCAAATGCCAATGGCTCGGCTGCCTTGCGCTTGCCTACGCCATACCAGTCCAGTTTGCGCGTCAACACCATCACCGTGCCCAGCAGCCCGAACACCAACAGCGAGCCCATCAGCAGCGCGTAATCCTCGGCACTCAACAGCCCGTACAACAAGCCATACAGCGCTGCCAATCCTGCCGAAAACCCCAGGCCGTGGGCCACGTTGCGCAGCACATGGCACACATAAAAGCCGATCAGCAACACACAGGCACTGGCCGAGATCAGGTACGCCAGGGCAAAGCCGATATGCTCAGACAGCGACAACAACAGCAGGTAGAAAAACGCCAGGGCCATCCCCACCAACGCGTACTGGATCGGGTGCACCGCCAGGCTCTTGAGCACTTCGAACAGGAAGAAGCCGGCGAACGTCAGGGCGATAAACAGCAGCGCATATTTGATCGCGCGATCGCTCTTGAGGTACTGGTCCACTGGGTCGATGAAGTTCACGCCAAAGCTGCGCTCGTTGAAGTCATCGCAGCGGCTGCCGACTACGCAGCCGTACAGCGACTCTTCAAGGTTGGTGGAGAAAAACGACGTCTGCCAGTTGGCGGTAAAGCCTTGATCAGTGATATCGCGCTGCACCGGCAGGAAGTTGCCGACAAAGCTGGGATGAGGCCAGTTGGAGGCCAGCGTGACCACACTGGTCTTGCCCACCGGCAGCACTTGCAGTTGTTCGGTACCTTGCAGGCGCAGGTCGAACGCGAAGTCCAGCGGTGCAGGGTTCTTGCTGTCCTGGGCGGGCAGCGGGACATGCACCCCGGCGCCAAGAAAACTCACTTGGGTGCCCGGGGCAAACTCCAGGCGCTGGCTGCCCAGCTCCAGCTTCAGGGCGTTTTCAATCCCGCGGATGTCGCTGATACCCACCGCGAGGAACGCCTGCTCGAACGTATAATCGGCAAAATTTTCCTTGATCCCCATCTGCGCCGGCAGCACAAAACGGCCACTGATGCGGTTGTCAGCATGGAACAGCCGCGCCTGATAAATCCCCCGCGCCCGCAGTTCGGTCTGCACCTTGCCGTCGAGTTCGAAATGCTCCGGCAGGAAGTACAGGCGGCCTTGCTCTTCGCTGAGCACTTCATAGCGTTTGTTCAGTTTTTCATTGAGCTTCCACTCACGCACAATCTTGCGATACGGCACCACCATCAACGGCCCACTCACCTGCTGGCTGTAGCTGGAGCTGCGGGCAATGTCCATCAGCACGCCGTCGCGCAGGGCCTGGCGGTCGTTGATGATGCCGTTGATCATCAACAACGGAATCAGCAATAGCAGGATCAGCAGCGCGATGGCGCCCAGTTTGAATAGCAGGCTGCGGTTCATGGGTCTCTCCCGGTTTTGATGGGGAGAGTCTGGCCACGGCCTGTGGGCGATTTATGAGGGTAATGTGGAGACTGTGTGGAGATGCAGCACCACTTGCACCCCACCCGGCACGTTGCCGATCTGCAATGAGCCGCCGTGCAACTTCACCACTTCTTCGACAAAGTTCAGGCCCAGGCCCGTACTTTTTCGCCCGCTGGCCGGGCGTGGCAACGAATAGAAGCGCTCGCTCAGGCGTGGCAGGGCGTATTCGGGGATCGGCTCGGCCTGGTTGAACAGGCGCACCTCGACATCCTGATCCCGCCGCTGGGCGCTGAAGCGCAGGGTGCCGCCGTACGGCGTAAAGTCCAAGGCGTTTTCCAGCAGATTGCCCAGGGCCTGGCGCAGCAGAAACGGCTCGCCATAGAGCTTTACGTCAGCCTCGATCAGCCGCTCGACCTGCAACCCGGCCTGCTCGATCCGTGCGCATTGCGCCTTGAGGACTTCATCCACCAAGGCGGCCAAAGGCACCGGGGTCTGCTGCTCAAGCCCCTGGCGTTGCTCGACCTGGGCCAGGTTCAACAGACGCTCGATCAACTGCTGCAGGCGCGCGCTTTCGCTGGCGATATTGCCGACAAACCGTTGCTGCTGGGCAGGCGTCATCTCCCCCTGCAACAACTCCGCCGCACCACGAATCGCAGCCAACGGGCTTTTCAGTTCGTGGGTCAGGGTATGTACATAACGCTCGACATAAGCCTTGCCTTCCAGTTGCGTGCGCATGTGCTCCACCGCGGTGGACAATTGCGCCAGCTCGCCACCGCGATAGTGTGGCAACTCGGCACGCCGGCCTTCGCTGACGGCTTGGGCATAGAGGGTCAGGCGCCGCAGTGCAGCACTCAGCCACCACGACAACAGCGCCCCCAGCAACAGGCCCAGCGCCACCAGGCCAGCCCCGTACCACAGCAGACGGCGCTCGGTACGGTCGACATAGGGTTGCAGCGAACTGTTGGGCTTGGCCACGGTGACCGCGCCGATGATCTGCCCGTTATCACGGATCGGCGCGCCAACGTGCATCACCGACGAGGCCGGGTCATTGGCATCGCTGCGGGTCGAGCGGGCGCCATACTCGCCGCGCAGGGTCAGGTACACATCGTTCCATTTCGAATAGTCCTGGCCCACCGCTTCACCCGTGGAATCCAGCAGCACAATGCCCTTGGCGTCAGTGACATAGATACGGTGATTGACCTGATTCTTCGCCAGCCCCCAGATCGTTGCGCCGGGCTGGCGGTCGCCATAGGCCTTGAGCACGGTCGGCCAGTGGCTTTGGCCGAGGGTGCCGTTCTTCACCTCGTCACGCAGGATTTCCGCCAGCAGGTTGGCGGTGTCCACCAGGGTTTCCTCGGTGGATTGACGCACGCCGGGGCGGATTTCCTTCATCACCGTGTTAAGCACAAAGTAGCCGGTGAGGCCGATAAACAGCGCATACACCAGGAAAATCCGCAGCCCCATGCGCATCAGGCGTGGCTCGGGCTGTAGCTGTAGCCCAGGCCCCGATGGGTCTGGATCGGCTCGGCATCGACGGCCACGCCCCGCAGTTTGCTGCGCAGGCTTTTGATATGGGTGTCGATATTGCGCTCGTAGCCGGCATCGGCGGCCACGCCGACCGCATCCAGCAGTTGCTCGCGACTGAAGACCCGTTCGGGCTGCTCCAACAGGCAGTTGAGCAAGCGGAACTCATGCCGCGTCAGGCCCAACAGTTGGCCGCGATACTGGATCTGCACCCGCTCATGGTCCACCTGGAACAGCCCGCCGCTGGCCGGCGCTGCAACCGGCGCGACACGCTTGAGGATCGCCTTGACCCGCGCCGCCACTTCCCGTGGGCTGAAGGGCTTGACCACATAATCATCCGCGCCGATTTCCAGGCCCACCACGCGGTCGATTTCACCGTCGCGGGCACTGAGGAACATTACCGGCACTTCACTGAAGCGGCGCAGTTGCTTGCAGGTTTCAAAGCCGCTGATGTCTGGCAGGCCGATGTCGAGGATCAGCAAATCCGCCGGGGTTTGCCGCTGATGCTCCAGCGCCGCCTGGCCGAGGGTCAGCCAGGTGGTGGTGAAACCCTCGCCTTGCAGGGCAAAAATCAGCGTATCGGCTATCGCCGCTTCGTCTTCGACAATCAGGATATGGGGCATGGCGTCCGGGCACAGGGGAGCTAAAGGTGAACGGTGCCCCATGCCTTATGCCGCGTCAATCAGCAGTCGGGCTTGTCGGCGGTGTAGCGGCGGGCCGGGTTCACCGCGGCGCCAAACTCGCGCAGGGCCTTGGCGCCGATCAGCAGCGGGTAGTTGAAGCTGCTGCGATCGGTAAGGTTGACCTCCACCGTGCGCTTGACGTTGCCCAGGCACATTTGCAGCTCCACCACCGGACGCTTGGCCACGCTGGTTTCTTCGCCGTCGTCATCTTCGTCGGCGCGGTTCTTGATCTTGCTGATGCGTGCCACTTTATGTTCGTAGACCTTGTTGCCCGCATCCTTGGCGCTGAGACGGAAGCGCACCCAGTCCTCGCCATCGCGGGTGAAGGTCTCTATGTCGCGGGCCGACAGCGAAGCCGTCAGCGCGCCGGTGTCCATCTTGGCCTTGAAGGTCTCGCCGATTTCCGGCAACTGGATGTATTCGTAGCGCCCGTAGAGGGTCGGCTCGGCGGCCATGACTGGCAGCGCAACAACGGCGAGCAGGGCAAGGAGGGATTTCACGAGAGAGGTTTCCTTGAAGTAGGTAGGCCAATACTAGACTGCAAACACGGGCCAAAGTTGGATCGGGCCGAGCATACTCAACACAAAGTGAAACATTCGTCAGGCGATTTGCAATTTGGCCTCTAGACTCAAGCTGCTTATCATGGCCCGTCCACCCGCTTGCAAGAGTTCCTTATGCGCCGCCTGCTCACCGGCTGTTTCGTCACACTGCTGCTGTTACTCAACACGCTGATCCTGATCGGCCCCCTGCTGGTCTTCGCCCTGC
>Ga0180008_1001254_pt1 | contig 16589 bp, 14 predicted proteins | sample MM_PW_MetaG_FD_121121 | JGI IMG/M metagenome (GOLD analysis project Ga0180008, IMG submission 121121) | Groundwater microbial communities from the Aspo Hard Rock Laboratory (HRL) deep subsurface site, Sweden - MM_PW_MetaG | ecosystem: Environmental > Aquatic > Deep subsurface > Groundwater...
CCTTGCTATCGAACATAAAACCTCCTCATGCTTTATACAGCTGTTTACAAAGTCGCCGCTGGCAGCAAGGGCTGCTACGCAAAGAAAAACAATTCAGCTCAAGTGCTTCAGGCGCAGTAGCAGTTTGTTATACACCACTACAATATCCGTCTCGCCGGAATATTCAGCCACCTGAGTCAGCGGAATCCAGCGGACCGCACTGTTCTCGTCAGCCTTGTGCCGCAGTGGCTGCCGGTCGTCGGCCTCAAAAATATAGGCGGCATTCAAATGCAGATGGGCCGATACCCAAGAACCGTTTTTATAATGCCCGCGCACGGGCAGAATATCCAGCGAGCCGATCTCCAGCGAAAGAGAACGCAGCACTTCCAGTCCGCTCTCCTCGGCGGCTTCTTCCAGGGCCTTGGCATACAGATCCTCCACGCCGTCGGCATGTCCGCCAGTCCAGGTCCAGGTATTGTATATATTGTGATGTACCATCAGCATGGCATCACGTGCCGGATTTATAATAATGGAAGAAGCAGTAAGGTGGGCCAAGCTGCAGGCTCGGGTGTTTACCGTAGCCGGATAGGTTTGTATATAGTCCAGCATTGCTGCCCGATCAGCCGCTTCCTGTTCGTTGAGTGCCTGGTATTCCCGAATTTGCCTTAAAAAATGCATTGCGGCGACAAGCGCTTTAGTGCAGACTCTTCTCAAATTCCGGCCAGTTAGCTTCCCGAACCAGCGCATATCGCCGGTCAAAAAGCTGCTCGTCGAAAACTTTCCCACCCAGACGACGTTTGCGCGCGCAGTCTTTTTTCAGTTGGGTCTCGGTGGCCTCGCGCAGGTAACGCGGCAACCGGGTCAGCAGGTACACCAGCGCCAAAACCAGAAAAGACAGCAGCCAGGCCTGGCCATAGGAAGCAGGCAGCTCAAGCACCATTCCTAGCCGCAACGCCAGTCCGGCCAGGGCTTTGGGATACAGCAGGGCCAGCGCCAGATTGACCAGAGCCAGCACCAGAAAAGCGAACAGATCCTGCAGCAAGGTTCTGCGCCGGAAATGAAACAGTAGCGGCAGCAGACGCAAACGGCAACTGTGACTGACAATATCGTTCCTATCATACTTTGGCACAAAACTGCGCTCGATGGTGTCGGCGCTCTGGCGCGACCAGGCCTGTTTTACTTCGGCTATGTCCAGAATCGGAACGCTGCGGTACTGTATGGTCTTCATGCTTGTAACTGTAACCCGCCAGAGCGGCATTTGCAAGCCAGGCAGCCTTAACAGGTTGCTGATAAGCTTAACAAACGCTTGTTCCTAAGCTTTCTGCTGTCCACAATTTCCTATCGGAACCAAATTGTTTTAGGTAGCAAAACTGATCATAAACAAGTATACATAATTTGTAACCTTGACCTATACCAGGCCATCCGGTAGCTTACTATCCAGATGGTTCAAGACTATTTGCCGGACGTAACAACCGATCCAGCAGACGCTTCGGCGCAAGCGTACAGGCGAACCTTCCACAAAGTACAGTGGGGAAACTCAACCAATGCTACTTAATGGACAACTAAATTCCGTTTAGATGCTTACTTTTTGTAACACAGAATCCAGGAAGGGATCTGTAAGGCCCGGCAATACCCCCGAGTTATTGCCGGGTCTGGCATGCACACAGGAGTACTGTTATGAAACTATTAGAATGCCGGCAATTATCGCGCGATTTTGGCGCTCAAGCCATACTTAACAAACTTGACTTTTCAATCGACCCGGATGATCGCATCGGCCTCATTGGACCGAACGGCTCAGGCAAAACTACCCTGCTACGCATCCTCTGCGGTCAGGATGACGATTACCGGGGCGGTCTGCAGCGACATGCCGAATTGCGTATTGGCTATCTGCCTCAGGTCGTGGAGGCAGCTCCGGATGAGCTCGTCGTAGACTATATGCTGGCCGATTTCCACAAAGCCGAAAGCGCTCTTCGTGCTGCCGAAAACCGTCTGGCGGCACTGGATAGCCGGAAAAATCAGAAATCGGCATTGGATAACTATCAACGGTCGCTGGAAGCATGGGAAGCCTGCGGTGGCGCAAATGCCCCGGAGCAAGCCAGGCGGGCTATGGCCCAGGTTGGCCTGGCTGACCGCATCGAAGTACCAGTGGCGGTCTTGTCTGGTGGTGAGCGCGGCATAATGGCGTTAGCCAGGGCAGTGCAAGGCAATCCACAGCTATTGATATTGGACGAGCCGGGCAATCATCTGGATTTCTGGGGAATGGCCTGGCTGGAAAGCTTTTTACGAGCCTACAAAGGCGCTGTACTCCTGGTTTCGCACAACCGGATGCTGCTCGACCGGGTAGTTACATCGATTGCTGAACTGCAAAACGGAGGCATCATCCGGCATAAAGGCGATTACTCTTCTTATCGGCTGGAAAAACTGCGCAATGCCGCCAGTCAAGGAGCCCGTTGGCAGGCCGACCGCAAAAAAATCGCCCGCCTAGAAGCCATGGTACAATTTTTTGCCGTGCTGGCTGCCACTCATACGAATCAAAGCGGGGCGGTCTACGGGCAGCGCTTGCGGGCCAGACGCAAACAGCTTGAACGCGAGCAGCAAGCAGCCGAAACCCGGCCGGACCTTGGATCGTCAAGAATACAAACCAGCTTTGCCGGCAACGGTGCAGGCGGGGTTAAGAGCGACTTTGCCTTGCAAGTGCGATCCTACAGTCGTGCCTGGGACGATAAGCTGCTGGTGGCAGACGGTTCATTTACAATTAGCCGGGGAGAAAAAATCGCTCTGATTGGCGCTAACGGTTGTGGCAAAACAACCCTTTTGCGAGATCTGGTGCAGAGCGCCAGCTGGGAGCACCCCAGCCTGCGGCTGACGCCCAGCATGAAAATTGGCTATGTAAGCCAGGAAGCCGAAAGCCTGAACCGCCAGCATAGTATAAGGGAAAGTCTGGCAGCCATTGGCTTGGACACCAAAGCAATCTATCGCCTGCTTAACGATTTTGGTTTTAGAGATAGCGACCCGGACAAAGCGATCGCCTGTTTGTCCGGTGGCGAACTAAACCGCCTGCAACTGGCATTGGCCATCCAGCAGGAAGCCAATTTCCTGGTGCTGGACGAGCCTACAAACCATCTGGACATCGATGCCCGTGAATCGATTGAAGATCGCCTATTGGAGTACGATGGAACCATTCTGATGGTTTCACACGACCGCTACCTAATCGAAAAACTGGCCGACCGGCTGATAATTATGGAAAACCAGACGTTTAGCGAATATGACGGCTGCCTGACAAGCTACATGATGGAGCGCGGCAATCCGCTATCTGCAAGCGCTCCGGCTCAACGTTCGGCCAAGTTGACAAACCGGGAGCAGACTATTCGTCGCCAGAAGAGCAAGATGGAGTCAAGCCCAATCGAGGACACCATTCTGGAACTGGAGCGGCGCAAGGTTCAGCTCGAGCAGCTTATCAATGAGGCTGTGCGTGATAAAAAATTCGCAGACGGCCGGCGCCTCTCCAACGAGCTGCAGGCAGTACTGGAAGATATTGAAAAATATCATCAGAAAGTCAGTCGCTATGCTAGCTTGGCATATCGATAACAACAGGCAGCTTCGCTATCTTGAGTACCTCGCGCAGCCGATCGGCCTGACTTCAAGTCCGCCGTCGATTTGCCGGTACGGAGAAGTAAAACAATTAGCCGGGCTGCGCTGATACCATGCGGCGCAGCCTGGTCACTATGCGCAATTACTCTAAAACGATAGAATGCCGGAATCTACATGGGCAGTACCGTAACATGGCCTGCTTGCAGCATTTTAGGTATATATTTGCGGCAGACTGGCAAAAGGAGCACACATGAACAGCCTGGATACCCGCGTGGTCGATCTGGTGGAATCTGGTGAATACGCCGAACAGGCAGCCCGTTTGCTGATGGAGGCCTTCAAGGCACTGGATAAAGATGCCTGGCCGGATCTGCCTTCGGCCCGGGAGGAAGTAGCTGAATGCCGGTCAGAGGGTTTTCTCTGCCTGGGCCTGGTCAATATTGATGCGCAAGAATGTCCGGGAGAACTGCTGGGCTGGGCCGGCTTGCGGCCTATGTACGACAAAACCTGGGAACTGCATCCGATGGTGATGGCTCCGCGCTGGCAGGCACAGGGTCTTGGCAGAAAACTGCTGGCCGCTATCGAAGAAGCTGGACGCCAGCGGGGCTTGCTGGGCATTGTGCTGGGGACTGATGACGAAACCGGCAGTACCTCGCTTTCGCAGCAGCCGCTAAACGGGCAAAACTTGGCCGCGGAAATCTGCAATATCAAAAACTTGCGCAATCACCCCTTCGAATTCTACCAGCGCTGCGGCTATTCAATTATTGGTGTTATTCCGGATGCCAATGGACCATGCAAGCCGGATATCTGGATGTGGAAAAGCCTGGCCGGTAGCAACGGGATCTGAATTCTCGTGCCGACAGCCCATCGGAAAAATTAGATATACCGGCTTTTTCCAATGGCTTGCCGTTCGGGATTTCAGTATAATAGCAGGATCATGCAGCAAGCAAATCTAAATGCGGAATTACGCAGCCCCGGAACAGCCCGGCTCTCCGAGTTCAGGTCTGGTGAGGCTTACCGTTATGACACCCGCACGCCAGTACGCTGGATACTGTCCCATGTCATGCGCTATCCCTGGCTGCCCATACTGGCGCTGCTCTTCGCGCTGGCCAACAATGTCGGTTTTACCGGGATGAAGCTACTGATCGGCCAAGCCTTCGATGTTTTAAGCGTCCCGGGTTGGACTAATGCCGACCTCTTGCGGGTAAGCCTCATCATGGCTGTCGCTGCCGTCGCCCAGGGCCTGGGCGGCATACTGCGCAATATTTCTTTTGAGTTTCTAGCCCAGAAACTGGAACGCGACGCCCGGGCCGAGCTGTTCGAATCCCTGCTGGGCAAAAGCCAGACCTTTCATTCACGCATGAAAACCGGCGACCTGATGGCCCGCGCCACCAACGACGTACACTTCCTTAACCTGATGTTTTCGCCAGGACTTGCGCTGATCATCGACTCCGGCCTAACCAGCATAGTGCCACTGGTAATGGTAGCCTTCATCAACCCGCAACTGTTGCTAGTCCCCCTCTTGTTCATGGCTGCGCTTTTTGTTACAGTGCGCCATTACAACCGCACCCTCAATCCGCTAACCGACGAGCAACGCGAACGTTTCGGCCAAATGAACGGCGAACTGGCCGACGCGCTGGAAGGCATAGAAACAGTAAAATCCAATCTTGGCGAACTGCGTGAGATAAAACGCTTCAGCGACAATGCCGGCAGACTGCGAGATCTCTATATCAAAGTAGCCAAGGTAGAGGGACGCTTCTGGCCGCTGCTGGTTTTTGCACTGGCCTGGGGAGCGGGCTTCTTTCACGCCTTGTATTTATGGAAGAACGGTATCATCAGCGCTGGTGACGCGGTCGGCTACATGATGCTGTATGACGCCTTTCGTTTTACCACTTTCATATCACTGTTCTCTTTCAATCTGTTCCAGATGGGTCTTTCCAGTGCCAAACGGGTACTGGAGACCATCAATACCCGAACCCGACTGGATGAAAACCCGGCAGGCCACAGTGCCAAGATTGCCGGCAGCATCGAATTCAAGTCAGTATCCTTCTCGTTCAACGAGGATGATTCCTCTCCAGTATTGCGTGATATTTCCTTCAGCCTTAAACCCGGCCAGACAGTTGCTATCGTCGGACGTACCGGCTCCGGTAAAACTTCTCTGGCCAGACTGGTAACCCGCGTATTCGATACCAGCACCGGTTCGATACTGGTAGACGGTATAGACGTGCGTGACTGGCACCTGGAAAGCCTGCGTTCACAAACTGCTCTGGTTGAGCAGGACGTGTTCCTGTTCGGAAAATCAATCGCCGAGAATATTGCCTTCGGCAAACCCGACGCCAGCCAGGCCGAAATCGAGGAAGCAGCCAAAGCCGCGCAGGCCCACGACTTTATTCTGGATTTCAGCGAAGGCTATGCCACGCTGGTCGGCGAACGCGGGGTAACCCTGTCCGGCGGACAGAAACAACGCATTGCCATAGCCCGGGCCTTTATCGCCGATCCAGCTATACTTATCCTGGACGATTCCACCAGCGCGGTCGATTCGCGTACCGAAGACGCCATCCAGACGGCGATGCGCAAGGCCGGAGCCGGGCGCACCACCTTGCTGATTACCCACCGTCTGTCGCAGATACGAGCGGCGGATCACATCCTGCTGCTGGAGGGTGGAAGCCTTGCGGCGCAGGGTACACACGAACAACTGCTGAACAGCTCGGATGACTACCGACGACTGTTCGCGAGGGTATAAGCATGGGATTCATAATGGACGGTCTCGAATCGGAGACCTACGACCGCAGCTACACAGACCGCTATCTGGTTGGCCGCATCTGGTCCTATTTCCGCCCCTTTTCCAAACGCCTGCTCGGAGTCGGCCTGGTACTCACCGCAGCCGCTCTCAGCGAGTTCGCCGCGCTGGCTGTAATCGGCCGGGCTCTGGACTGGGCGGCCGTGGAAACAGCTACCGGCACCATGCTGCTGTTGGCCGCCGCCGTCGCCGGTTTTGGCATATTGGAGTGGCTATTCAATTTTGCTCGCCACTATTTATCAGGCCGGGTAGTCGGGCAAAGTATTTGGCAGCTGCGCAGCGATGCCTTTCACAAAGCCATGGAGCACGATCTGTCTTTCTACGACGAAAACAGTTCCGGCAAGGTGGTCAGCCGCATCACTACCGACACCGAAGATTTTTCCGGCATCATCGCACTCATTACCGATTTTCTGGCCCAGTTAATTCTGGTTGGTTTTTTCTTTGTATATCTTTCCTTCATCAGCTGGAAACTTTCCCTGCTGCTGTTAGCTATGGCGCCGTTGGCCATCGGCCTGGCCTTAGCCTTCCGCAAACTGGCCCGGTTCGTAACCATGAACGCCAAACGGGTTACAGCCACGGTAAACGGCCGCATACAGGAATCAATTGCCGGCATTGCCATCGCCAAAGGCTTCCGCCGCGAAAAAACCTTATGGAAAGATTTTAAGGATGACAACCGCCTATCCTACCGCTTTCACCTGCGCCGCGGCATCGTCCTGCAGCTTATCTTTCCGATTGTGGCCATAGCCAGCGGCGTGGGCAACGGTTTTATCGCCTATTCCGGTGGCCAGATGGCCAGGGCCGGAGCCATAAGTTTGGGTGAATGGTTCCTGTTCATGCAGGCAGTCGGCTATTTCTGGTGGCCCATGCTCAACATCGCCAGTTTCTGGAACCAGCTGCAGGACGGGTTAGCTGCCGCTGAGCGCATTTTCAGCCTCATCGACCGGACTCCGAAAGTGCGTCAGAGTACTGACGTGCGTCAGAGTACTGACGTGCGTCAGAGTACTGACGTGCGTCAGAGTGTTGCTAGTGACAAAGAGGAGTACAGTTCGCGAGCAAGCAGCAATTTTCAGAAAAAAGCCGGAGTCAAAGCTTCAGCGGGAGCAGAGCTGGTTTTCAGCAAGGTAGACTTCGCCTACTCGGACAAAGAGACCGTACTCAAAGATTTCAGCCTGCGCATCGCCCCCGGTGAAAAACTGGCTATTGTCGGCCGCACCGGTGCCGGCAAATCCAGTATCGTGCGCCTCCTGTGCCGCTTCTACGAGTTTCAGAGCGGTAGCATCACGATAGACGGCCGCGATATCCGGCAGCTGGATCTGAACGAGCTGCGCGCCGATATCGGTTTGGTATCGCAAACACCATTCCTGTTTCCGGGCAGCATCGCCGACAATATCCGTTACGCGCGGCCGGAGGCGACCGACGCCGAAGTTGAACAGGCCGCCCGATCGCTGGGCAGAGGCGACTGGGTGGACGACCTGCCCGATGGGTTGAAAACGGCCACCGGCCACCGCGGTTCTTCCATCAGTATGGGACAGCGTCAACTTGTCTCGCTCAGCCGGGTGCTTCTTAAAAATCCGGATACCTTTATACTCGACGAAGCCACCTCCAGTGTGGATCCCTTTACCGAAGCCCAGATACAGGAAGGGCTGGAGACCGTCATGCGCGGCCGTACCGCCATCGTCATCGCCCACCGCCTGTCTACCGTACGCTTTACCGACAGAATCATCGTACTGGAAAAAGGATCAATTCTGGAAGAAGGCTCGCATCTGGAACTACTGGAACGCAAGGGTCATTATGCCCGTCTGTACGACACATATTTCCGTCACCAGAGTATAGAATATATCGAAGAGATGGCCGAAGCCGGAAAATGAGGATCAAATAATACATGCCGGCAAGAAAGCACAAGATCGATGAGGACGGGTTACAGGGTGCGGCGCTGCTAAAAGAAACCTGCCGCCGCATCCGCCTGGCTCGCAGCTACTGGGATGCCCACAACAACCTGGCCTGTCGCACCGAGCGCGAACGGGCCTTGCGTCTCTACGAACGTCTGGATGAAAGCCAGAAACAGGCTGTACCACAGGCACTTCGGGTATGGCTACGCTACCGCAGCGAAAAATATTTCGGGCCGGAGCGCACCAGGCCACAAAGCCGCTCCTGACAACAGCAGCAGCCGAAATTTACCGGCAGGAGTGATCGGAATCCCCTGGTTATTCACATGATCCACAAAAACGCTTGACAGTTTAACAGATAAACAACACTATTCTGCCAGCACGTGGAGAAAAATGGCACAACATGTTTTAAGTCTGCAAATAATACTTTGCCTCAGCTACCTGACCAATGCGCTGCTTTCAGTGCTGCTGGCCAGCTCCGGACTGAAATTTAAAGGAGCCTGGTGGTGGGTGCTGGCCCAAAGCCTGATGGCACTGGGCACACTCAGCGATGCGCTGGCACAATTTCTTCCGGCCTGGCTGCCGCTTATCTTCGGCAACAGTGCCTATGCCATGGCCTCTATCTTCTATATGCATGCAGTCTGGAATTTTCGCTTTAAAAAGCCTTTTTTTTATTGGCTGTATGGGATTACCGCAATCCAGATCGGCAGCTTCGTCCTGGCCTATTATCAAGCATATGTGATACGGGCTGCTGTTTTTTCGGCGTGGATGTCAATAGGTCCGCTATGTACTGCCGCATTACTGCTCTGGAAGGTAGAACGCCGTTTCCGCTTGGCCAATATACTTACTGCCCTACCCTTTCTGGTACTCGGGCTGGCCTCGGTAAGCCGGCTCTTCGTACTGCGTGCAGTTTCTGTACAAGGCGAGCTGCAAACCGTAAGCGAACAAAATGTATGGTATACAGCCGGCGCCATCCTGCTTTCGACTATCATGCTTTTCGGCTATTTTATGATGAGCTCGATACAGAGTTTGCAGATACTCAGCAAAAAAGATGAGGAGATCCAGGCCCGCAACCAGGAATTGACAATTGCTTCAAAAAACAAAGACCTGTTTTTTGCTATCATTGCTCATGATATTCGCGGCCCTATTAGCGGCGCGGCCCGCTATGTACGAAAAAACCTGTTCGGGAAACTAAGCGGGCTCGAAGACAAATATAACGAAGTAAAAACTCTGGCCTCATCACTGGAACGTACCAATGAGTATTTGGAAAAACTACTGTGGTGGTCGCGGGCCCAGCTGCAGGATTGGTCGCCGTCCACCAAAGACATTGATCTTGCTCCCAGTCTGGATCATGCCATTGAGATGCTGAAAATGCGCTCTGACATGAAGGACATCACTTTTCGCATCAAGGGAGCGCAAGCTCTGCAGATACATGCCGACCCTGAATGTATACAGCTGATTTTAAGCAACCTGCTGGGCAACGCCTTAAAATACAGCCATCCAGGACGTGAAATTATGATAACCATTCAGCCAGAAGATGCGTACTGCAAACTCTGCATTCAAGACCAGGGCATCGGCATGAACAAGGCCATCTTGGATCGCCTCTTTCATATAGAAGACAAAATCAGCATGCTGGGTACCCGCAAAGAAAGCGGTAACGGCCTGGGGCTGATCCTGGCCAAAAGCCTGGCAGAGCGAAATGATTGCAGCATCCGACTGGACAGCAAGGAAGGCATAGGAACCAAAGCCTGGCTGACCATCCCTCTGGCAAAAAGAAAAGAATAGCGTCAACAGGCCCCGGGCACAGCGTACAGGCAACTCAATCACTACAAAACCGTATATGTAGCTTGGCATATATTATAGAAAGCAACCAAGCTACATATTCCAGTTTTGGCTTCAGCCGAACAGAAGCATAGAGATCACATAATAAAGCAGTAATATGCCTAACACTACAGGCAACAAAGTCACTAAAGCGGCAATTATTAAAGCCAACAGATCTCCCTTTTCCGGCTTTGTTTTTTCCCTAAGATTCTTTAATAAAGCTGCTTCATCTTTTGCCTTTTTCTTTCTGGATACAAGGTCGTCAGTCCTGAATCCAAAAAGACTCATTGCATTGTTCCAGGGAAATGACATGAAACGAAATGACCGGCCTCAACTTCCCTCAACCTGGGTACTTCCAGTTTACATACATCCTTGGCAATAGGACACCTGGTATGAAACTTGCAGCCAGGCGGTACAACAATATTGGAAGGGATATCGCCTTCCAAAATTATTCTCTTCTTAGTCCGCATTTTAGCCATATCCGTCTCAGGAATTGCGGATAGTAAAGCTACTGTATACGGATGCATTGGCTTATCATACAAAGAATGTTTTTCTGTAAACTCGACCATGTCGCCTAGATACATGACTCCAATTTTATCGCTGATATGCTTTACAACCGATAAATCATGAGAAATAAATAGGTACGATAAGCCAAAATCTTTTTGCAATTTATTAAGTAAATTAATGATCTGTGATTGTATTGATACGTCCAGTGCAGATACGGCTTCATCACAAACTATAAACTTGGGTTTAAGTGCCAGTGCTCTGGCGATACCGATCCTTTGGCGCTGCCCTCCTGAAAACTGGTGCGGGTACCTATAAATCATATAGTCTTCGAGCCCGCAGGTTTTCATGATTTCTTTGACATAATTTTCCCAAAAATCATCACGTTTTTTGAAAATTCCGTGTTCAAGAAGCGCTTCGCCAATAATTTCTCCAACGGTTTGTCTTGGGTTAAGCGACGAATATGGATCCTGGAAAATAATTTGCATCTTCGTGCGCAATGGCCGCATCTTCGTCTCGGAATATTTCGTTATATTTGTACCATCATAAAAAACCTCACCTGCCGTTAGTTCGTAGAGCTTCAGTATAGCCCTTCCAAGAGTGGATTTTCCACAGCCGGACTCGCCTACCAATCCTACAGTTTCACCCTGATTGATAACCAAATTAATACCATCATTAGCTCTTACATACAGCTTCTCTCCATGCAATTTGGACAAGGCTATATAATCCGTCAGTATTCCTCTCAACTCCGGGTCAGGTATCTGCTCTTTACTAAACTGCTCAAGCAAAGCATTAAAAGTCTCTTTTTCATTTTTCGCCATAGAATTGTTTCTTTTGTAAATATCTATAGCCCTACCCCGCAAACTCTTCAGCCTTTTAGTTTCATTTCTTTTCTTGCCGGTAGGAAAATATAACTTAAGATCCTTGATCTCTATCAGTGCATTACTCATGTCGACACCCCGCTACTGGATAAAAACATCGTACCAAATGCCCTTTTTCTACCTCAACCAAATCCGGTTTTTCATTTCTGCATTTATCAGAAGCGTATTCACAGCGGGTAGAAAACCTGCAACCGACAGGCAGTTTAAGTGGATGAGGAACACTTCCCTCAATTTGCGCTAAATACTCAACTTCCTCATCCAGCATAGGTATCGACTTCAGCAATCCTTCTTTGTATGGGTGTGAATACTTTGTTGTTTTGTCAAATATTATATCTACACCAGCTCTCTCAACAATTTCCCCGGTGTACATCACTGCAACATCATCAGCAAGCTCGGCAATTGCGCCCAAATCATGGGTAATAAACATTATTGCCGTGTTGTGCTTTCTCTTAAGATCATTCATGAGCTTAAAGATCTGAGCCTGAATAGTAACATCCAGTGCGGTTGTCGGTTCATCAGCGATAAGTAATTTTGGCTCGCAGGCAAGGGCCATGGCAATCATAACCCGCTGGCGCATACCCCCCGAGAGTTGAAAAGGATAGTTATATACTACACTTTCAGGATTTGGTATTTTAACCTCTCGTAAAAGTGCGACCGCCGCTCTCCAAGCTTCATTTTTTGACTTTCCCTGATGCAAAATGATCGATTCACTTATTTGCATTCCAACACGATGCACAGGATTAAGCGAGGTCATTGGTTCTTGAAAAATCATGGCAATCTTGTTGCCTCTGATATTTCTGATTTCGGCTTCGTTCAAGTCAACAAGATTAACCCCATCAAAAATAATTTCTCCATCGACAATCTTGCCAGGTTCATCAATCAAGTTCAGAATGCTGAAAGCAGAAACCGATTTCCCAGAACCTGACTCACCTACTATTCCCAGGGTTTTGCCCTCTTCAATCATGAAATCAACACCCTGAACTGCCTTGATGATACCCTTATTGGTAAAGAAGTAAGTGTGTAAATTCTTAACTTCAAGCAATTTCTTTTCCATTTACACCCTTCCTTTGCTGGATTCAGCGACTTCCATTTTCTTGGTTGCTGCTTTCTGGATAGCTATCTTTTTCTCCTCAATTTTCCGCTTTTTATTATTTTTTCTGTCTGCTCTCGTAATGTATGTTGCCTTTGGATCTATTGAATCCCGTAAGCCTTCTCCAATCAGATTAACACTCATTATTAGTAAAAATAACATAAAACCGGGGAAAACCCATTGCCACCAAACGGTTCGCATATTGGTACTGTTTGAGGCCGCTCGAGACAAAAGTGCGCCCCAGGTTGGTATTGGTTCGGTTACTGACAGGTTCAAAAATGATAAAAAAGCTTCACTAAGTATAGCTCCGGCGAAAGTAAGGGTTCCAGAGACAACTACAAAAGCCAACACGTTGGGTATCAGGTGCTTAACTATTTGATTACGCTTCTTGATTCCCAAGGCCCGAGTGGCTACCATAAATTCTTGTTCCCTGAGAGACATTATCTGTCCACGCACAAGCCTGGCAAGTCCAGTCCAACTTAGTATTCCAAGGATAAACACTGTAAGGAATAACCGCTGTTCTGCTGGTGTTTCTCGAAATACAGCTGCAATTATGTATGCCAAAGCTAAAAACGGAAAAGAGGAAACTACTTCGACAACTCTCATAATAACATTATCAATAATTCCGCCGAAGAACCCTGCGATAGCTCCCATTAAAACGCCAATACTCACCGCCATGAATGTTGACAGAAAGGCAACCTGCAGGGATATCCAGCCCCCCTGAAAGACCCTGATTATATTATTTCTACCGAACCGGTCTGTACCAAAAGGATGTTGCAGACTCGGTGGCAGATTTTTAATTGAAGCATCGGTATGCGCAAAATCGTAATTGGTGACAGTTGTATACAAATTGGTCAGGGAGACCAGTGCAACAATAGTCAAAAATAAAATCAATCCGAACATAGCCAGTCTATTGCTTTTAAATTTGACAAATATCAGTTGGAAAGGAGAAAGAATAACCTCATCCTTTTTACTAAATCCCTCAGCGTTACTTGCTGTATCGGACATTACTTAGTCCTCCCTTCCCGAATTCTTGGGTCAACTATCATATACCCGACATCAATGAATATATTACTTAACAAAGTCAACATTCCGAAAAACAACAATGAAGTTTGCAGTACAGCGCCATCTTTAAAACCATAGGCCTGACCCAGCAAATAACCCATGCCAGGATATGCAAAAATCCGTTCGACAACTATTGATCCACCAAACAAGGCTGGAATAGTAAAGCCGATAAGGGTAACAACCGGAATAAGTGCATTCTGAAATGCATGCTTGTAAATAACCACTTTTTCCTTAAGTCCCTTGGCCCTTGCCGTTCTAATGTAGTCGGCTTGAAGCACTTCGATCATGGACGCCCTAATGTACCTGACTAAGCCCACCAGGGAAGAAATGACAATCACAGTTACCGGCAGCACCAAATAATGCCAATCCGGGATTACACCTCTGGGATCGGACATCCCGGAAAACGGAAGTAGTCCCAAGAGTATTACAAAAATCATGATTAAAATCAAAGCCAAAAAGAAAGAAGGCAAGGATATTCCTACTATTGTTAAAACTGTAACAACTTTATCAAATAGTTTATTCTTTTTTACCGCAGCAGCGATGCCAATGGGAATAGATATCATAAAGGCAATCACAAATCCGAAAATATTGACCTTAAATGATCTACCTATGTAGCCACCAATAATTTCATTGACAGGCTTGTTAAATCTTATAGAGTAGCCAAACTGACCTCTAAAAACTGTATCTCGCATCCAGATAAAATAACGCTGTATGATTGGTTTGTCATAGCCTAAAAATGACCTCATAGTCTCAACATATTCAGACACCTGCTCGGGAGTCATTGTTGATATAACATCCGGATTAACCATGGACATTACAGGATCGCCAGGAATCATATTAATCAGAGCAAAAATAATAACGGAGATAATTAAAAATACCGGTATTAGGGATAATATTCGCTTTCCAATATATACTACATAAGGCAGTACTATTTCCACAAAAGTCTTCGACCCTTTAATCTCTTCGCTTCCCATTGCTTCACCCCTAATTCCAAAGTAAGACCACTATTAATAAAAATAGTGGTCTTACTTTTTGTTTGCGTTCTAAGTTATTCTTTATTTCCAGTTAGCGTCTAGTATGGCCTGAGCCCAGCCCCACAGCGCATTGGTGTTGAAGTTTACCAGATCGGCAGAGTACAGGTCAAAGTAGTTGTTGGAATAAACAGGAATAATCGGAAGTTCCTGGTTCATTACCTTTACATACTCTCTGAACATTCTTCTGTAATCGTTCTTGCCGGTAACCGGATGAGCGCTTTCGATGTCTACAAGCAGTTTATCCCATTGGGCGGCAGTGATGCTGCCTCCGCCGGAGAAACGCGGACCATTAAGTGACGGCTGTCCCCAGGGCAGAATCTTGTCGGTAGAATAGCTTTCCCGCGGATTGCTCTTGAGCGCGTAGCTCATACCGCCAACGAAAGCGTGGTACTGACGCTGTTCCTGAGTATCGCCCATCCAGTGTCCGTACATAATCGGCCAGTCCAGACCCTGCAGCGTAATTTTGAAGCTCAACTTATCAAGATAAGCCTGGTTGAAAATAAGATTGTAGGTGTCTGACCAGAAATCGGTAAAAGTAATCTTGATCTCTAAAGGCTGACCTTTCCACAAGAAGCCGCTAGAAGCGTTTCCAGTAAGATTGGCATATGCACCGGTAGTTTTAGCAGCAGCAGCGGCCAGCAGCTGATTTGCCTTGGCAATATTGGCAGCTTCGTCAAATTTGCCCTGGGCATCAAGGATGTCGTAGTTGATCAGGGATTTTTCAAACTTGCTGTCAGCAGCTGAACCAAGCATATTCATTTCATTATCGTCGTACATCATCCACATGTTCTTGGAGTACGGGCCCTGTGAGGCCAGACCATATTCACCAAGGAACAATTCGATGATTTTCGGACGATTAAGAACGTAGGCAAAAGCCTGACGTACTTCAGTCAGAGCGAAGGCTTCATAATCAGTGTGCAGAACAATGGTACCACCGCCATGGCGGAAGTAATTGTTGGTGGCAATGTTCGGATCAGCTTTGGCCGGATTGATTTTGGCTTCTTCAACCTGCTGGAACAGAAGATCAACTTCGCCCTGCAGAAGCTGGTCCAGTTCGGTTTCGCTGGGAACATAGCGGACAATGATTTCTTTGATTGCAGGAGCCTTTCCCTTGTATTCCGGGAATGCTACCAATTTGACGTACTCGGAAGGCCGGTATTCAACAAACTGATAGGCGCCGTAGCCGATCGGACTGCTGACATTGGCTTTCACATATTCCTGAACGGTCTGACCGGCTGCCTGGGCACCCTTGGTAATGGTCTCCTGGGGCAGGATATAGACATTCATGAATACCGAAGAGTCAGTTGTATAAATGACCGACTTAAGTTTGAAAGTGACGGTGTTGGTGGCTTCATCGGCGACAACACTGTCAACATACTGATGCAGTGACGAGGTACCACCGGTAGCCTTCAGAGCCTCGGTGTTCATGTAGAAATCATAGGTAAATTTGACGTCACTGGCTGTCAGTTTTTCGCCATTATGGAAAGTAAAACCGTCAACCAGCTTGAATTTCCACTCTGTCAAATCCGTGCTGATGGTCTTGTTGGCGACGAGGATGGAGTCAACAACCTCACCCTTGGAATTGTTGGTCATCAAACCAAAACCCCATACCAGGGTTCTGATATTAACATCGTATGATGAGTTTCCCCAGCCGGTGTAAAAATCACCGGTAAAGTCAGCAGAACCTACGACTAAGGGTCTACTGACAGCCGCAGTTCCGACAGCCGCGCCTTCTTTTTCGGCGGCGGCAAAGACGGACACGGCCATCAAAAGAGCTACTGCCAGCAGCAGTACAATCTTCTTGTTCATGTATTCCTCCTTGAAGATATATAACACATTTGGCTATGATACAATCAAAACAAAAAATCTGTCCAGCTTTTTTTTTAAAAACAAGCGTCTTTTGACAGATATTGTCATCTTGAGCTAAATCTTAGCAGATTA
>Ga0180008_1001255_pt1 | contig 16586 bp, 17 predicted proteins | sample MM_PW_MetaG_FD_121121 | JGI IMG/M metagenome (GOLD analysis project Ga0180008, IMG submission 121121) | Groundwater microbial communities from the Aspo Hard Rock Laboratory (HRL) deep subsurface site, Sweden - MM_PW_MetaG | ecosystem: Environmental > Aquatic > Deep subsurface > Groundwater...
CATCGACCAGGCAAAGCGGCGAATGCCTTTGAACAGCAGCAGCGTTTAAGCGAGCTGACGCTGGACGATGGTATTTTTAAACAAAATCCTGACCCTGTTGTTTTCCCTGATGGCAATTTATCGGCCAGCAACACAGTGCGGGTGGGTGACACACTGAAAAACCTGCAGGGTTATCTGATTGAAACTAAACAAGGTTATCGATTAGTTGCGGCACAAGTGCCTGATTTTGAAGCGAGTAATGCACGAACCGAAGCGCCAAAAGCCAAAGCTGCCGATCAAATCCGGGTCGCCAGTTTTAATGTGCTGAACTTTTTTACCGGTGAAACCGCAGCCAATCCTTTTCCAACCCGCCGTGGCGCTACAAATGCAAATGAGCTGCAGCGCCAGCAAGCCAAAATGATAGCGGCTTTATCCCGTATGGATGCTGATGTGATAGGTTTGCTGGAAGTAGAAAATAATGGTTTCGAAAAGCGCAGTGCTCTGGCCACTATAGTGCGTGAACTGAATAAAGCTGTAGGTGAAGAGCGGTATGCCTTTGTAAAACCAGAGGCTTCACAAGGCAATGATGCGATTAAAGTGGCTATTATCTATAACCAGCAAAAAGTGACCGAAACAGGTAAAGCAGCAGTGACAGCCGAAGGGCCATTTGCTTATGGTTCGCGCGCTCCTTTAGCGCAGAGCTTTACCGCCAAAACAGCATCAACGGCTTTTACCGTAAGTATCAACCACTTTAAATCCAAAGGCAGTTGCCCGCAGCAGCAAACCAGCACATTGGACAAGGCGAATAGTGATAACAAAGATGGCCAGGGCTGCTGGAATCAATCTCGTGTTGAAGCAGCTAAAGCCTTAACCGCCTGGCTGCAGACTCAACCTACAGGCGTCAATACACCGCATCAGCTGGTGATTGGCGATTTAAATGCCTATCGTCAGGAAGACCCTGTGTATAGTCTGGAACAAGCAGGTTGGGTGCATCTGGCGCTACAAGGTGAGACAGAACATTATTCTTATGTCTACAAAGGTCGCACCGGCTCTTTAGATCATGCCCTTGCCAGCAAAAGCATGGCTAAACAGCTGACTCAATTCCAACACTGGAATATCAATGCCGACGAGCCAGCCGTTTTGGATTACAACACAGAGTTTAAATCAGAAGCTCAGCAAAAAACCTTGTATGCACCGGATCCGTTCCGCTCATCGGATCATGACCCGGTACTGATTGACTTTAAGTTTTAAAAAACTAATTCGGGTCAGAGTAAAATTAAATCTGGCATTTAATTTTACTCTGACCCGAATTAAAAATTAATTACGCCTTACAAACAAAAGCCAACTGGTTACGCTCTTTATTGAGCGCAAAACGGCTGACTTCAGTGCCACAGTCTTTGGATAAATCTAACCACAAAGTCCAGCCCTGTTCGCCTCTTGCTTGCCACTGATAAATTTTAGTACCAGCAGACACCAGTAAAGTGTCTTCGGACCACCAGACTAAATCCTGCCCACCCGCCGGAAGAGCCAGCTCAGTCGCAGTAGCTGTACCGGTCTTTACATCGTAGGAAGTTAAATACAGCTGGTCTTGTTTTGTCTGGGTGTAAAACCCCTTCTGAGTACCTGGCTGCCAGCTTAAAGCACGACCTACACCTGTAGCCAGAGTCGTCAGCTTGCCGCTTTTATCCAGATAACGCACTGTATGGTTATCTTCTTTGTCGCCCAGAATAAACAACAATAAATCCTGATGTAGCCCCCAAGCATGATAACCCACCCCTTTAGGATCGGTTTTTAGCACACTGGTGTTACCCTGCCAGTCCACTTTCCATAATCGCTGCGTCTGATCTGCTTCCACCACCACCACAGAGACACCTGAACCATCAGGCAATAAAGTCGGGGAATATTCACTTAAGGTTGTTTTCGTCAGCAAATCTTGTTTTTTATCAGCTATATAATAACGCCCAATATCGGTTTGCACTGCTGCATCTTTGCCCTGCTCCAGCGTAAAAAATAAGCTTTTTCCATCACCACTAAAAGCTGGCTGGTTGATATAAGTTGGAGTTTCGTTAATTTTCATTCTGTTAGAAACAGACAAATCTTTCGATAAATCAGTCAGATATAAATTATATTGCGGTAAGGCAGCTGCCACTGGCAAAGCCATAACAGCCAAAGCAAGAGAAAGTAGTCGCACTTGATGATCCTTCTTTGTTTATCAGCAGCAGCTTCATTACTGTGCTTGCAGTGACCTTACTTTATCCTTTATGGTAGTCGGCTGACAATCAACTCAACCTGGCTTTTTATGTCTCACAAAAACCCCATTATTGCGGTCACAGGTTCTTCAGGTGCTGGCACTACCACCACCATCAGCGCCTTTTCGCATATATTCCGCAGCCTTGGTATAGACGCAGGTTTTGTCGCAGGAGATTGTTTTCACAAATACAGCAGACCAGAAATGGATCTGGAAATACGTAAAGCCAAAGAACATGGCAAACACATCAGCTACTTTGGCGCCGAAGCCAACGACTTTGCCGCTTTGGAATCACTATTCTCCAGTTATGCCGAAACAGGCACCGGCAAAGTGCGGCAGTATTTACATACCTTTGATGAAGCTGTGCCTTATAACCAGCTGCCTGGCACTTTTACCCCATGGCAGGATTTAAGACCCAACACCGACTTGTTGTTTTATGAAGGCTTACATGGTGGTGTGGTGACTGAACAAAACAATGTGGCTCAGCATGTAGATTTGCTGATCGGCATGGTGCCTATAGTCAACTTAGAGTGGATCCAAAAAATCATCCGTGACACTTCAGAACGGGGCCATAGCCGCGAGGCCGTGATGTCGAGCATAGTGCGCAGCATGGATGATTATGTGAATCAGATCACTCCGCAGTTTTCCCGCACTCATATCAACTTTCAACGTGTACCCACTGTCGACACCTCGAACCCATTCAGTGCCAAAGATATTCCGTCATTGGATGAAAGCTTTGTGGTGATCCGTTTTCGCGGCATTAAACATGTCGACTTCCCTTATTACCTGCAAATGATCAACGGCGCTTTTATGTCGCGCGTGAATACACTGGTGGTGCCGGGCGGGAAAATGAATTTAGCGATGGAGCTGATTTTAACGCCGCTGGTCGAGCAGCTGATTATTAAAAGGCGTCAGGCCAGGGGGCAGATTAACTGGTTGGAATAAAAATGGGGTCAGATCACATTGTTAACTGTTAACAATGTGATCTGACCCCATTTTTAAAGTTTATTCCATTTCCGGTAAATTGCGGCCGTAAAAGATTTCCCGCATTTCGCGTTTCACTTTTTTATTGATGGTTTTACGCTCACCATCATCCAGCTCGCCTACTCCAGTCCCAAACAGATAGTTGTTCAAATCATACTCTTTGAGCATCATTTTGGTGTGGAACAGGTTTTCTTGATACACATTCACATCCACCATCTGGAAGGCATTTTTGGTCTGCTCATCCATAAAGTTCTGAATTGAATGAATAGGATGGTCTATGTAGTGTTTCACACCTTTCACATCACGGGTAAAACCACGCACCCGGTAATCTATGGTCACTATGTCTGACTCAAAGCTGTGGATCAGGAAGTTCAGCGCTTTCAGTGGCGAAATTAAACCACAAGTTGAGACCTCAATATCAGCACGGAAGGTACAGATGCCATCCTGTGGATGCACTTCGGGGTAGGTATGCACACAAATATGGCTTTTATCCAGGTGAGCTACTACAGAATCCGGCAATGGGCCCGGGTTCTCTGAATTGTCCGGTGAACCTTCAATAGGTTCTTCACAGACCAGAATAGTCACGCTGGCACCTTGTGGATCGTAATCCTGCCGGGCAATATTTAAAATGTTAGCGCCGATAATATCCACTACTTCACTCAGAATATCGGTCAGGCGGTCGGCATTGTATTGCTCGTCTATGTAGGAAATATATTCCTGACGGTGCTGCTCGGTCTGAGCATAACAGATATCGTAAATGCTGAAACTCAGGCTCTTGGTCAGGTTATTAAAACCATGCAGTCTTAGTTTTTCAAAAGGTTTAACCACGTTTTCTTTACCTCAATAGTCGGTACTGTAGTCCAGTATAGAACAACAGCACCTATGCAATCTTTATTCAGCCGCAGGCTGCACTTCGGATTGTTTCACACTAAAAGAATGCGTCACTTCGACACTTTGTGACAACATGATAGAAACTGAACAATATTTCTCAGCCGACAGATTCACTGCTTTTTCTACATGTTTTTCACTGACATCAAAACCAGTTACGACAAAATGCAGATGAATTTTACTGAATACACGAGGAATGGTCTCTACACGCTCACCAGTTAAAATCACTTCACAATCAGTGACTTGCTGTCTGGCTTTTTGCAAAATACTGACCACATCAACCGAAGAACAGGCACCAGCCGCCATCAGCACCATTTCCATAGGGCTTGGCGCAGCACTGCCTTCTTTATGAGCATCAAATACCACATTATGGCCACTGTCAGAACGACCAATAAAGGTCTGGTCACCGGCCCATTTTACGCTGGCTTGCATAGGAGATCCTGTTGTCCGTATCAAAGAATAACTATTTTACGGAAAACAGTCAGATGAGGCTAGTTAAGATTAATCCATCAAAGCTGCAATAGCGGTATCAAACAGGTTTTTGATCAACAATGATATTTCCTGAATCAGCTCAGTTTGTTGTGCTGTGGCGGGCTCTTCCAGCACTGAAGCCAGAACTTCCTGAAAGTCATACAAAATACCATCCACTTCGCGCACTATCATGCTGCGATGGTTCATTTCCAGTTCGGTATGCTGAGTACACAACTGGATAATTTGTTCAGCGATGGACTCTTCCAGCACTTCACCCAGAGTTTTAGCGCCAGCGACGACAGGGCCACGTTGTTCGAACAGCGCCAAATGCTCAGTCAGAAACTGGATCAGATGCTCATAGCCGGGTTTATCAGTTACCATACAAAAAGGACACCTATAGTGCACAACGCAGAAATTCAACCCTCTGAGCATGGCACAAAAGCCCAGACAAGTTGTCGTTAAGTGAGTGTCATTTAAGCAAATTTTGTTTGATAAAACAAATCGGGGCATAGCCCCGACTGAAATAAAACTAAAAAATAGCTTTTGCCGGGATCAGAAGTGTAAACCCGGTGACAACTGTGCCGGAAGCTGTAATTGTTCCAGCTCCACAGAAGCTACAGGATAAGCACAATAATCAGCGGCATAATAAGCACTGGCTCTGTGATTACCGCTGCCGCCTATACCACCAAAAGGAGCGGCCGAGCTTGCTCCTGTGATAGGCCTGTTCCAGTTGACAATACCTGCACGGATTTTGCGGAAAAACAGCTGATACAGCTCTTCATCATCCGACAACAAACCTGCAGACAAACCAAAGCTGGTGTTATTGGCCGCTTTAATTGCATCACTGAAATCAGTAAAACGGAATACTTTCAACAAAGGACCAAAATGCTCTTCATCCGGCATAGTGCTTAGCGCACTGCAATCCAGAATACCTGGGCTTAACATAGCCGGGCTCTGAGGTTGTTGCTGCATAGGCAACAACACTTGAGCACCACCTTCTATTAAATCCTGCTGCGCTTTGAGCATACCCAAAGCAGCCTTTTCAGAAATTAATGTGCCCATAAATGGCTGATCTGCATCATCATACAAACCCACTTTTAGCGCTTTAGTCACTGTAACTAAACGGGCCAGTATTGCATCGCCTTCATCCCCTTGCGGCAAATACAGCCGACGGGCACAAGTACAACGTTGACCTGCAGAGATAAAAGCCGACTGGATAATGTCATGCACGGCTGCGTCAACATCTTTGACCTTCTGGACGATCAGAGGGTTATTGCCGCCCATTTCCAGCGCCAGAATTTTATGCGGCTGACCAGCAAACTGCTGATGCAAATAATGACCTGTGCCAGAGCTACCGGTAAAAAATAACCCATCAATGCCCGGATGACTGGCGATAGCTTTACCAGTGTCAATTTCACCTTGCAGCAAGTTCAGCACCCCAGCAGGTAAACCTGCTTTTTGCCACAATTGCACTGTCAGCTCTGCTACTTTTGGCGTCAGCTCGCTGGGTTTAAACACCACTGTATTACCTGCCAGTAAGGCTGGCACTATATGACCATTGGGCAAATGGCCTGGAAAATTATAAGGACCAAATACAGCCACTACCCCATGAGGTTTGTGACGGATCCAGGCCTTGCCTTGTGGCATAGGGTTTTCTTTCACCCCTGTTCTTTCCTGATAAGCACGGGCAGAAATATCGATTTTGCCAATCATGGCGGCCACTTCTGTGCGGGTTTCCCACAGCGGCTTGCCCGTTTCTTCGGCAATACATAAAGCCAGCTGTTCCTTATGTTCGGTCAGCTGCGCGGCAAAAGCGCGGGCTATTTGTAAGCGTTGGTCAAAACTTAATTCGCTCCAGTGTTCAAACGCCGCTCTGGCGGCTTCGATTGCACTGTTCACCTGAAAGGCGTCAGCACTCTGACCTTGCCAAATAAGCTGTTGTTTAGCCGGATTTATTGATCTGAATAATTGGCCCGCACCTTGTTGCCACTGGCCATTGATAAATTGCACTGCAAGTTCTGTCATGATCGTTGTCCGTTAAAGATTAAATCCGGGCTAAACGCACCCAGTCGCCGTTGGCTACCTGCAACAACTCCGCGCATTCAGTTGGTAAGATCACCACTTCGCTGTCTTCTGCCAGTTGCAGGTAGAGCCAGGTGGCTCTAAAGTCTTCCAGTTTGGTGTTTGACACCATATAGGATTGGCCGCCTGTGACAGCACCAATCTGGACTTGCAACTTACGGCTACTGCGCACACTACGGATATGCTCTACTTTGGCTTCAACCGTTGGGCCAGCATCAAAAATATCGACGTAACCAGTGTTGGAGAACCCCTCTGATTGCAGCAAAGCTAAAGCCGGACGGGTTTTTTCGTGCACTTTGCCGATTACAGCCTGAGCTTCTTTACTTAATAAAGTGACGTAAATTGGATACTTCGGCATCAGCTCAGCAATAAATACCTTTTGGCCTATACCTGTCAGGTAGTCTGCTGTGGGGAAATCCACTGAAAAGAAGCTGTCCTGCAGCCATTTCCAGAACGGTGAATGGCCATCCTCATCCGACACGCCCCGCATTTCTGCAATGACCCGATCCGCAAAACGAGAACGGAATTCGGCAATAAATAAAAAGCGGAACTTCGATAACAAACGGCCATTGTTTTGTTTGCGGCTCGTCTCGCGTAAAAACAAGGTACAAAGCTCTGACACTCCGGTGTAGTCATTACAAAGCGTCAGAATATCTACCGGGTTATAAACCCCTAAAGCACGGGAGGTATGCACCACTTTACCTAAATGGTAATGATAAAACGCATCTTCCAGCCCTACAGCGGCTTCGATAGCACTGGTGCCAACAACAGCACCAGTTTCAGGGTCTTCCAGCACAAACAGATAACCTTCATCTCCTGGCTTTACTACCTTTTTGGCAAAGGAGGTTTCAGATCGGCTGATCTTGCGTTGTAACAACTCATCATTGACGGGCAACGAAGTAAAGCCATGACCTGATTCGACAGCAATGTCGTACAGTTCAGCATAATCTTCGGCTCGGATTGGGCGAATGACCATCATAGTCGCTTACTCCAGTTATTTTGCTTCAGAGCGCCCGATCGTAGCGGGCGCTTCATTTTTTGCTTTATCGTATTAGTAGTCAGACAGTGTACAAAGGCGAAGTTCAGCCTTGCTTCACTTGTGCTACTGCTTTTTCAAAACGTTTAAAACCTTCGATAATGTCTGCTTCAGGGATTACTAACGAAGGAGCGAAACGAATAACATCCGGGCCTGCAACCAAAGCAAATAAACCCTGATCGGCAGAGGCAAGGAAAAAGTCGCGTGAACGGCCTTTAAATTCGTCATTAAGTACAGCCCCGAGCAACATGCCCTGACCACGTACTGTACTGAATACATTGTGTTTTTCGTTAATAGCAGCCAGTTCACGGCGGAACAGCTTTTCCCGCTCCAGTACACCATTTAATACTTCAGGCTGGTTGATAGTATCTAAAGCTGCTTCGGCTACAGCACAAGCCAGCGGATTGCCGCCATAAGTACTGCCATGAGTGCCCACTTTTAAATGGCTGGCAATAGCAGTAGTGGTTAACATAGCGCCCACCGGGAAACCACCCCCTAAAGATTTAGCGGTAGTCAGGATGTCAGGCACTACATTGCTATGCATGTAAGCATACAATTTACCGGTACGGCCTACACCAGATTGCACTTCATCGTAAATCATCAGTGCATTGAATTGATTACATAAATCACGCACGCCTTGCAGAAAGGCCAGATCACCCGGGATAATACCGCCTTCACCTTGCAGAGGCTCTAATATCACAGCACAAGTGTTATCCGACATCAGCGCTTTTAAGCTTTCAAGGTTATTGTATTCGGCATGGTCAATGCCACCAGGTTTAGGACCAAAACCATCTGAATACGCAGCCTGGCCACCTACTGTCACGGTAAAAAAGGTACGGCCATGGAAACTTTTACCAAAAGAGATGATTTGCTGCTTTTGCGCACCAAACTTATCTAAAGCCCAACGACGTGCCAGTTTTAATGCAGCTTCGTTGGCTTCAGCACCTGAGTTGGCAAAATAGACTTTTTCAGCAAAGGTACTGTCGACTAACTTCTGTGCCAGACGCAAAGCCGGCTCGTTAGTCATCACATTGCTTAAATGCCATAACTTATCAGCTTGTTCTTTTAAGGCGGAAACTAAAGCCGGATGGCAATGACCTAAGGCATTCACCGCTATACCACCTGCAAAATCAACGTATTCACGACCCGCCTGATCCCAGAGACGAGAGCCCTGGCCACGGACCGGAATAATAGGTGCCGGTGCATAGTTTGGAACCATCACTTCATCAAAAAGCGCACGGGTGACCTGAATATGTTCTGCCATTTTTTACCTCTGCTGCAATAAAAGTCCGCAGTTTGCTCAGGCTGATTTTTCAGCAAAAAAACGGCGGACGGAAAAAGATGCTTCACCGCATTATTGCAGATAAAAAATAAAAAGTCTTGCAGACAAAACCGCTAAAAGCCTTGAAAAACAAGGCTTCCAGATAGTTTTGCATAGGATGTGAATAACTAGCTATTAGCTTCAGTGAGGAAACAGAGCAGAAAAACATCAAGCAACGAATAGCCCTGTTGATCTGCCCGCAGTTTGGGAGTTACAGCAATGCTGCTGAAAAAAACTGCATGTTTATTGACTATTTTTTTTGAAATTATTCAAAAGATAGCTTTTTCAGGTCTAGTTGAGACAACATTTTGCGCATTTCATTGTGAACACCGGCATCATTCAGCGCTTTATTCGCGTCATCAACATCCATACGCTGCTCCTGAATTAAAAACTTCACCTGCACATAAGTATTGGCTTGTTTGACAACCCGGGTTAAATCGGTGCAACTGCTTAAAGGAGTTTCATCAACAATTTGATCCAGAATAGCGGCCAGCGGCATACGCTTCAGTTGCCAGCGGGCAATTAAATCGGCACTGATAATACCGGCAAACTCTTCAATGCTGCTGGATAAGAAACCGGCATCAGCATCTAATGCTTCCAGAGCATCCGTCAGTTCGTTATCGCGTGCATCACGGGCGCGTAATAACTCTGTTCGTTTGACCTGAGCGTAGCTGCGCAGGTAGTTACGGATCACCACCATATGACCCATGGTCTGGAACATAGCAGCACAAAAAGCAACAAAGCCATTCAATCCCTGTGAATCAGCAATAGCACGAGCCGCCAAAGCAGTGGCTAAAGAGTAATCCCAGATTTTCACTTTAAACTGAACAAAAGGATCGGTTGAATGCGGAATGCAGTGGCGGAATGCATAGACAGGCACCAAAGACTGCAGCGCTTCCACACCTAAAAAACGCAATGCGGTTTTAATATCTTTAACCATATTGCCTGAGCTGGTTTTATTGCGGTAGCGTGGCTGGTTGACTAAACGCAGTACATCTTCTTTCAGCCATTCCACGTTGCTGATCAGCGGATCCAGTTGGTTCAGCGTCACGGCTTTTGCACTTAAAGCATCTAAGAGTGGCGGAAAATTTGGCCCTAAATCAAACAATGAACTGCTGATCACTTCGATGCTGCTTAGTCGCTGCATCAGCTCCTGAGCAACTTCATCATGCAAATGAGCCTGAGTAAAATCGAGGAAGATTTTTTTAGCATTCTCACCGGATTGACGAGCTTCCAGTGCTTTACGTTCCACTTCCAGCATTTGACGATTGCCCGTCTCTTGCTGCTGGTTTTTTAAGTAACGTAAACGTTTCTGATTAGGGTCAACACCAATCAGATTATCAATAAACAACTGCTCCAGAGAGGAGGAAGACAAAGACATAACTACCCTTTACTCGTGTGTGTACACATCTTATTTATCATTATTGTTCAGGCCTTTGCACAATGTCAGAAAATTCTGTAATAACTGATGTCCTTGCTCAGTTAAGATCGCCTCCGGGTGGAACTGCACCCCATACACCGGCAGTTTTTTGTGTGATAACGCCATAATTTCTGATTCGTCTGCTTCAGTCCAGGCTTCAATACTAAAATCAGCCGGCACCGACTCTTTATCAACAACCAGTGAGTGGTAGCGTGTCACACTCAGGGGATTATTTAAGCCTTTAAACAGGCCTTGATCCCGATGTTTAATCAGCGAGTTTTTGCCATGCATCACGGTCTTAGCACGCACCACTTTAGCACCAAAAGCCTGAGCTATCGCCTGGTGGCCCAGACAAACCCCCAGTATCGGAATTTGTCCGGCAAAGTGTTGAATAGCGGCAAGTGAAATTCCGGCTTGATCCGGACTACAAGGGCCTGGTGATATCACCAGGCTAGAAGGCCGGATAGCCGCTATTTGCGTCAGGCTGATTTCATCATTACGACGTACCAGCACCTGCTCGCCTAATTCAGCAAAATACTGAACTAAATTGTAGGTAAAAGAATCGTAATTATCTATCAATAAAATCATAACAATCCGGCTTTTACAGCATTATTATCAATTACGTTGGTAAAACAAAACCTACTGCGTCGTAGACTTTCTCCAACGTGACCGCTGCACGGGCTCTAGCCTCTGCTGCACCTTGTTTTAAGACCTGATTCATCAGGCTTTGATCCTGACGGATTTCATGGAATTTGGCCTGCACAGGTTCTAATAACGCAATCACGGCATCAGCTACATCACCTTTTAAGTGGCCGTACATTTTGCCTTCGTACTCAGCGACCAAACTGTCAATCGGCTTACCTGTGACACCACTTAAGATACTCAGCAGGTTGGCGACACCGGCTTTGTTTTCCAGATCATAAGTGACACGAGGTGGATCTTCTGAGTCCGTCATGGCCTTTTTGAATTTTTTGCTGATCATCTTTGGATCTTCCAGTAAACCAACAAAATTCCACGGATTCTCATCCGACTTGGACATCTTTTTCGTTGGCTCCTGCAAACTCATGACACGTGCCGCTACGCCCGGAATATAAGGTTCTGGCACGGTAAAAATATCACCATGCAGCGCATTAAAACGATTGGCTATGTCACGGGCTAATTCCAGATGTTGCTTCTGATCATGGCCTACCGGGATTTGATGCGCGTTATAGACCAGGATATCGGCCGCCATCAGCACAGGATAAGTAAATAAACCCGCATTGACGTTGTTGCTGTGACGTTCAGATTTATCTTTAAACTGCGTCATACGGCTTAATTCACCAAACTGGGTGTAGCAATTTAAAATCCAGTTCAACTGGCTGTGCTCCGGCACATGAGATTGCATAAAGACGCTGGAACGGTTTGGATCTATGCCACAGGCCAGATACAAAGCCAGACTGTCCAGTGACGCATTACGCAGCGTCGCAGGGTCCTGACGCACAGTGATAGCATGCAAATCCACGATACAGTACAAACAATCGTAGTCGTCTTGCATCCTGTCCCACTGGCGCAAAGCTCCCAGATAATTGCCTATGGTGAGCTGACCTGAAGGTTGAGCTCCACTTAAGACTATAGGTTTTGCTTTTGGCGTACTGGATTTTGACTCTGACATCTATCTTTCCTGTTCTAAACTACAAATGGCATCTGGTAACAGAGAAAAACACTCCAACACCAGATCCGGTTGACTATGCGCAATGGATTGGCCGTGATTATACCCGTAGCTCAGCGCAATTACAGGCATACCAGCGGCGCGGGCAGCAAATATATCGTTTTCGGAATCCCCCACCAGCAAAATATCTACAGCTAACAGCTGTTGCTGCTTTGCCAGTGCTAACAGCATATCGGGTTCAGGTTTGGCTTTAGCTACGTCATCAGCACACCAGACAGCTTTAAAAAAATGCCCAATACCTAAATGCTGCAACAAAGGTTCTGTGAATTGCCGGGGTTTGTTGGTCACCAGAGCGAGCGGATAAAGCTGACTTAACTGTGCTAACACTTCAGGAACCTGATCAAACAAGCGGGTCGCAGAGCCATTACTTTGCTGATAAAAGCCGATAAATAATTGCTGGGCCTGTTCAAACTGATCACTATGCCAGCCACTTGGATGCAGCTCACCTGTTAAGGCTCTTTTGATCAGCATGGCCATACCGTTACCCAGCCAATGCTGAACCTGCATCAGACTGACCTGCTCTTTGCCAAGCTCTGCCATCATCTGATTTAAGGCGGGTAAAATATCAGGGGCGCTGTCTGCCAGGGTGCCATCTAAATCAAAAGCTATTAATTGAAAAGGTCGCACTAGCTGACTCCGGCCAGTTCAGCTCTCATTTGCTCTATTACCTGTTGATAGTCACTCTGACTGAAAATAGCGGAACCTGCCACAAAAGTATCAGCGCCAGCTTCTGCTATCTCGCGGATATTATCCACCTTCACACCGCCATCAATTTCCAGCCGGATCGGCAAACCACTTTGATCGATGATTTGACGGGCCTGTTGTAACTTCTTTAGAGTAGCGGGAATAAACGACTGACCACCAAAACCGGGGTTTACCGACATCAACAGCACCAAGTCCACTTTATCCAGCACATAGTCTAAGTAAGTGAGTGGGGTCGCCGGATTAAAAACCAGACCCGCTTTACAGCCATGTTGACGGATCAGTTGCAAAGTACGATCGACATGTTTCGAAGCTTCAGGATGAAAACTAATGATCGAAGCGCCAGCTTCTGCAAAAGCAGGCACCAGACTGTCGACATTCTCGACCATCAGATGCACATCCACAGGAGCTGTCACACCATAGTTACGTAATGCGCTGCAAATCATAGGGCCAAAGGTTAGATTCGGCACATAATGATTGTCCATCACGTCAACATGCACTATGTCTGCCCCTGCCTTTAACACGCGGCTGACGTCTTCACCCAGACGGGCAAAATCTGCAGATAAAATTGACGGAGCAATCCAATTCGGTTGACGCATCTGATCTCCAAAAAGCTATTGTGATGAAGCAAGGCCCAGACTTTACTGAATCATCAGGAAAAAATCATCTTTGTCGACAAGACCCGACTGCACAAAAAAATGGCAACAACGCACCACTTTTGCACATAAATAATAAAACCCTGTAATACTATTTAAATATCTAATTGATTTAATTGATTATAATGCTATGGCACAAAAAATGGACTGTATTCACGGGAACTAATAGATAAGGGCAAATAAAATGACAAAAAAAGTGACACTGGGATCAAAAGCAGCAAGTAAAACAATTCGCCGTAGCCTCGTAGCATTACTCATTGCGGGCAGCAGTTTCGGTGTTAGTGCCGCCAGCCTTACCGGCAACGTGGCCTTTACCTCAGATTATTTATTCCGCGGTATTTCTCAAACGGATGAAGGCCCTGCGATACAAGGTGGTTTTACGTTAAGCGGTGAATCAGGCTTTTATTTGTCGACCTGGGGTTCAAATATTAAGTTTGGTGAAGGCAGCATGGAGCTGGATATTTTAGCCGGCTGGACTGGTGCTTTAAACGACAGTTGGAATGTAGACGTCGGCGTGATGCAATACCGTTATCCAAAAGGTGATAACGCCGTTGATGAATTTAACTTCTACGAAGGTTATGCCAAGTTTTTTTATGAAAACTTAACCTTGGGTGTTGCCTATTCTCCGGATTATTTTGGTACTGATGTCGATGACTATTACTACCTGTCTGCTGACTACAAATACAGTCTGGTGGAAAACCTTGCGTTAGATTTGCACTTTGGCTACAACGTTTTTGAAGACGAAGCTGAGTTTGAAACCTTTTTGGCAGCAGGTCCTGTTGATAGCGATACCTACATTGACTGGAGCATCGGCTTCAGCACTGAAGTCTTAGGTGCTGGCGTGTCTTTGAAGTATGCAGACACCGATATCGACGGTTCAGCAGACTGCAATTTGTGTGACGGTCGTGCAGTTTTGACCTTAAGCAAAACCTTCTAAGTTGATTGTACAGGGCAAAACATAAGTTTTGCCCTTGTTATTCTGATCATTTCACTGAAAAAGTTATCTTAACGTGACTTTTGTCACTATCTGCTGACGTTATAAACTTGTAACTTGTTCTCAACTTGAGTATTATCCAGCACATAATTCAACCAGTTGAGGTTCGTATGAAGCAACTAGCAAACCGCAAAATAATGTCTGTTCTGGCCATTAGTTTGTGTCTTGGTGTTTTTGCTCATCACTATAAAAGCTCAACAACTGAATTATGTCAGGCTGCAATGCAAGCCGACCCTTCTAAGCCATTAGCTATCACCTCATTGTGTAAACCGTCACAACAGAGCTGGTTTAGCTGGTTGCAAGGCAACAGTCGTTCCACCCAATTTCATTTTGTTGATTTACTTGAGTTACTGAATCGTTTTGACCACAGAGGTTAAAATGGCAACAGCCCCTGGCTTTAAGCAAGTACTCAAAGCCGTATTCGGCGCTATTGTTGGAGTTCAGTCAGAGCAACAACGTCAACAGGATTTTCAGAGCACCACCATCTGGCCTTATTTAGTGGCAGGTATTTTAGCCGTTGTCGCTTTTATTGTGCTGTTGCTGCTGTTAGTCAGTTGGGTTGTACCAAGTTGATCAGGTGTGGCGTATAACGCAAAAAGCTCCGCTACTTTGCCACGTGTTGCACCTTTCTGACTAATAGAGCGCCCTACCTGAATAGAAGTTAATTTAGCCTTTTCATACAACTTACGGGTTAACGTCGTGTCGTGATTACTGATCACCACGCTAACCCCCCGGCTTTGGCAGTTTTCCGCCAGATTAGCCAGTTCAGCCTGATCATCCAAATCAAAACTATTTTTCGCATACGAAGTGAAACTGGCCGTGCGGCTTAAAGGCACATAAGGCGGATCACAATACACTACTGCCGGTGACTTGATTTGATGCATCAGTTCGTTGTAATCCATACAAACAAACTTAGCTTTTTGCGCTTTTTCAGCAAAAAACCATAACTCCGCTTCCGGGAAATACGGCTTTTTATAGCTGCCAAAAGGCACATTAAATTTGCCGCTACCGTTATAGCGGCATAAGCCGTTGTAACCATGACGGTTTAAATACAGAAATAATAAGGAACGCTGATAGCTGTCTGTGCTTTGATTAAACTCTTCCCGAAATGACAGATAGCTACTTTTTTCATTGCTACTTTGCACAAATAAACTTCTGGCATCAGCAACAAAGTCTGCTGGTTTTGTTTGCAGCAGTTGGTACAAATTGATCAGGTCAGCGTTGATATCGTTCAGCAGATATTGCGGATAATCTGTGTTTAAAAACACTGAACCAGCCCCGACAAAAGGCTCTACCAATAAAGGTGCTTTTGGTAGCTGCAGAGAAATAGCATCGACCAGATTAAATTTACCGCCAGCCCATTTCAGAAAAGCTCTGGACTTTTTCAGCATAAGTACGCCACCTTTGCAGAGCCTAACCTTGTGACTTTAGTTTGCATTAGCTGAACGTATCTCACGTTGAATATCACTCAAAGGCTTCACAAAAGGCGTTTGCTGTCTTAACTCTTCCGGTAAAGATTTCACTTGTTGTCGTGCTGCCCCGCTGTTGACATAAGAAGCGGAGACCACCACAAACTGCGTTTTGCCTTGCTGCTGACGTTGATAAAGCTGCAGATTTAAGCTGGAGTACTGTTGTAAAAATTTCTTCGCAGCTGCTTCCTGTGAGAATACCCCAAGCTGAATAGCCACAGTATCAGGCAACATGCCAAGCAGTACTGCTGCATCATAAGCCGCAGAGCTGTCAGATGCAGTATTGCTTGTGGCTACAGGAGCAGGTTGTGGCTGTGGAACAACTTCCGCTGCATCTGCTGCCATTTCCGCAACAAGATCATTTTGTTCAGTGACTGCTGCAGCAGGGCTTTGCTTTGCTGGAGTTGCTGCCGCGGGTTGTGGTTCAGTGACAACTTCTTCACCCGGCGCAGGTAATGCAGGGATCACAGGTTGCTCACGCATAGGCTCAGATTCAATGGTCATGGAGACAATTTGCTTCTGAGGCAAACCGTTATCATCTTTGGCCACTTCCTGCTGCACTGTCATGCTGGCTGTATCAGTGGATTTATCCATAGCCATTTGTGGCATACCTTGTTCAACAGCATCA
>Ga0180008_1001256_pt1 | contig 16570 bp, 25 predicted proteins | sample MM_PW_MetaG_FD_121121 | JGI IMG/M metagenome (GOLD analysis project Ga0180008, IMG submission 121121) | Groundwater microbial communities from the Aspo Hard Rock Laboratory (HRL) deep subsurface site, Sweden - MM_PW_MetaG | ecosystem: Environmental > Aquatic > Deep subsurface > Groundwater...
ATCGATATGAGAATTGGGTCACTTAACCCAACATCTACTCCACCATACCGTGCAATGTTAACATCTTGTTCTCCACGTAGCTTTGAACCACGTTGTCTAGTGCTCATCGCAACCCTTTTATCCTTAAAATTGTTGTACCGCTATCTGTCCAAGCATAAACATCTCTTATTTTTGCACTTCGCATATCTACTTCATAGACTTCTTCTGGATAAAGTTGGTATGGTCGGTCACTACTTTTACCAGTATTTACAATAATCCAACATGCAACGTCACCGTCATTTACGATGCTCATCGAAAACCAATGTTTATCTAAATGTGGAGGATGCACAATTGTTGGTGTTGTTGTAACTGTGATTAAAGCTAATGGCTCTATAATTCCTTCTGGAATTGTAGATTCAACAAGCTTTTTAGTTTCAACTGTTTCCTCAACAAGCTTATCAAGAAGCTTTACCATTGCTTCTGTGGCAGGCATCTTCTTTTCTTCTGCCAAGTAACTTTTACTCCCTCAAACTTTTAGGAATATACACCATTGCCGGTTGAGAAAGTTGCATAGACGCTGTAGTTGTAACTGGTAAACTTCTAACATATGCTAAGTAACCTAAAAAACCTAGAAATCCAAACAAGCTTACGATGATAATGATGTCTTTGGTATCCAATTATATTACCATATAACAATTTATATTAAGCCCACCTTTATAATTCTTATCTGGTCGATTATATGCCAGTTTATAGGCGTAGTGAAGCTCAAGAAACAATAGTTATCCTTCGAGCTCAATCTACAACTACAACTATTGCTGCCTTCGGCTCATACGATGGCTTTACAAACCCAGGAACAGAATTTGCTGAAGACGAAGAAATTATGATTGCGGGAAATGTTGTTGCAGCAGATAACGCTGATTTAACAGGAATAAATATGAGCATTATTTTGAATGGAACTCCTGTTGGAACAACGCCCCTCTACGGCTTTGATGGATCAAACAACTTCTACCAACTTAGTCTCGGAATGTTAGCTGAAGGCACATACACTGTAGAAGCGCAGTTTCCAAGGACAAGAAAGTAGATGCCGAACATCGTCTACATTGATGAATATCAACCTTCAAGCGCATCCTTACAATTAGGGAAAGATCCAGTTTACCAAGTTTCTAAAGATTCTGAGCAAATAAGAGTTGGAAAACTCGAAATTACCCCAACAATGATTCTTGCCCCTATAGCTTTGGTTGGCGGAATCGCATTTTTATGGTGGCTTATAAAAAAATAGTTTTTGCTGTTAAGCTAGTTTTATCCGAATATTCATTTTTCACAATAAAATTATATGTGTTATCAACTGAGATAGCAATAGGAACTTCATAATGTCAGTTGCAGATCAGTTATCCATTAAATGTAAGCAGCTTGTAGAGTCAAAACCTGCATTAGCAGATGTTCCAATAACAATCGTTGATGGGAAAATTCAAACGCCACGTTCTTTAAGTAAACAATCATTTATAGTGACTCTGGCAAATGTGCAGGGAAACTTAGGAGAAGAAGCCTCTTGGAAGTTAGCTGAAGCCTATTACAAGGGAATGTCCGAAAAACTAGGTGCTAACCGCATAACATTTGGCAACTTTACATCATCAAGGTACAATCCGTCTGCATTCACATTTGCCGAAATTGTAGAGCACATTAAGCTTCGTGATGAAACAGGCGCAATATACGTAGCGAGATATGAAGATTTAAGAAATTATGTAGTGAGTCAGATTGGTTAATAATAAACATGTTTTAATAGCTAACCCGATGTGGACAGACAACGAGTGTTCCAATGGTTTAGTTACTCAGATGACTCATCATTGGTTAGCAAGTGCACATTTACAGGCACAGAATCTGGGGTATAATTCTTTACGGTTAGGAGACCAATTTACCAGACAGCAGTGGCTAGATGCTATACTTAGCCACGATCCAATTCTCGTATATTGCGATGGGCATGGTGGACTTTCTACCTTCACAGGGTATTGTATGGAAAACTTGTTAACTGCTGGGAACACTCAGATTCTGATAAATCGAGTAACACATTTGCTTTCATGTTTAACTGGGATCACTCTAGGACCAAGCATAGTTAGCCAAGGCGGACTTGCATATCAAGGGTACAGCGTGTCTTATGGGTGTATGGAAGTTATTTTTGATAATATACAGCCATATGATTGTACTGATGGGCGTTACGGATGGGCATTGCTGGAGCCAGAATTGTTGATGTCTATGGCTGTTTTGAACGGAAATTCAATTGGAACAGCTATTGACAAAGCGTTAGCACGCCGAGATGCGTGGGTAGAATACCTATCAACTTCGGATGATTACTATGCAAGTAGCATCATAGGGTTGCTGTTAAACAATTATAATAATCTGCAATCCTGCGGAAAGTTTTGTGAGCCACAATGCGAACATTGTGGATGTGGCACTCCGCAAGTGCCATGCAGACCGTCATTTAGCCTTTCGCCACCAACGCCTAGTGGAGTACATTATGTTTGGGTTTACGCCATAGGAAGTTATGGCTTATTTCCTGCTCCAGGCAAGGATATGTCGCTTCGAATAGGTGCAGGTTGCATAGTGGATAATTGTAGTTTTTTGGGTAAACACTTTAGAATTTATGATGAATCTAATAATGAAGTAGCGTCGGGAACAATTACTTCATCAGTAGATGGCATGAACTGGGGAGAATCAACTGCTTTTGTCTGTCCACCTGCCGGAGATCATTTTTATAAGGTGATAATTGACCTTGATGTTGCTCATGGGAATCAGGTAGAAGGCAAAGTATCGTTTTCTGCTGGAACTATTCCTCCAGAACCAGAGAAAACATATGTAAAATTTGCCACAAATGCTGGTTCTGTTGAATTATCAGTTCACAACCAAATAGTTACAGTTACCCCTACTGGCGTGGTGGTTGAAGATATGCCTGTGGGAGATAACTATATTGTTCTTGATTTAAATTCTGTTGTTGCACCTCCAGGCATGACGTATATTGGAGCAGTAATAAATGGCAGAATGGGGCTACATGATCCGCCTTGGGAAACAGCAAGCGCATTCTTTATCGAAGTGCCTTTATTTCACATACCGGGCGTTGACCACATATCAGAATGCGATCAAGGAGAAGTATGTGATTGCTGGCCTTTCTGTGGAATGGTCGGTACAGATATAGATGTCTACTTCATTTTTGGGGATGCTAGCTTAACAACAACTTTAGTTCTAGACAGTTTAATCGATACATATCGTGGGCGCTTAGTGAGAACCCATGGGTATCGTATTTTTAATGGCAGACATTGGAGTGACAGCCCGATTTATCCATATCCAATTGATCCAGGCGACCCAGAACCAGCTAATTCTATAGTTGTTCCATTTGGAAGTATCCATTGGTGGGCATTAGATATAACAGCCTGTGGGGATGATCCTATATGCTCAAAATATTTCCCGAATGGACTTTGGTATCCAACACGTAGCGCATATATGGGTAATAACTGGGCATTAATACATCGTGAAACTGGCAGAGAAATTCGTGGACCATTGGTGATAGATGAAAGTTTCACTAATAACCCAGTTAACCATTTAGATTATATATGGATTGACAGTACAACAACGGCATGTTTTAATCTTAACAGCATTTTGTTTTCTATGGAGCTCGCTCCGAGATTTGTAGATACTCCTGAATATGCGTTATATCGTAGATTTCCATATGACCAGACAGGTAGCAAAATAGTGGACGTAGCACCTACTTTACTTATTCCAAATATATTTGAGTATGGTTTAGAAGATTACACTTTTGGATGGCAAACTCCATGTGGAGACTATACAATAACAGCTCATCAATGTCCATTCAACAATCGGTATAACCCATATCCATGGGTTTACGGCGAATTTTTGTATTGGGCAGATCTATCACCAGGAAATCCTCAGAGAACTGCTAATCCTCGTAATTTCACCGCTTTTGTTCATAGAAAGCACTTTGAAACTTGCGTACCATATTGTCCATTATCAGAAGATCAATTTCCTGACATTCCCGAGGATAGCACAATTGGCACTTGGGATAAGGGTCCTCCTCCGTTTTCTCATTGTGGATTAGATTCAGTCTACCCAATATTTCGTTCATTTGTAACAAATGTTGGAATAAAACAGAAAGGGCCATACCCAGTCTATATTGATCTAAGTCCAAAAGATATGCATAATAATCCGCGTGATCCTACAAGCAGATCGTTTACAGCTATCTATCAAAAACATGGAACAAAAACTTTTACAATATCATGTGATGCCCCTGAAAAGGTCGTTAAGGTATCTATTGAACGGTGGAATCTAATAATCCCTGAAGATTGGGAAACTAATGCAACATTACCTGTTTGGCAATTAACAAAACAGGAACACCCATCATTGCCATTAACAATGGAACAAACAGATGACATTTTACTAATAACAGTACATACTGGTGAGCCCGTAATAGAAACTAGAACACTAGATATTACGGTTATACCTGAAATTGGCGGAACCACTCTGCCTTATCAACCTGGAAGCGTCACTCTCCCATTAAATGACTCTGTAAGTTTAACGGCGAAACCGAATGTTGGATACACAATGGATCATTGGGAAGTTAATGGTAACGACGCTGGGAGCGAAGCCACATTAAATATTATAATGGATGAGGATAAGTTTATTATCCTATACCTCAGAGGAGATGTTCCTCCCACTGAGCAGATTAAGGTTGTAATTGATGTTAAAGGATCAGGAACTATCACTCCCGAACCCGCCACATACTACTTCGATGTTGGGATGAATTATATATGGGTTGAAGCTAAGGAAACGGTGTTGAATTGGAGGTTTAAACATTGGGAAGTGTGGTTCACTGATGCTGAGGGTAACGAAGTTGATCGTGTCATAGTTAATGTTGCTAGAGTTAATATTCCGTTATTTATAGTAGGTACAATGACTGCTATGGCACAATTTGAAGAAACCCCAGAACCTGGAACAATTGGATTTCCATGGTGGCTGGCTCTAATTGGCTTAGGAGTGTTTGCGTTATCTAGAGATGGAGAAAAGAAAAAGAGAAATGATTAATCAATCTTCTTCTTGTTTAACTCTTTTTCTCTTGGACATTTCAGATTAAACACAGTGTAGAGATTGTATCTGATTTGGCAATTGTCAACTTCTGCCTGTTTCATCTTGCAAGTTCGACAGCTCCAATGCCTAACTTTACCCTGATTCTTCAAAGAACAACTCACTTCGCATTACTTCCATTGACCATATATTTGCGTTTAATGATGATTAACCGCAGATAAATTACCATCATTTTTTCCTCTTTTTAGGAAATTATTATTATCTAACATATTCGATTTTGAACCCTCTTTGCAAAATAGCGTTTAATCGTTTTCCATAAGATTCAAACTCTTTTTCGGTCATTATTACAATATGTTGAGCTTTTTTTGCGGAGTGCATTAACCTTCCAAATCTTTGGCTTTCTTGCATTCTACTTCCAAATAAAAAAGCTACCTCGATGATTCTCTCTAGATTTGAAATTGATATTCCTTCATCTCCAACTCTGCTCACTACGCAAGTGTCGCTTTGCCTAATAATGTCTAACCTGTCTTTTGTTGCACCATAAATAAAGGGGATTTCAAATTTTCTGCTAATTTGTTCGCCATAGTCTAAGCTATCACAGAAAATTATGGTTTTAATAGGGATCTGTAACAATTCTTCTAATTTCAAGTCTTTAGCTCGTTTATCTGCCACAATATAAACTCTAAATTGAGGGGCTTCAACAATTTTAAGACGTAACAGATCTTCCCAAGACATTCCGATGGGAAATCCTGTTAATGCAAAGATGTAATTTTCTCGTCCATCTTCTCTAAATGGGCTACCGCTAAAACCAACTCGATATTTAGCTCTTATTGTGCTGAGTCGAATAAATGTTCTAGCAGGCAAATGTTGGCATTCATCAAAGATTACTACATTCCATTCTTGTTTTCGAACTTTTTCATAAGCATGGTATGTTTGAACTTCTACTTCGTATTTTGTTTTTGGATTAAAAGTTTTTAATCGCTCTGTCCATTGTTCTTTCAAAGTTACAGTTGGAACAATTACTAAATGTGGACCTTTAACATTCCCTATTATTCTATGTCCAAATATGCTTTTTCCTGCACCAAAAGCCCAAAAGATACCTAAAGCTCCTTTATCCAAAAATTCGTTCCATGCTTTTTGCTGGATAGCTTCAATATTTTTTTCCTTTAATATAGTCATATACTTTTCATATCCTGCACCCATCCAGTTTTTTAGATCGGCTTCTGCAAGAGGCTTCGGAACAAAAGGTAGTATTCCATCTTCTATTAATTGGGCAATTAGTTTAAACTCATAACCCTTTTTTACTTTTATCCTGTCTTTTCCCATTCTTTGCTGAACAAATTTGCGGTATTTATGGAATGCTTTATCTTGTAGTTTGTCTCCTGTTAATAACATTCCATCATAAACTTTGAAGGGTAAAGGTTCAGGAAACTTGAGTTTGTCTTGTATTACTGATGGAATGTCATGTGTCCATTGTTGGTATTTATTTACAACAAAAATGTTAAAACTTCTTGTAGAATGTTCACACCATCCGACAGCCATTTTGACGAATTTTGGAACTATAACATACCATTCGTGAGATTTTTTTGGAATCATTACATATGGTTCTTTAAGGAAATCTTCTAAATATTCAGGGTGAATTTCTGTTGCCTGATGCTTATCTAACAACTCTTTAAATTTAGATTGATTAGATTCTCTCATTTCTTCAATTTGTTTTTCAAAAGATTCAAGTTGAAGATCTAATGATTCTTTTGCCATTCGTAACTTTTCAAATTCAGAAGCCAATTACTTTTTACTCTCAAAGCTCATTTGAGCCTTTGTATCTTCTACCCAAATCTTAGACATCTTCAAAACGCTCTTTGTTGCTTTAACCATATTATCGATTGATTCGTCTGATCCCTCTATTACAACAGTGAGTGGTGTCTGATCCGATCTAATTGTAATCTTCATTCTTGAGAATCTCCAAACAACTTGGGGTTTGGCGCATACTCTCCTCTCTTGGCGTTAACATTCACAATCATCAATATGCCTGATACTGAGTCTTTTGGTCCATACTTTTCAGTAGCCAAATAATTAACTCGGCGTTCAACCCAGTTATGATCGTGAACTCTAGCAAAGGAAGGCCAATACCTATCTGCTCCCTTTAACCCCAATTTCTTATCTATACCCTTAAACTCAGATGCCTTCGCTTTGTACTCCGCAAATATCTCTTTCTGAGATACTGGCTGCGCATTCCAACCTCGCTCTGCAAGAATTTCTTTCTTGCGGTTCCAGAGGGAAAAAACGATTTTTTTCAGCAATTCCATATGGAACTCTAAATCGCTGTTAGGTGTTGCTTCAGGCCATAACGTATGTTGGTTGCTGCCTGATAATTTAACTGTGAGCTGTGATTGACTCATCGGCTATGCTTCTCCCCCTCTCCTGTTAATGCTGACACAATTTCTTGAATGGAATAATCTTCTTGTTTTCCTCTGAGATTAGCTGAAATATCTAATGAGCTTTTTCTGATAACAATCCTGTCGTGATGCTTAAACTTTGTAACTTTGATAAGTTTCCATCCTTGCTTTTCAAGTTCATCTTTAAGAGTATTCATTTTTCTTCACTACTCGTAACTAATTTTTAACTCTTTTCTCGCTTCAGCAAGTGTTAACCATCTACAAAATGCAGAATTTTCTATACCTTGAATGAAAATGTCGCAACAATGTTCGAATGGGCAAAAGCTGACAATGTATACTTTAACACCGTGATACCATAATTTTTGGTTTTTTTTAAACTCTGCATATTCCTCTATTTGATTTAGGCAATAATGGCAATGACAGAACGGAAACCCTTTCTTGCCATAAACGCATTTTTCTGAAGTGTAGCTTTTCACTGAGATTTGTTCACCGTTCTTTTCAATGCAAGATTGGCAAGTCATTTTTCTTCACCCTCTATCTTGAACCAAAAGCACATTATTATTCCATAACTTCACAAGAAGTTCTTCTGATTGAGTATTAGCAAGAATGGATTTTTGTGGTTGGACAGCGGTGCTTGTTGGTATGTTATCTTTGGTGACAATTCTCACTATCCATGTTTTCGTTGTATCGTTGAAAACTCTAATAGCTGTCATTTTGAGTCTCCTTCCCTCTTCTTTAGTTCTTGTTTAGTCATCTCTTCTTCTATCTTCGGAATGAATATTTCTTCTTGGTATGTTAAACATTTTTCAATTCCAACACATTTTGTATATGGGCATTCAATCATCTTTGTGTACTCCTTCCAGCAACGCCAACACTTTCTCTTTACCTTGTTCAAATCCACGTTGAAACCCCTGAATGTAATCTCTGTTTTTTATTTTTGTTCTTCTGGAACAAGCTATCAAAATTGGTAATTCAGCTTTGAGTTTCTGGATTTCTTTGGCAACCCCAACAACAAGCTTTTCGTGTTCTTGAAACCAATCAAAATGTTCTCTATCCCCTTTTTCAACAGCATTCCACACTTCATCAGATACATCTAATTTGCTCAATTTATCTATGTTCGCATGAGGAAATTTTTTTAGGTGAGCCAACAAACCCTCACTCTTTTGTTCTTCATATTGTCGTTGTCTATCTCTGAATGGGCAAACTTCACATAGATTGAATTTTTCTGCTTTTATTTCATCTGTGAAACAGAACTCGCAATTCAAACGTGTCATTTTGAGTCTCCTTCTTCCAGCAACGCCAACACTTTTTTAAGATCAACATCACAGTGAATATGGTGCGCATCTTCACCTATCCTCTCATGTTTCATCGCTTCTTTAAATGTGCCAAAACATTGGTTACAATGTTTACAGTAACAATCTGCTAAGTCTTGGATTTGGCTTACCACACCAACAACAAGAGTTTTAGCAACATCTAAAGCAACCATTTTGATTTTCCGTTTATCTTCAAAACATACTGAATCAATGTCTACAGCATTATTTTTTAGGTGAGCCAACAAACCCTCACTCTTCTTCATAGTATCCACAGTCACACCACCAAATTGTTTCTGATTTATGCGTAAAAATGGTCAATCCACATTTCGGGCATTTCTTCATCTTCCAAAACTTAGAGTCTTTCTTCACTTGTGCCCCTCCCCCTTCTCTAATAAAATTTGTGAAAAGTTCCAGCACCAGACACATATTGACTTCGTAGTGGAACGAATCCATCCTTCTCAAATTGAGCTTTAACAATTTTCTTTGAAACACCAAACTTCTTAGATATAACTTCTAAAAGTGCATCTTGTTGTTTATCGGAAAGTTGCTCCCAATCAACCTTGTAAACAAGTTGAATGCCATTTTGATCTTGCAGAGTAGCATCTTGCGGAAACATCGATTTAACAGGTACTATTCCATCTGGAAAAACAGAACCATACAACTCTTTTCCTTCTTCGTTTAAATGAACCCAATAATGAAATTTAGTCATTTATGGTGTGCCCCTTCCTTTTCTTTCGCTTTTTGAGTGTTGCAAATATTTTTTATATTGCGGTAAATCATCAATAGGCAATCTCCAACCCCAAGCGTATTGTCCTTCTATAGTAGCGAAATGCTCCAGTTCATCTTCCAGTTTGAATCCTTCCCAAATCTCTTTAGCCACTACTTTCATTCCAAATCTCCTTTCTTTTCTTGTGCCCCTCCCCCTTCCATCTTTTCATTTGTTGCACTCTTGATTTTTTGAATCGTGTAGCACTAATAGATTCATATCCGCAATCTTGACAAGACCACAAGTAATCTTCGCCTCTTGCCCCTTCTCCTTGAATATTTTCTGATCCACATTTAGGGCACATTTTGTCATAATCGCTGAAAGGTGTCATTTATGGTGTGCCCCTTCCTTTCTTTTCTTGTGCTTCCCTAACCCCGCAAAAACCTTGCCCTCAGTCATTTTCTATCCCTTTCTCGGAGTCTGTTTCTTCGAACATTTCAGCTATTTTATTTGATAACACTTGGATCTCTGGATATTTTTGAAGATAATTAGATCCATAACTTGTTGCAAAATACAGTCGTTTCTTCTTGATTTTTTTCTTTGTGATAAATTCAATTCTCTGTAGAACTTCTAGATACTTTTGCAATTGAGCATAGCTTAAATTTGCTTGATACATTATTTGAGTTTTTAAAGCACCTTCCTCGCATAGCTTTAATATGTCAAAAACTATGTCTAATCGGTTTCTTCTTCCCATTTTCACCATCACTTTTACCATTACATTATGTAACTGTATTCTATAACCCTATACTATAATAAGTATAAAAACCTTGCTGTTAAATTGAATTAAACGAAAACAAGGAAAAAAAAGAGGTTTTTAACTGTTACTTTTATCAAGTATCCGTTTTTTTAGGATTCATCGTTGTTGACGTTAATATTCAATGTGATTTCAATTTGCCCAGAAATAGTTCCAGTGAATGTTCCCCCTTTACCTATCACTTTTGTTGGCATAATATATCATACCTATTCCTAATATTCCGATTAAGCCTAATGGTATTAGCCAAGTGATTGTAGGCGGGGGTGGTGGGGGCTTTGGAGTAGATGTAGTATGAGCTTCTAAACCCGCTTTGATAAATTCCTCGCTGAACATTCCATTGAAGCAACTGTGAACGCTATCTGTTGATGGATCAAAGCTGTAATGTTCCATATTCCAGCCATCGATTAATGTATTTTGGTAAACATTGAAGGTTGCTTTGTATGCTAATGCTTGTGCTTCCTCATTAGTTATACTTGTAAATGCTGATCCTGACCATGGATATATAGCACATCCATCGCCATTGTGGAATCCTGTGTTCATCATAAGCAATTGGTTAGGAAACGATGATTTTATCCAGTTTAAAGCAACGGGATAATCTGGATGGTAGTCATCCCACTCTGCATTCATATGCCAAAGTTGTGTTATCATTTCTTCAGTTGTATTATAAACTGTTGATAGTCTTGCCCAGTTTTCATATTGTAAGAAGTCAACGATAGACCATAATTCACTGCTATTCATTATTGCGTTTTGCCAATCGTTATAATTGGTTGTTTGCTTCAAGTTCATTGTAAACCCTATTTTTGTATTCCATCCAGGCAGAGCTCTTAAGCTGTTGACTATATCTATCCAAGCAGCCAAGTCTTGACCGTCGTGGAAGTAGTTCTCGAATGTAACTAAAAAGTATTCAACATTGTGGTTGATACATTCCTGTCCAATTTGCATAACTAATTCTTTGTATTTCGCTACCCATTCAGGATCAGGAGTAATTATTCCCTGATGGTCTCCTATATCGCCTGCGTATCCATTGATGCTAATCATTGCTTCGAATCCCTGATTATGGGATGCATCTACGCCTGTCATTACAGATGCAATTGAATATTGTCCTGTGTCTATATGCATATCTTGTATTGATGAGCCTACAAATTGGGTTCTAAGTTGGATAACATTAAAGGGAAGTTGTTTCGTTTTGATAACTGATAATTGATCTTCGAATGATGGAGAGTCATAAGGTTTACTGAATGGAAAAAGCGTTATTGCCCTAAGTGACCAGTATGTGCCTGTTGGAAATGTGGTTGGTTGAATAGGAGTTCGAGTTGATAATGTAAGATCTCCTAAATTCAATGTTCCAGATGGGGGAGTAGTTAAATTTTGAATTAATGCTACGCTTCCGACGGGTAAAATGGGATCACCGTAACCTAGTTTTATTAGACGAATCAAAGGAATTATCTTATCTGGATCATCAACTATTTGGAAGATGCCGTTTGTATCAGTATATGTTTCAGCGTAAAATGTTTTTACGTTCCATGGAACATTTTGATCTATAGGGCTTCCAAATCTAACTCCAACTGAGGGAATAGGTGATCCATTACTGTCGATGACCCTGCCAGTTATAGTTACTGTTGGCAACGGAATATAGTCCGATGCGTCAACAGTTATATTGTAAACGTAGACAGGCACATTATCGTCGCCCCACGCTGTACCTATTTCTAAAGAGCCTATGCTACCCGAAGGAGCGATACCAGATATATTATGGTTAGTAACATCGCTTTTTGAGAATAATACTTCCCCGTTTCGTGTTAGGCTAACAACGCCATCGCCTCCCCCGACTTTAACATATAGCTCATAATCCTCAGCAACATTTGCTATAGGAATATCTTGAAAGTCAACTACTTGCATAGTACCGCCATCATAATATAATAAACGCAATTTCCCAGCAAAAACAGTTAATTGTGCATACCAAACTGAGCTACCTACACCATATAAATCAGGATGCCGTATATGAGCGATTCCAGACCATTTTGTTACATCGGTTCGCATCTGAGTAGTTTTAATCCTTATAGATTCATAGACTTCCCATCCTTCAGTTTTTGATCCGCCAAAAGCAATCGCACCACTAGGTTGAACAATAGCTATGCTTGCTCGTTCACCACCTAGCGTATTATGCATTAGTTGACATGATGGTGTTCCTAATGGATCTTCTGTAGCAGTTAGTAAGGTTGCGCCTCCACTTGCAGCTCCTATATAAGCAAAGGGATCAAGAGTTGTAGAGAAGTTGCTTTGATATAGCAGGTATTCTCCGCTTGTAATCTCTTGGAATGTTGCGATAAGCGTATGGTTTGCGACCATTGTTATGTTAATTGGGTTGGTGGTGCCTGCATCATTACCGTCAAGTAGCCATCCTGCAAATATGTAATTTGCATCTGGAATGGCAGTAACAGGGATAACCGACCCAGCCGTATATGGTCCATAATTGTCTGGAACGGGATCAGTTGTGCCTCCGATATTGGATTGAATTGTTAATGTGTATTCTACGGTTCCCGATAATGCAGCTTCAATTTGGTCGATGTGTTCTTGTGCAAGAATATTTGATGCGGATACTTCAATTATTGTTGTGTTAATGTTAGATAAATCAACAGTTCCCACAACCTCTGTTGGAGATGCTAAATCTATTTGAACAATTACCCATTGACCTGAAATTAGTTGCGATGTAAAGTCATATGTGTTGTAATTTTCATAGTCGGTTCTCAAGAGTAGTCGATGGTTTTTAGTTGCATCATTTGTCTTATATGGAAAGATTATGATGTTATTTCCTGACAAGTTTATTAGCTGATTTAATCTCAGCCATGAAACATATGCTGTAAATTCCCAGTATAGGCTTCCAAAATTGTTGGGGATAGAAGAAGCTATATCAACGGTGTCAACAGTTATTGTTCCAGTATCTGCTGAAAAGTTTGTTAGTGTATCGCAGTTGTGTATTATTGTTGGCAGCTATTTTTTCCTCCTTTTATTTTATTATTGGTTTTTAATTTAAATAGTTTAAGTATTAAATATCAAATCTAACCAGTAATAAACTGAATTGATAGACGTGGCCAATTCGCAACAGGTACTCCGCTTTTTCATTTTGTATTTCTCCATTTTCCTTTAATTAATTATTGGTAACTATGGAATTGATGTTATGTGTGCCCATTGAGCAAGTATTAATGCAGCGGTAACATTAGTTGCGGGACATGGATTAGGAAGTGCAGCCCATGCACCACGAGCAGCGTCCCTCCACATTGGAACTGGATTAACGGGCCATCCTGACCTCCATAATTGCTCATAAATTATCGTATCCGCACCATTCTCAATTGTTCCTACAAACCAGTATAATCCAGGTGTCATCCGCAGGTTTGACAATAACGGCACATTGTTTCTTTGGTTAGCAACCGTTAATGTTTGAGCTGTTGTTGCTAAAAGAGCCCCTCCATCTGGAATGCCTCCATTATCTGCGTACACTCCAAGATACATATTTCCATTTCCAGCATCTGTAAAGGCTATATCTCGGGTGTCAATTGTGCAGGTGTACCGAATAGCAACGGGGTTAAGATATAACCTGTTTGGACTTGCTCCCCCAGCAGTAGGGGTATAACCGAAATGCTCTGTTATCGCATCAGTTATCCACAAATCAAAAGGTTCATAGCCAGAGATTTCCCAGTTTACACCATTATCTCTAAAAAGCATGTAAACATCTGTTGCATAATAGTAAGTGTTTAAGTTTCCCGCTGCAGGTCGATCTGCTAATGTGCCACTATCAATTAATGTTCCGCCCGCAGAAGATGCTCTAGTACGAACCATTTTTTAATTCACCGCAATATAAGTTATCACATTGCCTGCAGTGCCTAAAACATATAGTTTATTCAGGTTATTGATATCTATGCTGATGGTTGCTCCTGGTCTAATAGCATACCCTGTCGCAGCAGTTATGCCTGCAGGTCCATAATATGCAACATTATTGGTGTTTACATTTTCAATCGTAATACTTTTAATTGGTACGCTTGTAACTGAAATTTGAGCAGCAACGGCAGTTAACGTAATTTGTCCACTGTAAAGTGTGGTTGGGGTTCCTGAACCAACTGTTCCTTCTGGCATTTTTAAATCACCATCAAATACACTTAGAACTAAGCCTCTACACTATAAAAAACCTTCTAGAAGCCTTATCTGAAATTATGCGCTTAATGCGCCTTAACCGCATATAGTCTGCAAATCATTATATTATGTTTTTATTCGCTTTCCTCATTTTCTTTAGCTTTACCTTTTACTTTCTGCATAAATTCTCCTGTGTGAATCAATGCTTTTGCAAAAAAATCGTCTGATTCCAATTTTCCATTTTCAAAATCTCTGCAACATTCAACAAGAGGTTTTACGCCTTCTGGAACAACCAAACATGCTTTCTCTGGAATTATCTTTTCCTCAATAGCTTCTGCTTCTTCAACCTCTTCTTCTTCGGTGTTTTCTTCAGTTTCACTCATCTAAATCAACACCACTACTCATACACACAAACTTTTTATGTTTTCTGTTGGAATAAGCCTTATAGGAGATGAAATAGTTGAAGCTTAAAATTGGACAATGTGCCTGCTCTAAAAACGGCAGAGTGTACTGTCGCAAAAAAGAAGGATACAGATTCACTGGTAAACGTTGCTCGAAGCTTGGAAGCAAAGTTTGATGAAGCAGATCACCGTTTACTCCCAGAAATCCTGTGGAGCCTGCCATGAGTTGATACCCTTAATTAATAATCTTGCAAAAAAGAAGGGAATACCCGTTAAAATCGTAGATGTAGATGAATGTGGCAAATCATGCGATTACATAAAGTACGTTCCATACATCAAGGTTGATGACCATCAAGTTAACGATGTTGAAGGATTCTTTAGAAAACTTATGAGTTGATTAGATGCCACGCAGATATGAACCATTCGCTCTGACGGCTCAAGAAAAACGTGACAAAGCTAGAGTAAAAGGTAGATGCCCCAGAGGATCTAAAGCGAGATATTGTAGGCTTGTTCGATGCATAAGGGCTGTTGAGCGGAAACCGAAGAAGGATCGCCCAAGATCACCTGTTGCAGTTTGTCGAGCATCAATTTATGGATAAGTGGATGCCACGGCATTGGGTGTGAAAGCAGATCTTGAAGTGGAAATCCTAAAAATTCTGTTAAGTAAACCCCATAAAACATACATCTCTATCCGGCAAATCGGCAAGAAACTTAATCGTCCATCTAGCCACATACATTATTACTTAAAAAAAATGCATAACCAAGGAATCTTAACAAAAGAGGAAGAAGATGACAAGATATCCTATAAGCCTCAAGCCATCTTCGGTCGCAATATAGAAACCACATTTGGTTTGCTCTCACAGATATCCGTTAACATAGATGAAGCAACCGATAGTAAACTTGCAAATTGTATATCACTTTTCCTTAAATTACACTGCTAGTGTTCAAACTTTTTTTAACTTATCCTTAAATATGATTTTCAAATAAATATTGAAACAGTGAAAATCTATGGCGAAACGTAGGAAAAGACAATGTAAATATGGAAAGTTGAAGAATCCATATACCGATTCTAAGGGACGAAAGCACACTTGCAGACGAAAACCTAAGAGGTAATAAACAAATGGCTTCAGCTAAAAGACGCAGAGCAGGTAAAAAGGCTGGAAGAGCCTCTAGAGCCTGCAAAGGCAAGAAAGGACGATCTTTCCAAGCTTGCAGAAAAGCATATTACCGTAAGCATAAGTAAACGAGATCAGTTTAATCTCGTTCCAACTCATCCCTTTTTTTCTTCATCAAATAATCATATTTTAAAATACCTTTATTAGTTATCCAATACCTAAATTCTCCCTCTTCTTTTTCTCGTCTAGCACAACCGCTTTTGCGAAGTCCTCTCAAAGCTGCGTTTATAGAATCTCTTGAAGTATCGTCAAAAATTTCTTCTATTTCTGTTGCTGTAAGGCCATCATCGTTTTCAAGTAGTAACTCTAGATAGTCCGTTTTTTTATTTATTATTTGTTTCATACACTAATAATAAAATTTCCATTTTATAACTTTTGCCAAAATTTTCATTAACATTTTTCCTTTTATGTGGGATTTGGTAAACTTTTAGGAAAGATAGCCTAGTTCTTTTATCCTTGTAATAGATTAACTGAATATTAAAATTTGGAAAACGTGGAAAAGTTAATTAATTCAAACCGAAAATATACATCAATGAATTGAACATTGCTAACCCCTAAAGAAATAGCGGAAAT
>Ga0180008_1001257_pt1 | contig 16559 bp, 16 predicted proteins | sample MM_PW_MetaG_FD_121121 | JGI IMG/M metagenome (GOLD analysis project Ga0180008, IMG submission 121121) | Groundwater microbial communities from the Aspo Hard Rock Laboratory (HRL) deep subsurface site, Sweden - MM_PW_MetaG | ecosystem: Environmental > Aquatic > Deep subsurface > Groundwater...
AGGAAAACTTCCTAAGCCTTTTTTATTTTATGAAGAATGTTCTTAGTGAACATCTCTCCATTTACTTGCTTTCCATAAGAAACCAAAGATAGCAAAAATTATCATATAAATTAAGAATTTAGGTCCTAATTCTTCTCTCTCAGTCTTTTTAGAATCACCAATTTCTTCTAAGTAAGATATAACTTGAGCTTGTGCTTCTTCATTTAATCCAACTCTTGGCATTGCTGTACCTTCAAGGTGTTTTTGAGGGTCATTAACAAAAGTTTCTAAATAATGGTGTCCTCTTGATTTAATATATTGAGATAAATCTGGAGGTAATTTCCCCATATAGTGTTTAACATCTGCATTTGGAGTAAATGCAGCCATTGAACCACCTTTCATATCCGCATATTTAATACCATGACATCTTTGACAAGCATCAGTAAATACTTCTTTGTTTGTCATTTCTTTAGGAGCAATAGATTTTAAATATGCAACCATATCTGCAATCTCTTGTGGTTGCATCCAGTCATAACTTGGCATTGGATGAGCTCTTCCATCAACAAATTTATGAGCAACTTTTGAAGCAATTGCAGGATTTTTAATAAATGCAGCTAAATAAGTCTCATCATATAATTTTCCAGCACTTCCTAAGTCAGGAGGAGTAACACCATAAGCAGCTGCTGAACTTGCATGATCCATAACTTGAGGGAAACCTTTTGACTCAATTGAGTGACAAGCAGTACAGTTAGCTGTAACTAAAGTTTCTCCGTTTGCTGCATTACCTTCAACAGCTTTTACATCAGCAACAGTTTCTTTTACATCAGAAAATGTAAAGTCAGCTGCTTCAACTTTTGGGTGCATTTCATGGTGAGCATAAGGCTCAACACCCCAGTATGTAATAAGCGTTAAAGCTACTACAACTGCAAGTATTTTTAATTCTCTCATAGTGATCCCCTTTTCTTAGCGTCAATTTTAGTAACAATTGGTAATACAAGGAATAATAGGATAAATGCTACTGCTGCAAAGAATCCAACCCATGCATTTGTACCAGTTGGTGGTAATTTACCATAAACTGTTAATACAATTAAATCTGCCATTAATATCCAGAACCAAATAAAGAATACTGGTCTTTTGTGTGCAGGTAAAATTTTTGGATCTCTATCTAACCATGGTAATACTAAGAAAATACCATTTGCAAATGCAAATGCAATTAATCCAATATCAAATGCTTTAAATCCAGCAATATCAAAGAAGAAACCTCTTAATACTTCATATGACCATAAGAAATACCACTCAGGATAAATATGTGCAGGTGTAACCATGTTATCAGCAGGATCGAAGTTAACTGGGTCCATAGCAAAGTTATAATGGAAGAATACTAAGTAAAAATAGAAAATTAAGAAAACACCTAATACTGCTAAATCTTTAGAGATAAATACAGGCCAGAAAGGAATTACTTTTGACTCTTTTTTATTTCCAGCTAAATATTTTTCAGCTTCTTCATCAAAATCAAATTCTTCTGAAGATTGATTATTAACATGTGGAATTCTTAATGTATAAAAGTGAACACCAATAATACCCATAATTGTAATTGGTAATAAGAATACGTGTAACATAAAGAATCTTGTTAATGTAGCGTCAGCCACATTAAAGTCACCTCTAATCCATACAACTAAAGCATCTCCAATAACAGGAACTCCACCAAATAAGTTAGTAATAACCATTGCAGCCCAGTAAGACATTTGCCCCCAAGGTAACATATATCCAGAGAATCCAGCAGCAGAGAATGTCATGAATAATAACATACCTGAAATCCAAATCATTTCTCTACCTTGTTTATAAGAACCATAATAGATACCTGTAAACATATGAATATAAATAATTAAGAATACAACAGAAGCTGCAACACCATGCATATGTCTAAATAACCAACCAAAAGCAACTTCTTGCATAATTGTATAGTTAACAGAGTCAAATGCTAAACCAATGTCTGGTTTGTAGTACATCATTAAAAAAATTCCAGAGATAATTAAGATACCAAAAGTAGTAGCTAATAATACACCCATTGCCCATAAGAAGTTAATATCTTTTGGAATCCAATATTCAGTCATCATAACTTTATTGAAAGTAGTTAGATTTAATCTTTGGTCTAACCACTCACCAACAGAGTTAGCTTTTTCAAATTTTGCCATTCATAACTCCTTATGCCATCATCGCAGCAGCGATTGCTTTGTATTCTGGACCTTCTTCACCTAAAGTGATAGCAGTTCCTTTTACACTAAATGGAGGTAAATCAAGAGGTCTTGGAGGTGGTCCAAATGTTTGTGTTGCACTAGCATTGAACTCTCCCCCGTGACATGCACATTTCCACATATCTTTTTTCCACGCAGGAATACAACCTAAGTGAGTACAAAGACCAATAGCAACAGTGAATCTATCCTCACCAACTACTAAATCTCTGTCAGCTTTTTCCATATCAGCACTTTTTTTAAGTACGAATATAGGCTTTCCTCTCCAAGTAAAAGTTTCTGGAGTACCAGCTTTTAAATTACTCAGTTCAATCTCTGTGAATCCACCAGCAAGTACACTTGGAAGTGGATCCCAAGCTTGCTTCATACCAACAAGCGACGCAGCACCACCTACTGCAGCAACTGCAGCAAATGAGTAACCAATAAAATCTCGTCTATTTGTTTCTTTAGACATATTTGGCTTCCTTTTTTTTAATTTAGAATTTGAGTATTATAATACTTAATTACTTAAAATGAATTGACCTATGTCATATAAGGGAGTATTTTTAAGGAAAAATTGAGAATAAACGACACAGTGTATAATTAATATACATATTAGAAGAAGAGAAAATAATTATTAGAGAATCTTATGATTCTCTAATGAATTTTACTATTTCACTTTCAATATTATCTTTTTTAATAACCATTGAATGATTGATTTTTGAGTTAAATAAATCTTTAATACTTTGAGGTAAAAAAGCTTTGTAATTAGAAGAAATTTCCTCTAAAGCCTCTTTGTCAGCGTATTTCTCATTATTTTCATTTAAAGCATTTAATACAGTTGGAGAGAATTTTGTCCACTCTGCAGTTGAGTAAATTACACATTTTAAATTTTTCTTTTTTAAGTTCTCATAGGCTTTTATACAAGTTGCAGTATGTGGGTCCATTAAGTATCCAAAAAGTGAGAAATCTTTGATAATTTTCAATCCGAAGCTATCATCTGAATCTACTGCTGAGAAATATTTTTGAACAATTTGTGTTTCATTTTTACTCATTGTAAATATGTTTTCATTATTTAAATTTTCCATTAATTCACGAGTTCTTTGTGCACCAAAAAGTGAGAAAATTACTCTTTCAATATTTGAAGATTTTAAAATATCCATTGCGGGGGACTTTGTAAGCTTTAATTCTTTTCCTCTAATATCATAAACACCTGTATTTATCCATTGAGTTAAAATATTATTTTCATTTGAAGCTACAAGTAATTTCTCAATTGGAACACCCATCTCTTGTGCGTAGAATCCACCCAATACATTACCAAAGTTACCACTTGGAACAACTAAGTAGATCTTTTCACCATAAACAATTTCATTTTGTTTTAGAAGTTGGATATATGACCAGAAATGATAAATAATTTGAAAAATAATTCTTCCAAAATTTACAGAATTTGCAGCGCTTAATTTAATATTATCTTTTTTTAATTCATCTTTAAAACTTTGTGATGCTAAAAGTTGTTTTAGTGCATTTTGAGCATCATCAAAGTTACCTTCAATTCCAAGTACTTTTAGATTTTTTCCATCTTCACAAACCATTTGAAGTCTTTGAACATCACTTGTCCCACCATCTGGATATAAACAAGCTACTTGAATATTCTCTTTATTTTTAAAAGTATTAAGAGCAGCTGGTCCTGTATCACCTGAAGTTGCAGCAAGAATTAAATACTTCTCATCTCTTTTTTTTGCAATTGAAGAAAGAATTGAACCAAAAGGTTGTAATGCCATATCTTTAAAAGCACGTGTTGGACCATGATATTGTTCATGTACAAATAAATCTTCTTTTACTTTTACAACAGGACAAGGATTTGAAGCATCATCAAAATTATCATATAAATCTAAAGCTTTGTTTATTTCGCTTTCGTCAATATCAATTTCAAAAGCTTTTAAAATATCGTATGCTAAGTCTTTATATGAAGAGTTTACATGATTTACTAAAAAATCATCTTCAAGTTTTGGCAAATATGCAGGAACATATAATCCACCAAATGATGTACTTGGATTTAGTATTGCTTCACTAAATGGTACTTCAACTGGTTTTATACCGTCATTTCCTCTTGTTTCTATAAAATTCATTTTTTTTCCCTTTTAGTCGTTTAATAGTTTTTCTAAATCTATTCCATTATTTGGATTATCTTTTCTAGCAAACTGAGTTCCAACTCCATCACTTGTAAATAACTCAAGTAAAATAGAGTGTTCAACTCGTCCGTCAATAATGTGAGCTTTATTTACTCCATTATAAATAGCGTCAATACATGAATCAACTTTAGGAATCATTCCACCTGCAATTGTTCCGTCTTTTTTATATGCTTCAACATCATCTTTATCTAAAGATGTGATTAACTCTTTATTTTTATCTAAAACTCCAATTGTATCAGTTAAAAATAGTACTTTTTGAGCTCCAACTGCAATTGCAATTTCACAAGCTGCAATATCAGCATTTATATTAAATCCTGGATGATTTGGTTCAGCACTGTCTGCAATTGGAGCAATTACAGGAATGAATCCTTCTTTGATAAGGTTATTTATCATTGTTCCATTTACTTTTGTGATTTCACCTGTATATCCAAATCTTCCACCGTCTTTTGGAACAGCATTTATTAAAGCTGAATCTTTACCTGAAATACCAATAGCTTTTGCTCCATGATGATTTAATAAAGATGTGATATTTTTATTAATTTCACCACTTAATACCATTTCAACAACTCTCATACTATCTTCGCAAGTAACTCTGTGTCCTTCTACAAAACTTGAAGGAATTTCTAGTTTATTTAGTAGTTCAGTAATTCTTGAACCTCCACCATGAACAATTACAGGTTTGATTCCAAGAAGTGAAAGAAAAACGATATCTTGTGCAAATTTTTCTTTTAAATCTGGACTTGTTTGAGCAGAACCACCATATTTGATAACAATTATTTTTCCAAAGAATTTTTTAATATATGGAATAGCGTCTAATAGGGTTTGAACTTTTTGATGTTTTTTTTGCATATAAACTATCCTAAGTGATTTTTGAACTAAGATTATATCTAAAAGAATCTTATTAGTAAAAAATAATTAATTTAAAGAAATATAGTAAGTTATAATTGTTACTTTAGTATCATTAGCTTATGAAAAAATACTTAGCCCTAAAAGCCAGTGCAGGAAGTGGAAAAACTTTTGCATTAACGGTTCGATATATATCTTTGTTGTTACTTGGTGCGAAACCAAATGAGATTTTAACTCTTACATTTACAAATAAAGCTGCAAATGAAATGAGTGAAAGAATTTATAAAACTCTTCTTACTTTAGGTGATGATGAAGCATATTTAAATGCAATTGTTGAACAATCAGCTTTATCAAAAAAAGAGATTCTTGGAAGAAAAAGTTTTTTAGTAAAATCATTTTCAAGTGCAACTTTATCAATTTTTACTATTGATAAGTTTGTAAATAAAATTCTAAGGGAGTTTTGTGGATATATTGGAGTTTCAGATGATTTTGAAATAAAAGAAGATGATATTGAAACATTAAGTATGAAATTTTTACAATCACTTGATTCAAAACAGTTTGAAACACTTATTGATTTTTCCCACTATGAAAAAAAGAAGTTTAACTCTATTTTTGATTTATTTAAAAACTTACTTGAAAAAAATGAAACAATCGATATTTTAAATATAGATGCAAAGTTAATTGACTTACAAAAAGATATGGTTTTGCAAAATGCTTTTAAAATAAAAGAAGCTATTTTAAACTGTAGTGTTGCAAGTAATAGTGCAATAAAAGCAGTTGATTTTGAAAAGTTTGATGATTTATTTGGAAGAACTTGGCTTGAAAAAGATTGTTTGGCAGATTATTCATATTTTAAAAAATGTGCAAATGAAACAATAGAATTTTATTTTTCTACATTAAAAGAGCAAATTGCAATTTATTATAAATTAAGAGCTGGATATAGTTTGAGTAAATTATTTGAATTATATTTAATGTTTAAAGATTTTAAATTTTCATTTAATAAAAATAAAAACTATTTGGAGTTTAATGATATTTCAAATTTAGTTTATGAACTATTATCAACAAAAATTGATAAAGAGTTTTTATATTTTAGATTAGATTCACAGTTTTCACATATTTTAATGGATGAGTTTCAAGATACTTCACTTTTACAATATAAGATTTTAGAGCCATTAATAAAAGAGATTCTTTCAGGGGATGAGACAAAGTTTAAAACATTTTTTTATGTGGGTGATACTAAGCAATCAATTTATAGATTCAGAGGTGGGAAGAGGGAACTTTTTGATTATGTTGCAAATACAAATAAACTTTTAGAAGTTGAAGTATTAAATACAAATTATCGTTCTTGTGAAAATATTATCTCTTATGTAAATTCACTATTTTTAAAAATTCCAAATTATGAATATTTTGAACAAGAGTCAATATCAAAAGATGGATATGTTGAAGTGATTGTTGATAGTGCATTTGACGAAGATGAGAAGTTTGTGAATGTGGCTTCAAAAATAGCTTCATTATTGCAAGAGGGTGTAAACTCAAATGATATAGCAATTTTAACTTACACAAATGCTGATGTTTTAAATTTATATTATTACTTAAAACAAAAATTCCCAACTTTGAAAATCTCAACTGAGATGACATCAAAACTTATAAATCAACAAAATGTTAAAGCTATTATAAATGCAATTAAATACATATATTTTAAAGAAGAAATTTATAAAGAAAATTTAAATGCACTTATAGGAAAACCAATATTAAATGAGCTTGATTTAGCTTTTTCATTAGAAGAAAAATCAATTCAAGAATTAATAAAAGAGATAGCGAGTAATTTAAAAATCATTGATGAAAATATTATCAAATTAATTGAAGTTAGTTCAAGTTTTAATAATATTGTAGATTTTGTTTATGAAATAGATAAATTAGATGCAAATATGGAAAACTCTGAATCTATTGGTCTTCAAATTTTAACAATTTTTAAATCAAAGGGTTTAGAGTTTAATACTGTAATTCTACTTGATAGAATAAAAAGAAAAAATGTTGATAAATCTTCACTATTATTTGAGTATGAAAGTGTTGAATTAAAAAATATTTTTTATAAAATCAAAGGTTATGAAAACTACAATAAAGAGTATGAAAAGGCTCTATCGAAAGAGAAAGCACTTAGTATTGAAGATGAAATAAATATTTTGTATGTGGCACTAACAAGAGCTAAAAATAATATGATTATATTTAAAAAAAGCAAATCATCTGTATTTGATGTTTTAAATATGAGTGTTTGTAAAATAGGAACAATAAAACAAAGTATCAATATTTCAAAAAACTATGAAAAACAAGAAAAGGTTATATATACACCCTTAAATCTTGGAACTCAAGAAAAACAACTTTCAAAAGAAAAAGAGTTAGATGAAAACCATCTTCATGCTAAGTATTTTGGAATTGCCACTCACTATTGTCTTGAAATGATGAATGAATTTACAAATGAGGCTTTACAATACTCATTAAAATTAGCACAAAGTAGATATTCAAATTATTTAAGCCAATCAGATTTTGAAGATATAAAAAAGAGAATTTTTTTAATGATTTCAAATGATAAGTTCATTTCAATATTAAATAATTCAGAGTTTATAACTGAGCAATCCCTTATATATAAAGAAGAGATAAAGATTATAGATTTACTACTTTTTAAAGAAGACACTTATTATATAATAGATTATAAAACAACAAAAGATAGATCATTGGAGCATATAACTCAAGTTGCTTTTTATAAAAAAGCTATAAAAGATATCTTTCAAACTCAAAATGTAAAATCATATTTAGTATATTTACATACTAATGAAAACTTTATTCAAGAAGTTTAAATAAAGTATCTAATAGAGGCAAATCCACAGGCTTTGGTTTTAGATACTTGTTCTACGTGTTCTTGATTTACAATTCCACCAAGGGCAAAAATATCAATATCTTCATATAAAGATATAGCCTCTTTTAAAGTTGTTATTCCTTTTGGTTCACCTTTATTTGGTGTATCAAATATAGGTGAATAAGTAACAGCATTACAATATGAGTTTAAAGCTTTTTCAATATCATGAAAGGTATGACAAGAGATTATTGTATATAAGTTTAATTTTTTAGCTTCTTTTATTTCATCAAATTGCTTTGATGTTAAGTGAACTCCTGTTGCTCCTAAAGCGTGAGCTAGAGAGTAATTTGAATTAATTAGAATCTCTTTAATATTAAACTCTTTACAAGTTTGTACAAAAACTTCTGCTAAAGTATTAAAGTTTTTAGACTCTTTATCCCTAAAGCAAGCCATATCAACTTTTTTATTTTTTAATACTTTTTCAAGATTTTTTTTAAACAAATCTTTATCATTGCTATAATACTTTGGATCAGTTATTAAATATTGTAATAAATTGTTATTCATTAGTTTTTTATTTTCCTATAGATATAAAAAAAGGGGAATAAGTAAAACTTATTCCCCTTTTTTTCAAACTAAAATTAATTAGTGTTCTTCATGTTCCATCATAACAGATCCAGCAATATAAACATAAGTTAATATACTGAAAATAAACGCTTGTAAGAAACCAAACGCAGTTAATAAGAAAAACCCAGGAAGAGGTAATAACCAAGGTACTAACATTAAAAGTACCATTAAGAACATATCATCCCCTCTAATTGATCCAAAAAGTCTGAATGATAATGAAATAATTCTTGAAATGTGAGAAATTATTTCAATTGGAAACATTAAAGGAGCAAGAATAGGCATTGGTCCCATAAAGTGTTTGAAATAGTTTACAAAACCATTTTTTTGAATACCAACATAATTATAGTAAACAAATACTATTAATGCTAAAGACAATGTAAAGTTAATATTTGATGTTGGAGCTTCGAAACCAGGAATTACTCCAATCATATTACTAACAAAAATAACAATAGCTAATGATGCAATTAAAGGCATATAAACTCTTGCGTTTTTTTCTCCCATAGTATCAGCACCCATTGTAATGATACCACCAACAAATGTTTCCATTACATTTTGAGCTCCAGTTGGAACTAATTGTAATTTTCTAGTTGCTGCTCTTGCTATTAAGAATATTATTCCAATAACTAAAACATAGTGTGATAAGATTATCCACTCTTGTCCGTGACCACCGATTGTACCCAAGAATGTAAACAGTCTTCCTTCCATTTTCTTCCTTTATTTTTGTTTCTACATACTAAATTATTCATGCATTATAATATTTGTTTTCTAAAAACTTTCTAAAGATAATAAATTAACTTAGATTTGTTTGAATCTATACCCGTTTTGTTTCAAATTTTCTCTTATTAGTTTTTGGTGTTCTTCACCTTTTGTTTCAAGGGCTATTGTAACGTGAGCTTCACCAAACTCCAGCTTTACAGAGTTTCTATCATAATCTATTTGTACTATGTTTGTTGAACATTGGGTAAATACATCTGTTAAATGCATCAATGCACCTGGTTTATCCATAAGTGTTACGATTAGATTCATTTTTCTAAAAGATTTTACTAAACCTTTATCAATGATTAATGATAACATTGTAACGTCAATATTTCCACCACTTACAATTGCACAAACTTTTTCATTTTCAATTTCAACTTTTTTATGCATAATGGCAGCAGTTGCAACTGCGCCTGCACCTTCAACTACAAGTTTGTGTTTTTCTAGTAAAAATAAAATCGCATTTGCAGTTTCATTATCTGTTACTTCAACTATTTGATCAACATATTCTAAAATAATATCAAGAAGTTTAGGAGTCACATCACGAACTGCTATTCCATCAGCTATTGTTTTAACTGATGCTGAATCAATTGGCATTCTAGCTTCAAAAGAATCTTTCATTCCTCTTGCCCCTGTTGCTACAACACCTGTAATTTTAATATTTGGATTTATTGCTTTTGCAGCTATTGCAATTCCTGAGATTAAACCACCACCACCAATTGGAACAATTATATGTTCCATATCTTCAATTTTTTCTAAAATTTCTAAAGCAATTGTTCCTTGACCTGCAATTACGGTATCATCAGCAAAAGGATGAATAAACTCTTTATTATTATCAAGGGCAAATTTTGTAGCATTTGCGTATGCTTCATCAAAATTCTCTCCAACTAAAACAACATTTGCTCCATAAGATTTAACACCAGATACTTTTGTTAAAGGTGTTGCTTCTGGCATAAAAATAGTTGCTTCACAATCAAAATGTTTAGCTGCAAAGGCTAATCCTTGTGCATGATTTCCAGCGCTTGCTGCTACTACACCATTTTTTCTTCTTTTGTCATCCATCATTGCTACTGTATTAAAAGCACCTCTAATTTTAAAAGAACCTGTTAGTTGTAAATTATCCTCTTTTAAATATATTTGTGCATTTAAATCATTACTTAAAATAGGAGCCTTAACTAATGGTGTAGTTAAAACAGTTCCTGCTAATCTTTTTTTTGCTTCTTTTATATCGTTTAATGTAATCATATTGTCTTTTCTCATTTTTGTTTTTGAATCTTATCTAAAATATGTTTCATCATAATTAAAACACTTATGAATAACTATTTTTATACTAGAGCTAAATGCTCTAGTGATTTACTCCTTTTTTTATAATATTTACAGCTTCAACCATATTTTTTAAACTTTGTTTAACTTCAGGCCATTTTCTTGTTTTTAATCCACAATCAGGATTTATCCATAATTGTTCTTTTGGTAAAACTTCAAGAAGAGCTTTTATTTGATTTACCATTTCTTCAACACTTGGAACTCTTGGACTATGAATATCATAAATTCCAGGGCCAACTTCTTGTTTATATGCTACTTCTTTAAAAATTCTAAGAAGTCTATTTCCACTACGCGCTGTTTCAATTGAAATTACATCTGCATCCATATTTTCTATTGTTTTTATTATGTCATTAAATTCACTATAACACATATGAGTATGAATTTGTGTATCAATAGCAGCTAGGCTAACACTTAGTTTGAAATTATCAACAGCCCATTTTTCATAATCTTTGATATTATCCGCTCTTAAAGGATACCCTTCTTTAAATGCTGCTTCATCAACTTGAATCATTTTAATTCCTGCATTTTGTAAATCATTTACTTCTTTAGCAATTGCAAGTGCAATTTGTTGAGCAACTTCAAATCTTGGTTTATCATCTCTTACAAAAGACCAATTTAAAATAGTAACAGGACCTGTTAACATTCCTTTTACAACTTTTGAAGTCTTACTTTGTGCATATTTTATCCACTCAATTGTCATTGGATTTACTCTATTTACATCACCATATATTAAAGGTGGTTTTACACATCTACTTCCATAAGATTGAACCCAAGCATTTTGTGTAAATGCAAAACCATCTAACATTTCACCAAAATACTCAACCATGTCATTTCTTTCAGGTTCCCCATGAACTAATACATCAAGTCCAATTTCTTCTTGAAATGAAATACATTCATCAATGTAAGTTTTTATCTCTTCTTCATACTGCTCTTTAGAAATAAGATTTTCTTTATATTTTTTTCTATTTTCTCTTAATTGTGGTGTTTGAGGAAATGAGCCAATTGTTGTAGTTGTTAGATAATCGTATTTAAAGAATTCTCTTTGAACTTTTATTCTATCTTGGAATTTATCAGCTCTTTCAAAAGATTTAAGATTATTAATCTCATTTTGAATTGTAATATTGTGAATCTTATTTGATATTTTTCTTTGAATATTATCATCAATATTTCTTTTTATTGTTGAAATATCCTCTAAACTAAGTTTTTGATTAAAGAATTGCTTAGAAATAAGTGATAATTCATTTAGCTTTTCAAAAGCAAAAGCTAACCATGATTTTATTTCTTTATTTAAATTATCTTCATATTTTAGACAAAAAGGAACATGAAGAAGTGAGCAAGTTGTAGAAACTATTAAATTTTCTTTTTTTATAGTTTTTGAAATAAGTTCTAATAAATTTAATTTATCATTAAAATTACTTTTCCATATATTTCTTCCATCAATTACTCCTGCTATTAAAACTTTATTAGAATTATTAATAAATTCTAAGGCTTCAATATTTTTATTTCCATAAATGAAATCTAATGCTAAAGCCCAAATAGGAGTATTAATAAGTATTTTTGTAGCTTCATTTGAGTGTTCAAAATATGTACTTACAACTACTTTTATATTAGATGTTACAGAACATAAGGCATCATAAACAGGTTTAATTAAAGATAATATTTTTGAATCAATATCTTTTACAAATAAAGGTTCATCAAACTGAACAACAACTTCATTATTAAGTGCTGAAATTTCAAGCAGTAGTTTTTTATAAACTTCAACAACACTATTTATATGTAAAAAAACATCACTATTATCTACACTTTTTGAAAGACCTAAATATGTAATTGGACCAATAAGATTTATTTTTGTATCAATTCCCATTTGTTTTGCTTCATTATATTCTGAAACAACTTTTTTACTATTAAGATTGAATTTTGTATCTTTTGAAATTTCAGGAACTATATAATGGTAATTTGTATTAAACCATTTTGTCATTTCCATTGCTACACAAGTGTCATTTCCTCTGGCCATTGTAAAATATAATTCTTCATTTTTTAAATGCTCAAATCTTTTTGGAATAGCACCTAATAGTATTGTTGTATCAAGAACATTATCATAAAGTGAAAAATCATTTGATGATATGAAATCTATTTTTGCTTCTTTTTGATAATACCAATGTCTTTTTTTTAGTTGAGTTGCTAAGTATTCAACATCACTATAATCACTTTGTTTTGCCCAATATTTTTCTAGAACTTTTTTAAGCTCTCTTTTTTCTCCAATTCTTGGAAATCCTATTACGTAACTTTTTTGCATATTTTGCCTTTTTAGTATATTTGTTTTGATTATGATAAGTTTTAAGAATTAAGCAAGTTTTGGAGGGTGAACACCTGTTCTTCTAAATGCAAAGAATGTGTCATAATAAGGACATCTAGGAATAAATCTAAATAAGCTAACTGCTAATGCAGTTTTTCTTTTAAAGACACAATCACAATGACAAGGTTTTCTTTTTTGAATAAAACAAGATAATAAACTCTCTTGTAAATTTGGTGGGGATTCTTCTTCATCAACTTCATCTTTGTTTGCAGAAGATAGTTTTGTATTAATATGATTTTTAAATGATGTAATAGTACTATGTAGTTTTGGAGCAACAGCATATGCCTGTATTGAACAAAGAGTAAAATATTTTTTGCCAAATCCATTTAGTAATTTCAAATAAAACCTTTTATTATTAATAGGTGCGAAGTGTAAATAATTAATGCTTAATTATAAATAAAAGTAAATATGGTATCATTCTAAGAAAAAAGGAGTACATACTTTATTTATAAAGTGTGTGAATTATAAGTTTGAAATTTACGTTTGTAACACTTTTCCCAAATCTAATTGAGCCATATTTCCATGACTCTATTTTAAAAAGAGCAATTGAATCAAATTTTATATCTTATGAGTTTTATAATCCAAGGGATTTTACAACTAATAAACATAAAAAAGTTGATGAGCAAATGGTAGGTGGAGGAGCAGGAATGCTTCTTACTTGCCAACCTTTATTTGATTGTTTAGATGAAATAAAAAGTAAAAATACAGATGCTTATATTGTTTTTCCTCTTGCTGCTGCTAAGCCATTTAGACAAAATGATGCGAAGCGATTAGCAAAGAAAAAAAACATAGTATTTGTGAGTGGAAGATATGAAGGAATTGATGAAAGAGTTATAGAAAAATATGCAAATGAGGTATTTTCTATAGGAGAATTTATTTTAACAGGGGGTGAATTACCCTCTTTAGTGATGGCAGATGCCATTTCTAGAAATGTTGAAAAAGTACTTGGAAATGCCGATTCTTTGGATGTTGAGAGCTATGAAAACAACCTTTTGGAAGCACCATCTTTTGCAAAACCTGAAATTTTCCAAAATTTAAGTGTTGTTAAAGAATTCTTAAAGGGAAATCATAGTAAAATTTCCGACTTAAAATTCCAGATGTCCAATTGTAAGACAAAATATTATAGACCTAATAAGGAAAAACGATGAAAAATAGATACATAGCTAGTTTTGAAGCAGCACAAATTGAGTCAAAAGAGATCCCTCAGTTCAGAGCAGGAGATACTGTAAGACTTGGTGTAGAGATTAAAGAAGGTGAGAAAAAAAGAGTTCAGCTTTTTGAAGGTATTGTTATTGGTAGAAGTGGAAACGGTGTAGATTCAACTTTTACAGTTAGAAAAATTGGTGCAAATTCAATCGGTGTAGAAAGAATTTTCCCATTATATTCTGAATCTTTAAAATCTTTTGAAGTAATCAGAAGAGGTAGAGTAAGAAGAGCTAAATTAAACTTCTTAAGAGGATTAAAAGGTAAAGCTGCAAGAATTAAAGAACTTAAAAGAAAGTAAAACTTTGGCTTAGGCCTTAGTTTGATTTTATGTCTAAGATCTTAATTCACACAACATCAATAATCGAAGCAACTCCGATTATTGATTTTTTTAATTTGAAAGAATTAGAAAACTCTGTCGAAAACAAAATATATTCCAATGATGATATCTTACTTATAATATCTGGAGTAAGTAAAGATTTAATAGTTAAGTCTTTGGATTATATTTTTAAAAACTATTCAATTTCAAAAGCATTTGATTTAAGTATTGCATCTTGTAGTGATGGCTCAATTGCACTTGGAACACTTTTTTGTACCAATAGATTTATTGGTGGACTAAACTTTGCAAATATTACAACTGTTGAAAAATCATTAGATACAGATGAAAATTTAGAAACTTTACTTGTTGATAAACAAGCACGATTCTTTTCACAAATCTGTAAAGAAAATATTAAAGATTTTTATATTTTAAAAATTGTTTCTGATTATTTTGATGAGGTTGAACCTACAAATGAAAAAATATTTGAACTTATTAATAGTTCAATTATTAAATGGAAAAAATTAATCTAAAGGATTCCCTTGCTTGCAAGTATAGTTGATTTTATAGTTCAAACTGTTGGAAGTTTAGGCTATGCCGGTATTTTTATTATGATGTTTTTAGAAAGCTCATTTTTCCCATTTCCCTCTGAAGTTGTTATGATTCCTGCTGGTTATTTGGCCTACAAAGGCGAAATGAACATCTATATTGCAATTATTGTGGGAATTCTAGGTTCTCTTGCTGGAGCTTTATTTAACTACTATTTAGCTGTTAAGTTTGGAAGAAGATTTTTAATTAAATATGGTAAGTATTTTTTTATAAAAGAAGAGACTATTACAAAAATGGAAGAGTTCTTTAAATCACATGGTCATATTTCAACATTCTCAGGAAGATTAATACCTGCTGTTAGACAATATATTTCATTCCCTGCTGGACTTGCTCGTATGAATCTTTTCATTTTTTGTATATATACAAGTTTAGGTGCTGGAATTTGGGTTATTATTCTTACACTTTTAGGATATTTCTTAGGTGGAAATGAAGCTTTAATTAAAGAGTATTTACATACTATAGTTATTGTTATATTAGTTTTATTAGCTATTTTAGCCCTTTGGTATTATAGAAAAACAAAAAAAACAAAAGCTTTATAATATAAAATGTATAAAAAAATACTAAATATATTTTTAATTGTTTTAGTATTTATTTATATAATATTTGAAGAATTAATTTGGGAAAAGCTTGCTAGACCTATATTAAACTTCATTACAAATCTATCTTTATTTAAAAATCTTATTCCTAAAATCTTATCTTTAAACTCATATTTTATTTTAATATTTTTTCTTAGTATATTTATTGTTGTAGAACTAATTGGTGTTTATGCAGGAGTTTTATTTGTTTCTGGACATATTATTAGTGCAGTTTCTATTTATATACTAAAAATTCCAGTTGCTGCTTTTATTTTTTGGTTTTTTAATATAACAAAAGGGCGATTATTAGAATTTAAGTGGTTTAATTTTGTATATAATAAATTAATTTTAATGATTGAAAAGATTAAAAATTCATCAAGTTACATGTTTATAAAAGAAAAATCTATTGATTTAAAAAAAGCCATAAAAGAAAATATTTTCTCAACTAGAAGTAGATTAAAAAAAAAGATTATTAATATATATAAATTATTAAGAAATAAAAAAAGCTAAGGCATTAAAACCTTAGCTTTTAAATAGTTTTAATCTCTTATTATAAAAAAGAAGATTTAATAACCATCATTTTTTCATTAGTACACTCTTCCATTGAATGGTGAATTCCACCAAGTCCAAGTCCTGAAGCTTTCGCTCCTCCAAACGGCATCCAGTCAACTCTAAATGCAGTATGATCATTTACC
>Ga0180008_1001259_pt1 | contig 16540 bp, 15 predicted proteins | sample MM_PW_MetaG_FD_121121 | JGI IMG/M metagenome (GOLD analysis project Ga0180008, IMG submission 121121) | Groundwater microbial communities from the Aspo Hard Rock Laboratory (HRL) deep subsurface site, Sweden - MM_PW_MetaG | ecosystem: Environmental > Aquatic > Deep subsurface > Groundwater...
ACGGCGTAAAAGCCCCAGCTTTTGCTGCTCCAGGAGGTGCCACAGCGCTTCATACGCGCTCTGAAGCGTTACCGGCGCTGATCCTGGTAAATAATCGGGAAGTCGCCACGCCCAGGAGCAATGGGCTGAAGCACGCACGATAAGAAAGAGTTTTTACACACTCTGGGCCGGTTAGCGACCACTGCTCTGGCTAGCCATGCTTGTCCTCCCACATGTGGAGGACTTGCCACGAACATCATTGCTACCTGCAGCCGTCAGCCCTGGAACAAAGGAAAGTTGGTCGGGCAGAAAACCCCGCTCCGACTGAAAGATATCTGGGCCATCCGAGTAAGGCTTCAAATTGCAGAACGAACCCGGGATCTGGCTCTGTTCGATCTGGCCATCGACAGAAAGCTTCGAGCCTGCGACTTAACCAAGCTCCGTGCGTGCGACGTTGCTCATGGCGAGCATGTGTCATCACGAGCAATGGTTATGCAGCAGAAAACGAAGCGACCAGTGCAGTTCGAGATTACCGAGCAAACACGGTCTGCTCTCGTGGCCTGGATACATCAAGCCCAGCTCCGTAGCCAGGACTGCCTTTTCCCGAGCAGGCTGCATACATCGGACCATCTATCCACTCGTCAATACGCTCGTATCGTCAAAAGCTGGGTAAAAGCCATTGGCCTTGATCCAGCCATGTATGGCACTCACACGATGAGACGTACAAAGGCATCGCTGATCTATCGCAGGACGAAGAACCTACGGGCGGTTCAACTTCTGCTCGGCCATACGAAGCTGGAGAGCACCGTTCGATATCTTGGGATTGAGGTCGATGACGCTCTTGAAATGGCGGAGCAGACCGAGGTCTGACCATATATTGAGACGGTCGAAGTCAGACCGTCGCTAACCGGCCAAATGCTGCCCCACCTTACGAAGCAGATGACTCCCTGACCGCTGCAACCCAAGCTAGGGAGCGCAATCGGCATTTAGGTAGTCCTTTGGCAAGACGAGCGGTAGGGGGTACTGCTTCTCAAGGGGCTTGAAGCAGACGTTGCTATAATTCTGCAACCCGAGCGGATGACAGCCCAGAACCTTTACGTCGCCCTTACGCGAGGCGCTAAGAGCATCGTGGTTTGCTCTGCGACACCCATACTGAGACCGGCCTAAGCTCATATCTGCTAGAGAAGTACCTGGGTACGAATCGCTGAAGCGTGATCAGAGAAGCGACACGGTTGCTGGCTTATTCCGGTAGTACGCGGTACCCCCTAGTAGGATGTTAAAACCGGGAGGTCCCTGCCAATCCCGCGGCACACCGGTGGACTTAAGCAGGGTTTCTGAGTCGACGCCGTTTCTTGCAAACTCCTCCAAGTCCCACTCGAAAAAACTGACAAGAGCTTGGAACACAGGATTCGGCACACTTGAAACTTCATTCAAACTTCCAGTGTTCATTGGAAGATTTAGCCTCCTCATATCGGCAAGAGCACAAATTAGTCGTCTTAATCGAAAGTGCCAAACAGACTCCTTGAGGAGTTCAGCCTGCTGAGAAGCCAAGGGAAATCTACGTTTACGTAACTTTGGGCACGGCGGCAGGCGCACGGGCAGCAGCTTTTGCAGATTACTGAGATTAACCCGCTTTTGTCCTTTGGAAATTCGATAGAGATCCTCAGCACCAGCTAGTAGAACGGCAGCAAACGCGCTATCTCGGCGGTCGCTAAGCTCCTCGACGTGTTCAGTTACGTCCTTTGGTGTGCTGAGCTTTGCCTTCAGCCATGCGTGGTCATGCTCCGTAAGCCAGCGGGTGGCTTGATAAGCGTGATCCCAGAGGTACTCCAAATTGACGTTTGCTCGTACAGCCAAGATCGTCTCTATCTTCTGACGATGTTGCGCCTGCCTACCGACCTGCGGCTTTTCTGACTTTGAACGTGATTTTGCACCTGCCGTGCTCTGGAGAATGAGCTCTTTCATCAAACCTTCTTCCAACCGATCAGCGCTACCAAATAGATGTTGCGCAATGATCATGTGCCGGGCAAGAGGCATATCCATTTGGCCATTATAGGATCTAAACCGTATCCATTGGCCGTGTTTACCTGCGCGATAAGCTTGATCCATTCGCGACAAGGCTTCATCGCCATATCTCAAGCGTATGCTTTCAAATAGCTTCGCAGTACCGGTAAATTTTCCATGTATGAAACCGCGCTTTCTGCATTGCCGGACATAGCACGCGGATAATGTTTCACAACTCATTAATGGTAAGTTGCGCTGGAGTACTTCGTATGCGAACTGCGCAAACTTCTTTTCAAGCAAAGTACCCTGCTTGACAGTCTCTGGGGCGAGAGCGCTCCAACCGCATACACACGGCTCAGTCAGATTCGGAAGTAACCGAAGCTTACGAAAGAACGGGTGAGAGCACTTAGGGCACGCGTGCATCAACGACTCACCATGACGCCAACAGACTGACACACCAGGCAAATGGTGTGAGCGATGCCAGTATGCATAACCCGTTTCAAGCAGATCCTGCTGCACACACGTAGCGCAGAGCTTAGCTTTGCCGTGAATAGCGCCCTCCCGGCGGGGAATACGAGCGACCCCAGATAAACTGGCGCCTACAGGGGACTTCACCACTCCTTGCCCAACACCTAGAAAGGGCCTGTATGCGGGAAACATCGTGTTGGTACAGATCAGTTCGTCGAGGTTGCTCTCTGGGTTATCAGGTAGTCTGGCAGCAAGCACTTCAATCTGCTTTGGCAGAATCCCTAGGCTGAACGGTGCCGAGCCAAACAGATCTTGGAAGGTGTCAGCCGCCGTTCTATTACCTGAAAGGAAGTGATAGCGCGTGATACGAGAATGCAACATCTCGTCCGGCATCGACATGGGAAAAAATAGCAGATCAGACATCTATGAGGGACTTTCGAGGTAAGACTTTGAATTACACGCATCCTGCGAAGTGGCGCATTTTTTAACACATAAACGCCGATGTTAGGTAACAAATATTTATAGCCAGTAAATATGGGGAGCGTTTGTCATACGGTCTCACACCTTATAATCGGATATTGCATCCTGCATGCATCCAATAAAATAGTGCCAACCTCATATATGTCTTGCTCTAGAGCACTGTGAACGTCGCCCGAAGGCTCACACGTTTCTCGCCGCAGTACCTGCACAGAGAGAAAGCCCGTACCACGTATATAGCCATCAGACTCAGGACACACCCACCGGCTCCTGGCTTCGACATGGGACAAGGCTTCTACTCTCGAACGCTGCGTACGACCGGCTAATATTCATCCTGGGTTGCCTAGCCGCGTTGTGAAGCCAGATTCACTTTGGTCTAATGCAAGCGGTCCGATACAACGCTGATCGGGTCACGCTTCGCTGCTCAGCTAGCAGTTTCGTGTCTGCCCACCGCAGGCGCCGATCGTGAAATTCCTCAGCTGACTCACAGTTCTGCTCCAGTGCCCTGGCACACAGGGGTAGCTTGGAAAGCTGTTTTTCAAGGCGTGAAAGGACATGCAGCTCTCGCCCAATCCTAGTGCGCGAGATCAAGACAGGCTTTCCCGATCTCGCTCGGAGGCTCTGTGCACAATATCTGATCTGTTCAGCGAGCTTCTCGTCGAGAACGGTGAATGCGCCAGTGTTATCGGCACGATTCGTATGAACACCTGCATGCCTGACGATGCAGGCCGCAAGCCAGGTTCGATCACATCGATACAGCCACATGTAATCTTTGCACTGGTGAGCTTGCCTGCCTGGATATTCAACCTTGAAGGCTGCTCGGCGCCTGAAGCGCTCGGTCAGAAATCTTGCTTCTCTCCATGCCTGCGAGCCGCCTTTGACGGCACGGATGGTTCGGTAGACGTACACTTGGGAGACCCCGAGCGCAGAAGCGATCTGCCGTGCCTCGCTTCCGGCAAGCGCTAGCTTAAAAACTTCAGCAGATAGGCCTTTCAGCTCCTCTGGTGGGGCAGCAGGAAGCGTCGCTTGTGAATAGCCAATATCAATTGGCGGTGGCCGCTTGAAGGGTGGAGATGATGGCTCGTCGCTGCGCGCGAGACCGGCCAGATCAATCCCAAGGGCCGTGGCCAGCAAAATGTATTTGAGTGGATGGTGCGTATGCCTTGGTCTCCTTAGCAGCTTGGTGACCCAAGTCGCGGGTAGATCTGCGGGCGACTCTCCAAGAACCGAATATTCCAAAGCTGCAGGCAGAACGCTGAAAACGCAGTCCAAATGTTCGGCCAAACGGCGTAGATCCAGCCGCTGAGATGTACCTCGGGTTAGGCCTAGCTCAGCCGCTCTTTGCACGAAGCCTGCGCGCACAACAGCGGGAGAAAGAGGTTCGAGGTTTAGCGCAAGAATCTGCATTGATCTGAGCGCGATCTGATGCAACGTTGGAAAAGCCTCCAAACCAGCGCTGACCAGATGTGAATGAGCTTGTACTTCGGCATCGTCAGGCAGGTGAAGCTGCGATGAATTACGGCTATACCAGCTCGGATCCAACATACAGAGCGAATCGCCATGGTGGGGACATACCAGCACGCCGGGAAGCTGGTGAACGCGGTGCCAGTACGCTGCGCCAACCCGAGCGATGTCCTCATCGAGACAGGCAGGACAGAATCGTAACCTCGAAGCACTTTCGAGCCGACTAGCATTGACTCCTAGTTTCAGCATTAGCCACTTGCCATCCCCAGCCATTGAGGTACGGGCATGCTGCGTCTGATCGTCGGTGAGAAAAGGCGCGTAATAGGGCAGAACGGTATGGCATGTGATGATTTTGGATACCGAGAGATCCGAGCCCTGAGGAAGCGACTCGACTAAATCACGCAACCGACAGGGAAACGCTACATTTTGCGTGAACGACGCTGCAGCCCTATTGCCGGCGAAAGCGGCTTTGCGGCTATGCCCGCCACAAAGCCGCGCATAGCGAGAAAGAACGCTGTGTAGCGTCTCGTCGGTGAATGCTGCAGGGAAGAAATGGAATTTCAGCTCCATTGCGCGACTCTCGAATCATGATCGACGGTAGGCCGGCGAAAACTCGAAGATATCCGTGGTTATCCAGCCAGCTGACTTCAGCTCTGCAAAGGTGTCGGGATGCTCACTGAATGCTTTCGCTTGCGAAGCCTCAACGGCAACTGCTGCAGGCGCAGCGGATTTCTTCACGGCAGCTTCTGGATCCGCGGTGTTTGACCGCGCTGCTGGAGTAACGCCTCGAAGCAAAGCAAGGCGGTCAGCTCGTCCAAGTCCATTGAACGCCATCATCTCCATCAGCTGCTCCTCGATAGGGAGCAGATCGTCGAACTTGCGCATGCGATTAGGATCACGACTGCGCAGAGCCGACAGCGCTGGCCTGAGAATCTGCATCTTGGAGTTGCTTACTTTAACGATCGTCTCGGCAGTCAGACACTCGGAGCCACTCTGAATGGCATAGCGTTGGCTCAGCACCAATAACTTAACCAGGAAGTCAGTTACCCCCTGGGTGTGCTCGTACAGAACATCAAAAATCTCAGGCGTCAATTCAGCCGTCTGCTTGCACCACTGATAGCTCCAAAGGTTCTCGACCAGAAAACGCCACTCGTCATCCTCATTCTCGAAGCGATTGAATTCGATCATCCCGCCACCGCAACTGCGCCTGGCGACACGCATGACGTCCGAGAACAAGCTGATCATCGAATTCGTCCCGATGAACACGACCGGAATACCGATGTTGTTCACCAAGTGAAGGAAGAAATTCAGCATGCTTTCCTTACCCCCGGTCTTAGCCAGGTGAAGGTTCTGCAGCTCATCAATGAGCAAGGCGCCGATAAAAAACGTGCTGGCTACCTGTTCCATCTGCTGAAGCGCATCGTTGATGTTTCGATGCCGGTGGCGCTTGTGATAGTCCTGATCGCCCAGAGCTTGGCCGACCGCGTGGAAGAACTGCTGACAAAATCCACCAAGTGAGCCATCGCGTGGACAATCGAGCTTGAGCCATGTGATCTGGGTATGGACGAATTGCTGGCCCTCATAACGTTCATGCCGGATCGTCTGTGGGTACAGACTCAATATGGCATGCAGTGCAGTGGACTTCCCAATACCACTCAGGCCCACAACGCTGAAGGTGTCAGCTGTAGATTTAAAAGCATCGTGATAGCGCTGAGCCCCTGACAACGAATGCAGGTGCCTGACCGTGGAGGCGCTAGTAGGATTACGACCAACATATCCGCGGCGGATCAGCAGAGATAGCAGGGACTCTAATTCCAAATGCAGCAGAAACGGCTGCACGACTGTCCTCAAGCGATCAATACAGTGAATCCGCATCGCCCCATCAAGCTCAAGCTCTTCAGGCGTCACCGGCTGGGGAAAATTCGATATCAGCTCGGCAGCCGCCGTTTCGTCAAGAATTGGTGGCAGCGCTTCGATCAGAGGGTTTCCCGCGTATTCAGTGATGGGTTGCTTCGTATAGCTTGCGAGAGCTTTAGCGCCTCTCATTTGGTCTGCCCCGGTCGAACTCTTTTGAGCAAATCGATAACCTGCGAGGTGCGCGGTCCAGCGTACGATTCTCGGGTAATGGCAGGGCTCTGAGCATTAGGTTGAACGGGTTCTGCACGTACGCCGTCAGGGACAGTGGCCTGCTCTCGCTCCAGCAGCCGCTCTTCCGCACGATTCTCGCGTATGTTCGCCAACGCTTCAGCCTTAGAGCCGGCTGCTGGTTCAAGCTTTCTTTCGGCCATTGCATGGCCGACAACTTGCTCAACCGTCTCGACCAGGCCTACTCGGCTTTCTAGTTCGGCGCGCTTATGAGCCGGTGGTATCTGCCTGTAGGCCTCCAGAAGATCGTAGACCTCGTCCGAGCGATAATTCGCATACTTGGCATCCGACCGTCGCAGATCGCAACGCAGGAACTCCTTGTTCTCGCCCTTGATCCAGATGTGCGCTGCGGAGTTCGGATCAAACCAGCAATCAATCGACCAGACGCCATTGCGACGCGCTTTCGCGAACCAGTTTTCCTCGATAGCCATCTCGCAGAGATAATGCATGCCGCGGAACAACACGCCTCCCTTTTGGACGGTGGCCCTTTCCCGAGGCAGCAAATTGAGATATATCAGCTCGTCAGGCCGCTTGTTTGGCTGGATAAGGTCATTCTCCAACGCCCACCTCCAGATCTTCATCGGGGTGGGTTCCACGCCATCGTTCATCATCGCCTGGGTAAGACGATCCGGCTGCCGGTGGAAACGGTTGTAGTGGAGAATGCACTCGATGATGATCTGGGTGAACTCCTTCAGATTCAGCGTCGCATCGAGCCGATAATCACGTTCGCCGCGTTCCTTTTCTCGGGCCGCTACACCGCCGGGGAGCCACCTAATACCGGTTAAATCATTCAGGATGCCGAAGCGACTCTCGACCATGGGCTTCCAATCTGGTCGATACGGCGGAGCTGTCCCCATATCGATACCCAGGCCAGCCGCGAGGCCCTCAGCAGCCGCCCCCAGCATTTCACCTCTGTCGGCGTAGATTTGATGCGGCAGGTGACGGCAGTCCCAATCATCAGAGCTGATGTCGACGCCGTTCTGCGCGCAGAACTCCACCTTGGAGGTGAATGCGTTGAACAGTGCCTGTCGCGCTCCGTTCCAGCTAGGCCCCTCAAGACCTACATACAGACCAACAATCATCCCCGAGAAACTGTCGACCACGATGTACACCACGGGACGACCGATGAGCATTCGTCGGGAGTAGCTGTTGACCAAGTAAATGTCAGCGATGGTCGCGTCGATTTCAAATTGATGACAAGGCCCTCTAAGCCAATCGCGGACGGTACCGGATAATGGGCGGCAATCCTTTAGCCACTTCGTCACGCCCTTACGTCCACGATCAGTTTCGATGTCATCGAAAAATTGCTTTCCCCAGTAATCAAACTGGTTGAATGTCGGAATTTCAGATTGAGGAAGCAATCGAACTTTACTTTCGGGATTTTTGGAAAGCTGCTTCTCGGAATAGTATTTCTCAAGCATTTTGTCGTAAGCGCTGATAATGGTCGCTTTCTTGTTCTTAGCGTAAAGCGCGTAAGACACCCGGATACACCGCTTGTCAATATCGCTTAGTAATTTGGCAGGTGAGACTAGCAACCCTTGATATTTAGGTTTTCGTCCCGGCCGTTTATCAGCAGAGTAGTTACGATTCCCAACACCAACAGCAGAATAATTTTTAAGAAGCGCATTTCTTACTTGGCCGTAAAACCAGTATCGATACAACAAACGATATAGCGTCTTACGCTGCACGCCCACTTCAGCGGCGCGATCACCTACCAACCGGCCCATCTCACCATGAACGAATATTTGCCCTGGATAGGCCGGATCCAAAAATGGCGCAATCAAAGCCCATTTTTGATCCCTATCGCGCCTCGCGCTCTCATCGAGATCTTCTTCCAAAACCAATAGAAATTTTGGTACTGCCATCACTACAGGCTTTGTATCGCCCGATACCAAAGAACTCCTGAATTCCTCCAGGCCAATCGAATAGGGCTTCTTGGGAGGTTCCGTCAGATCCATGACAACCAGCGCGTCGCTCTTCTCGTCGAGGTGAATTGCTCTCGCCATAGTAGATAGCACGGAGAGTTCTGTGACAGGCTCAAAGACATCATTAACTGAAATTTTCATGATGACTTCTCGTTCAGTGTGAACATTTCAGTGGGATAAACAACACTGAAATCTGGAAGTGGTGATTTGAGATATAAAGGCGCGCTCGCTAAGTCGAGCCTTATGACTTTGCGCCAGATCAAATTAAGGAAAATGTCACGAGCATCGCTATAAGGTATAGACAGCCGGTGACCAATTTTTCTCAAACTCTCTGAAGTTGACCATGGGCAAACCTTTATCGACTCGAGAATCTCGATAAAATCCGCATGCAGCGACACATCCATCAGGGCGCGAGGCAATTTGGCGTATTTGCGAAGAAATACGAGATTCAGGATCAAATTAGGCGTAAACAGCTCCTCTGTTACGATGCTCCAATCTACGCCTTGGCTCATCCAGAACCGTCGCTCGACCTCTAGCTTCTCCAAGGTGCGAGCACAGCCGTTGCCTTCAAGGTCTTGCTGATATTTGATCGTCCTGGCAACGGACTTGAGGTCCCCGTTTGGCTGCTTAACGGTGAGCAGAAAGTCAGTGGTCATTACGAGCGGAACAGAATTGTTTTTGTACCTTGGATACCGAACACCGAAAGCTCTGGCAATTGCCTGGGTGCTGTCCAATGGCAGAAGGGGATACTGCTCGCGAATGTCTACTACGTCCTCTGAAAACTCACAGAGTAAAAAGTACGCCCGTTCAAGATCGGATAAGAGGTGATGAATTCGATCAATCTTAACTCCTTGGATTTTCCAGGAACGCCCCATCGAAGGGACATCCTGAACACGTAACCAAGGCACGTACTCAGCTCCGGCGCCTGCTCCAAAACCATTGGCGATGTGCCGTTCAATATCCTGATTTGAAGCAAACCTACGACCTCGCACCCTTCCTCCTCAGTCCGTCCGGACCGCTCCCTTCATTCGGCGAGAAAATAGTTCTAGGAAAACACGGGCTACCAAGCACTCGTGTCGAAGGGCTCTCCAGACTACTGGTTTTTGACAAAAAAGTTTGTCAAAAGACAAATAACTTTGACAACAGACAAATAAACATGACAAAAAGCAAATGTTTGATTTTCAAGCACTTTTTTAGAGGTAGCTAGCCCACCTGTCCGAATCACGCGCATGCCGACTGGATGAAGCTAATCTGTATCCACATTTTTTACTTATCCACAGCCTGAAAAGTTTCCTAAGACTTTTGAGCGTTTTTTCAAGCTTCGGATTGGTGGCTGGCTGAAGGCGCCGGGAGGCTTGTTTGCGAGGTCGTAGTTTTAGAACCCAATCCGACATTGATCGGCACATCGAGAAAGGTTTTGGGCAAGGCAGTCTAGAGTGCTACGTGCCATGGCTGCGCGTGCAGGATGTTCCGTCCCATGGGCGGTCACGCAAGATACAAGGAACCAAGGTTAATCGGCTTCATCACCTTCTTTCCGATTTGGAATATGGCTACCTACTCCTCATTGAGTTTTCTGAACAGGTAGTAGATATAAGGGAGCAGTATCCGCTTTTGCCTCAATCGGCAGCCCAGTCAATTGCAAACTCGCTGAACATCGCTTATCCGGTTTATCCCGGAACGAAAGTACCTTTCGTGATGACCACCGATTTTTTAGTTACGCTGCGAAAGCCTGACGGAAGCGAGCGGTTAGTTGCGCGTACGATTAAATACACCGAGTCAATCGCTTCGGGTCGAAGGCTTGAGCGCACATTACAAAAGCTGAAGATAGAACGAGAGTTTTGGAAAAATCGCAACATTGACTGGAACGTGGTTACAGAAGAAAACATACCCGCTACCCTAAGCAGTAACTTAGATTGGTTTCGCAAAGGGGCCACGCTAAAAAGGGAACTACAGCAACGCGCTTTGATCGTTAACTTCCTTAATGAAGTTAATAGCATGCGAGAGTTTCAGTGGTCACTTGATCGTATGCTCAGAAGTATTGCTAATTCGCTATTCCTTCCATATAGCGATGCCAAAAACATTTTCATGTACTTGGTCTGGAATAAAAATATAACTCTTGATCTACTAGCAGAACGGCTAATGATGAAGAGTGTCTTGCTAATTAAAGATATTTTGTACCCAGTCGAAGACTCTCGACATGAGAGTAGGGCAAGCTGATGCTATATTTAAACGTTAATGATGTCATCGAACCTGTAACCCAAGCCATTGAATTGCAAAAATTGGCAAGGGTGCTTTGGCTGGATACTATCAGCGATCAAATTGTACTTTTTGATATAACAAAGTCACCAAAGAAACCTTGGGTGATGCGTCTGTCAGATATAAAATATCTTTTGAATAACGGTGATGTAAAGATAGCGAATATCATACCTCGCCCTTTTATGTTGCGGCTTGAAGAAGATCTTTCAGTATAAACTTGGTCTGCTCGGTGCGAGGATATTAGGTTATGTTTTTGACGAGCCATGGTTCGAAGAAGCTATAACGGCTTCGCCGGTTCTACAAACATTTCTGCCTATACCAGCCCCGTGGCAGCTATAACATCGTAGAAGCTGCCACAGTTAAGAGAGCTGCGCAGTTATATCTGCGTACGGTTTCGCTTCAGCAATTAGCATGCACGTGCTTCGCTGAAGTTTCCTTCGCGGCTAGCTCCTGGGCTTGGTTCTTCTGGTCAGCCTGATAACTAGCGATCGCTACTTGGCGAGCCTGCTCCATACGAGCAAAGGTACGATCTCCACCACCCTCTGCCATGGCATAGGAAGAGCCTGCTGTGATGGCGAGCAGTACAGAAAGGGATTTGAAAAATTTCATTACTTTTACCTGAGGATCGGCAACGATTCTGACGAAATCCTCCAAAAAGCGCATTAACCATCTGTTTTACAAGCCCCAAATTAACTATTTCATCACGTGCAGACGATGCGTTACCTGCCGTATTCCCACGCCCAGTAGCCAAAAGCCGTGGCACATAAAAGCCATGTGCCAATAACGACTGCGGCCGCAAAGTGGCTGATCGGCTTGGTTGCCACTTTAGCTGCTTTCGAGCGACTCGCTTCTATCACATTCGATGGCGTCAGTTTGATGACAAGGACGATGCCCAGCGGGACCAAGATAATGTCGTCAAGATAGCCCAGGATCGGTATGAAGTCCGGAATGAGATCAATTGGACTTATGGCGTACGCTGCGATTGCGAGCGCAAGCAGCCGAACGACTATGGGGGTATTCGGGTCTCGCGCCACAAAATAAACCGTCAGCGCATCATGCTGAATGCGTTTTGCCGCAGCTCGCAGCCTGCCAAAGATCACGGTAGACATCTAACTTCTCCTTGCGCGATTGGCATTACTCGCAACTCTCAGGGATGATCAGGCCGAGACAATAGCGGGCTATTTAGCCAGGCTTGTTTGCAGTTGTTTCAACCGACCCTGGAGGACAGCTTTCTCCTGCAGTAAATCGCGATTCTGATCGTTGAGGAACTGGTTTCGGTCGTCAGCCGCCGCCACGCGCTCTCTGAGGTCGGAGATCCGCTGCTGGCAGGCCGCGAGATGTTTTTCAGAATCCGTTAGGGCCGCACCAAGCTTCTCCCGGTGTTTGGCGTCGTTATCTCGCTCCAGCTGGAGGCGGTCGACTGTCGCTTCCAGCGTTTCTGTTCGCGTCTTCCATTGTGTTATGACGGCCTGGCTCGCGTGTAACTTTTCTTTCAAGTTTTCAGCGTGATCCTGACTGGCCTCATAGCGCTGGTCTATTTGGTCGCGATTTTGTCTCAGCGTGTCCCGTTCCTGTTCGCAGGAGCGGAGCTGCTGCGTCAGCTGACCCACCTGACCCTCCAGTCCTGACTGAGTCCTGTGGAACTGGTCCCGTTCATGACGGCGATCCTCGGCAATCTCCTGCTGGTAGTGCTCGAAATGGCTGCGGATATCGCGGTTTTCCTGCCTCATCTCTTGGACGGTTGCAGTGGTCTCACTGAGTTTCTCCTGACTTGCTTCCAGTTTGGACGTGAGTGAGGCCGCCCGGTGCTGTTCCTGTTGCAGAGCGTGGGCTTGGGCACCGTTTTCTTTGTGAAGCGCTTCATTGGCCTTCTCCAACTCGCAGCGTTGCTCTTCCAGTGACTCGCACCGCTGCCGCCCCTCTTCCAGCTCTGTGCGCCATTGCTGTTCCAGCGCCTGATGTGCTTCGCGCTCCTGTGCAATACGTTCATCGGCCGCGTATTGAACTCGCTCATGCAGGGCTTTCACGGCTGCCACCAAGTCAGACGGGGGTCCGTTCAGATCCGCTGCGGCTTCGCTGCCTGTTTTCCAACGTTTCAGCATTGGCCCAAGGGTGCTGCGACTGCCGGTACCGAGTTCCGAGCGGACCCGGTCGACAGTAGGCTCGTCACCGCGTTGGCGGACGCGTTCTGCAGCGTTGGCAACATCCTGGTAAGTAATCCCGGAGCGGGCCATAACATACCTCATTCTTATCGTATAACGTGATATGTAATATTACGTTATTTATAGAATAATAAACAAACGGTATTTAAGATATCTAGCACACGTTAAAACGCATTAACGTGCGTTAGAGTGTGGTCTGTTCTATTCTGCCCTTGTAACACCGGTACACCACCGGCTCTTGAGAGCACGCCTCGAATTGGAGCGATCATGGACCCAAAACCCACCGCCAGGTCCACATTACGTAATGCGGACAAGACCGTGTTAGCCGATTCGGCTAATCGGTACATCCACATGGCCACCACCGACAACACGCGCCGGACCTACCGTGCGGCCATTCGCAGCTTTGAGCGCTGGGGCGGACGTCTACCGACACAGCCGGCGACCCTGGCGGCCTACCTGTCCGACCAGGCAGCCACGCTTAATCCTCGCACGCTGGACGTCTACCTGACGGCCCTGGGGCGCTGGCACCAGACTCAGGGATTGCGTGATCCCGCTCGGGACCCTGGCGTGCGCAAAACGTTGGAAGGGATTCGTCGCGCCCATGGTCGGCCGAAACGGCAAGCCCGGGCGCTGCGCCTCGAACACATTGCCGTCTTCCTGCAAACGCTCCAGCAGCAACCGGACTCGCTCAAGAAGCATCGCGACTGGGCCCTGCTGCAGGTCGGTTTTTTTGGGGCGTTTCGCCGCAGTGAGTTGGTGACTATTGAAGTGGAGGATTTGTCGTGGGAGCCGGAAGGGCTTGTGGTGACTCTGCCGCGCTCGAAGACGGATCCCCACGGTGATGGACTTACGCGGGCCCTGCCTCGGGGCAACGGGCCGGTCTGCCCGGTCAGGGCTCTCGAAAACTGGCTAAAGCGCGCGGGCATTCACGAAGGACCCGTCTTTCGAGCCGTCAATCGCTGGGATCGGTTGCAACCCCAAGCCCTCTCAGGCGGGTCGGTAAACCGTATCCTGAAGGCGCTCGGGGAAACCTGCGGCCTGGACTTCGTGCCGACCCTGAGCAGTCACAGCTTCCGGCGCGGTCTATCCACCGCCGCCGCGCGGGAGAAGGTCGACTTTGCGCAGATCAAGCGTCAGGGCGGCTGGAAGCATGACGGGACGGTGCGGGGCTACATCGAGGAAGGGCAGCAGTTTACGGACAACGCCGCAAGCACCCTGCTGGCCAAAGTCGCTAGCCTGATCGAGGGCTCCGATTAATGGTTAGTATGACAGTGGTTGGCTACCCATCCTGAGAGAGTTCGCAATGCATTGGACAGGTATGGACTTCCACAGTCACATGCACAAGTGATGCGTTATCCGTTTGGATACGATCGCGGTAATGACCGGGCGGCTGAGGGTCATGGGTAACGACCGCGACAATCGCAGCATACAAGTTAGGCCCAATCGACCAGACATGAAGATCACTCACGCGCGTATCGCCGCATTCTACCGCTCGTTTGACGCCCTGCTGGATACCGGTTTGCTGTTGATCGAGTAATACGCTCGATGTGGCTTTCAATAATCCCCAAGACCACCGGGTAATGAGAATGGCACCGACGATACCCATTGCCGGGTCCATCCAGTTCCACCCGGCGTATTTACCCGCAAGCAGAGCCACGATGGCCAATACAGAGGTGAGCGCATCGGCCAACACGTGGAAATAGGCCGCACGGCGGTTGTGGTCGTGATGGTCATGAGAGTGGTGTGAATCGTCTTCCTGGTGGGCATGACTGTGGTCATGGTGGTCGCCAAGAATCCATGCCGACACGCCGTTGACGATCAGTCCGATGATCGCTACGAAAATAGCGCCGTTGAACGAAATCGTGACCGGATGGATAAAGCGATCAATGCTCTCAATCACCATGAAGAGAGCGAAGCCGGCCAGGAGTACGGCGCCCGTGAACCCTCCCAGCGCATTCACTTTGCCGGTACCAAAACTGAACCGCGAGCTCGATGCGTTTTTTCGGGCATACGCGTATGCAAAAGCAGCAATGCCCAGCGCCGTCGCATGCGATCCCATGTGTAATCCGTCTGCAAGCAGCGCCATGGACCCATAAATCAGGCCGGCCGCAATCTCCCACACCATCATTATGAGTGTCAGCCCGACCACAATCAGTGTGCGCTTTTCGCCAGACTGTTTCTGGTCTTGCCCAAAGGTGTGATCGTGATGCCATCTCGCCATCTGTTCTTTATGCATGCGTCAGAGCTCCTGACCGAATTGGTTCTAGCCGGGCCTACTTGAGGTAGGTGCGAATGACGTCGATCAGTTCATCGGCACCCTTGCGACGCTCGGCATCGCTTTCGATGTCGGGATTGGCGACGTGCATTTGTATATGGTCTTCCATGACTTCTGCCATTAGGCCATTCATGGCACCGCGGACGGCGGCTATCTGGTGTAGCACTTCAGAACAGCCCTTCTCCGCTTCGAGAGCACGCTCCAGCGCTTCAACCTGACCGCGCATTCGGCGAACGCGGCCCAGCAACTTGGTTTTGTTACGGGTGATATGGCTCATGGACGACTCATGGATAGCAATCAAATTTATACAATAGGGGGCTAGGGTATATTAAAAGCCAGAAACAACCAACCATCTCTAATGCCTCCAACCGATTGAAGGTTGGCCTTAGCCCCTTTCGCGGCACGCCTGTAGCCCCTCTTATTCAAAGCTGGATGGCTCTTAGCCAGTCACTTGATCCAGCCTTCGACCTCATCCGCTCCGTATTCTGCTTTCCAGCTCTTCAAGACCTTGTGATTACCACCTTTGGTCTCGACTACTTCACCGCTGTGAGGGTTCTTATATGTTTTGACCAGACGAGTACGGCGCTGCGTCTGGCTTTGCTGAACCGGAGCGCGACGAGCCCCAAGCTGCGGGTCGAGAATGTTGATCAAGCTAGCTAATAGTTGAGTGATTAATCAGGATTTTTTGGCGCCTTAAGGCTGACGGCCTGACATACCCGATGCATCGAAGCGGTGCAGTCTCTTTCGGATGCCGGCAAAAGCGCCCCAGCGCAGCGCAGCGATGCTTCTGCAGCACACAAAAAAACAACAGTATCTATATGATTCCATAGATAATTTTGTGAATTGGCAAGCATCCTGCTCTGAGAGCCTCACCCTGATTACTGCAATCAGGTTTCCAGGACGAGGGCCCACCCTCGCGTACCGACACAGGGAGTCAAAGCATGTTCAAAAAACCCACAGTGGCAATTGCCGCAGCGGCCGCAATGGGCTTCAGCGCCTTGGCCGTCAGCGAGACGGTGCCCTCTCCACTCGGCGATTTCGACGTCAGCATGAACGTCGGCCTGACCTCGGACTACATCTTCCGCGGCATCTCGCAGACCCAGAGCAACGGCGCCATCCAGGGCGGTCTGGACGTAGCCCACGAGAGCGGCCTGTACGTTGGCACCTGGGCGTCCAACGTCGACTTCGGCGGTGACGCCTCAGTGGAATTCGACTACTACCTGGGCTTCGGTAACAACATCACCGAGAACATCTCCTACGACCTGGGCTGGATCAAGTACGACTACCCGGGCGAAAGCGCGCTGAACTTCAGCGAGTACTACGGCAGCCTGAGCGCCTACGGCTTCACGGCCGGCGCGGCCTACTCCGACGACTTCGCCGGCGAC
>Ga0180008_1001260_pt1 | contig 16523 bp, 27 predicted proteins | sample MM_PW_MetaG_FD_121121 | JGI IMG/M metagenome (GOLD analysis project Ga0180008, IMG submission 121121) | Groundwater microbial communities from the Aspo Hard Rock Laboratory (HRL) deep subsurface site, Sweden - MM_PW_MetaG | ecosystem: Environmental > Aquatic > Deep subsurface > Groundwater...
GGATTTATAACAGTTAATCAGGATTATAGTGAGGCGATATGGGATGGGGTTATTTGGACAGTACATTACAACGCAAGATTTATTGATGTGCCGTCGGGCTATTCTCCAATATTTAGAGCTTCATTCTATAAACGAGATTCTGATAATAACGATACACTAATGTTTCAAGCATTTATTCAGCCTGGTGGTATTAGTTTTTATAGTGTTGTTGGTTTAACTTGTTACGCTGAACCTTATAATTGGACTGGTTATACAGATAATGCGATTACCACGGATGACAGATTGAGAATAGGAATATTTTTAAGTTATGGAATACCATCATAAAATGAAAACACCACCACAAATAAAATATATAAGACACGGAAAATGCAACCAATGCGGTGCTTGTTGCAGGGCTTTAAGTCCTGGGGAATGGAAAAATGGAATGACTGGTGCTACCTGTAATAAATTAGTGAAAGGAAAATGCAGTATTTATAAAGACAAACCAGAGGAGTGTAAGGAATTTCCTAATAGTCCAGGCGATTTGATTTATAAAAGGGTAAAAGATAAGTGCGGCTATTGGTTTGAGGAAATAAGAAAATAATGTATTATAATGGAAAGGACTAAAAATATGAATGATTTAGAACAAAAAAAGATAGAAGCTTATGAGCTTATGAGAAGGATTAGTAATCTTACTAATGAAGCTCGCCGATTACAGGTTGAATTACAGAAAGTTGAACAGGAAATTAGTAAATTAGAAGAAAGGGGGGTAAAAGAATGAACCTTACCTATAGCTCTCTAATTTCTGAAGAACGCATAGCTTGCGGGGATTTAGCTAAGTATATCCACGACCAGCAGATAGGCGATGGAATAACGACAATTTTAATTACTTCTGAACAACCAGTTGGCACGGCTACTCTTTTGATTAAGAAAGATGGTACTGCTCAAATAGAAGGAACAGCGACTGATGGTTATATTGTTGACTATCAGCGTGGTGTTATTACTTTTGCTACTGCCGCTGCTGCAGACGCTACTTTAACGGCTGACTATCAAAGGGAAAGATTAACTGATGAAACTTGGGTGAATATAGTTAATGATACTATTCGTGATATGACACCTGACTTCTGGAAGGAAGTGATAGATACGACTACTTCTACTACAGTAGCAAATCAAAAGACTTATGATTTGCCGAGTGGGTGTTTAATGTTGGTAAATGCTTATTTCAAAACAAGTTCTGCCGCTACCGAGAATTACCAAACGCTTAAAAGCGGTGGGTACAACTGGCGGTATTCGAGGGATTTAAACCAACTTATCTTAGGTGATACTATGGAAACTGGCGGTTATCCTTTAAGGTGGCACTATTTGTCATCTTACACCCTTAGCACGCTTACAACCGCTACTGTGGACGTTCAGGATGCCTTTAAGACAGTATTGCAGTGCGGAGTAAGACAGAGATATTGGGAATATAGACAGCAAGATAAAGTTAATCTAACTTCTATGGTGGCTACGGAAAAAACAATGACACCACTGCAGAATATTCTCGCTTTGGCGCAATATTGGGGTGGTAAATATCAGTTAGTTAAAAGGTCTTTAAAACCAACTAAACCTTCCCGACCTTTATCTTCTTATGTTGAAGGGGCAGGGATACCATAAAATAAATGGCACAGAAAGTTTTAGAAGCAACATATAGCGGAAGAATTTATAATTCTAATGATAATTGGGATACTCTTAGGGTTGCTTCTTTAGGAACAGTTGATGTTAATGGATATTTGTCGTGTTATACTTATATGGATGCAGTAGAAACATTTTGGCTTCATAGGAATTTTCTTATTTTTGACACATCATCAATCTCAGCTGATGATACTATTACATCTGTTAGTTTATCGCTTTATTGCATTTATGAAGCTGGTGCAGGAACAAGGACTCTTGGACTTGTTCAGACAACACAGGCAAGCGATGGAACTCTAGTAGCGGATGATTACGACCAGATGGGAACAGTTGAAGGAGCTTCTCGTATTAAAGTTGATTCATATCCTAGTTGGAAAACTTGGTCGTTAAATTCAGTTTATTTTAGTTGGATTAATACATCTGGTAGCACTAAATTGGGAATAAGAACTTGGCACGATTTAGATAATGACCCACCAGATTATTCAGGTGAAGGAGAATATACAAAAGCTCAATTTGCAGGATACAATAATTATTATTATCCAACCTATTTACCAAAACTTATTATAAATCATTTTCCAATCGTTACTCAACCCCTCGGCTTCCTTCAAGGACAACGCAAACCAGGCGGTTTCTTAACTGGATTGAAACAAGAGTCTAAAAGTGATATGATAAGAAAGCCAGGTGGGTTTTTAGGAGGGTCTAAAAAAGCTCAATAAATAAATTTATGGCTAAAATTTTAACGCAGGGCATTTTTAACGGGGCAATAGATGGGATAGGAGTTATATTTAAGGGAACTCCTGACGCTCCCTCTTACTTACAATCCAGTGCTTCTGTATTCCAAAACCGCTTTGCTATGGGCGACAGAAGCAACGCTGATTTTTCTTTCTGGTGGTATTGGAGTGAAGCGGATTGGGGCGAAGGTTTTCAGGAAGAATTTTACACACAAGGTGAAACAGGATATTTTAAGTCGGGCAATAATATAGATGTCATCAGAGAACCAGGCAAGATACAATGTTTGTCTCAGCCATCTTTAATTAAAACTATTGGAGGTTTGGGAGCAGGAGCAGTAGTCGGAGACGCTATTGGATGGGGAGATAAATTATTAATAGGTTTTAGTAGAACCGCTGGTACGGCTACGCTATGTACTTTAACTACAGACGGTACTTTTACTAACCTTAATTTACCAGGTCAGTGTGGCCCAGGAATTAACCAAATGGATGTTTTTGAGAATTACGCTTATATTGCTTGCAGTACAGCAATCACTGGAACAGCTTTAGTAAGAATTGATTCTAATGGAACTTATACTGCTCTTGGAGAAACACTAGCGAATAAAACATCCTGTCGTGGAGCTTGTGTGATAAATGACATTTTTTATTGGGCTTATAAAAGCGCAACGGGAGTCGGCGATAGGTTAAAATCTAGCACTGATGGCACTATTAGCGTTGCTTGCGTGAACTTTACTGGCAGTTCCCGTAAAATTTCAGAAAGCAATATGGTTAGCTATAATTCTTCTCTTTATTATTTAATTCAAGAAGGAAATAAAATAGAATTATGGCAATATGCTTATAATGTAGGCAATAAAATTTATACTTGGGATTACTTGTCTAATCCAAAACTCTCCATTTATTTATCTTATTTAATGATAATTGGACAAGTTGGTGGTAGGATAGTTCATTTCTTATTTGATGGTTATCGGATGAAAACAAGTTTTGAGCAACTGGCATCTACGCCGAATGTAACTTACGGAAAGTATAAAGAAATATTCGGAGTCGGCTACTGTGGTGGGATGTCTTGCAAACTATCAGCAGACGGGAATTTAGTTTATTATCCTTCCTATAACTTCATGACTAACGGTACACAATCCCAGCCAATCGCTTCTTTTAATGGATATTTATATCTGTCAAATGCCATTAATTCAGATGGCAGTTTCGTAATAGAAAGAGTTGACCCGATTGCTGGTGCTTCTTACGCTACAGCTGGTTCACATTTTCTGACTACGCCAATTCATACCGGTTTCATACCGGATGTGGACAAAATCTACCACGATTGTATAATAAGGATGGATACTTTAGGCACTAATGAGAAAATAACTGTTGAATATTCAGTTGACCCTCATACTACTGACGCTTCAGCCACTTGGGTAACGTTAGGAAGTGCTGATTATGCGGTTGATGGGGCAATAACTTCCAAAAGAATACCGTTTCCTACTTCACCAGTTATCACTAAACAGATGAAACGGAGAGTTCATTTAACGCCTTCTTCAACAACAACGCCCAAAGTACAGGATGTCGTATTCCGTTATCTTCCAATGACTTACTATCCTTATGAATGGCAGATAACCGTAAACGCTTCTGATGAGATTGAACTGATAAATGGTCAGTTGGATACTAAGACAGGCAGGCAGATAAGGAATAACTTGCAGATGTCATTGTGGGGCAACCAGATTGTTGATTGGCAGGACATTGATTATTTTACCACCAAACTGACTACTGCTATGACTTTGACGGGAACAATCGCTAAAGTTTTGGATACTACCAATGCACCGGAAACAGGCAGAATAATCGTTGACAATGAAGAGATATTTTATACTGGCAAAACTCCAACTGCGTTTAATCCAGTAAGCAGAGGAGAACGGGGCACACCTGCTACTACTCATGCTTCAGCTACTATTGTAGATAACGCTTATAGAGTTTTGCTGACTGACATTAAGAACCAAGTGCCTGTCCTTAATCAAGGAAAAAAGATTGAATATTTAACAACTATAAACTTTCGTGAAAACGTCTAAAATTTATGCTCACCGAACGCTTAATTCAAAACTTACCAAAACTGCCTCGTAAAGAATGGTTGATGACTAAAAGCCGTCAATTTGTTTCTTCTATTAAAACTACCGTTACTAGATGGGGGTTACTTGGTTTATTGCTTTTGATTATGGTAATTGCTTCAAGTTTAAAATTATTGTGGTCTAATAATTTTCCTATCGGTTGGTGGATAATAATAAGTTTATTAATAATTAATGAAATAGTAAAGGATAAAATTCTATGGCAAAAAGAAAAAAATCAGCTAAAAAGGTTAGAGTCAGAAAGTCAAAAAGAGGAAAAAAGTAAAGAGGAAGTAACTAAATAAAAATATGTTAGAACCAATATCATTTGAACAATACAAACGATATTCGTATGAAGAAAAACTAATTCATAATTTTGAAATGATGAATATGATTTACGCTGAAGTTAAAGAAATTAATGGTAGGGTAAGCAAAAATGAAAAATGGCGGCATATTCTTACTGGCGGTTTGATTGTAGTATCTGCAATAATTGTTCCTTTATTTCTTAATATGGTAACAAAATAAAAACAAATAACCTAAATATTAACAGGTTATTATGAAATTAGAAAAGTTTTCCCGTTGGTTGACAATAATCTTAATGATTATTTGTACAATTGTTATTGGATATATTATTTATTTGATAATTAATATACATCTTTTTTTAGAATTTCTAATCAATATGTTTTAACTAAAGAAAAGCCTATGCTTTCACAATCTAACTGGAGAATAACTCAATACTTCGGTAAAACTGATTTTGCTTTATCTAATACAGGCAAAAAACTTTATGCTAACTTCACTGATTTGTTAGGAAGATATATTGGGCATCCTGGCTGGGATATAGTTGGCGATAGGGAAATCCCTGCTTTTACAGAAGGTACAGTTGTTCAGGTAGGTTGGAATGGAAATTGGGGTAATTCGGTAACTATCTATGATGGAGCGCACTGGTATCGCTTATATGCTCATTTGAACGATGTTTATGTCAAAGTGGGTGATTATATCCAAATAGGGCAGAAAATAGGTTATATGGGCAATACACCTGCTAATATAAACGGTTACAAGATGGGAGTGCATCTGCATTACTCAAAATACTACAAAGTCTTTTGGAAAAAAATATACGTTGACCCGAAAGACGATTTTACTATAGACATTAACGATAATATTATGTGGGAAAGACTTTTAAAAAAACATAACGAACAGATAACTCATCCGTCAATCCTGCCCCGCATTACGAAACTTCCCGACGGTACGACAAGATTAGACTTGGTAAGAAAAACTGACAGTGGAGAAATTATCCATAAGCAGGATGTATCTTTTAATGAATGGGTGCAGGCTTCTATTGGTTTATGGGATTAAAATAGGGGTGGACTATAGGGTTGAATTATAACCAGCATCGCAACTTAGCTGTTGCTTCCACCCCTTCTAATTTAACGGAAAGAAGGTGATAAATATGATTTGGTTAAAAGAAAAAATTCCAGTATTATTTGCTCCAAGGTTTTGGGGTATTGTAGCTACTGTAGTTCTTGTTACTTTGACTGAAGAAGGAGTAATATCCGAAGTTCTAGGAACAGCTTTAGCTACTATATTTGGTGTTGCTACTGGTGTTAATATTGTAGATAAGTTTGCTAAAAAATTAAGAGGAGAATAAATATATGCCATTTAAATCAAAAAAGCAGAGAAAGTGGATTTATAAAAACAAACCATCCCTTGCTAAAAAGTGGAACAAGAAGTATGGCTCTAAAATAAAGAAGAAAAGAAAAAAGAAATGAGCAATCCTTCTAAAAAGAAACTGTTAAAGTTCAGAAAAAAGGATAAAAGAAAAGATAAAAAAAGAGCTCTTCTTGCCAAACAAATGAGAGAAGAACTCTTTAGAAAAGTCTCATAGTATTATATGAGATTTTTTTATTGTTGTGGGGGTTTATTGTTTTTAGTTGAATGAAGTAAAGCTACAATCCCAAAAGCTATCAAGTACAAGCTAGCAATTATTCCCCAGCCAATTCCTGCTTCATAATCAATTGGATTGTTCCAAGCTACCAGGCAGACAACACTTATCCCCGCCACGCACAAAGCGATTATTGACATTATTTTTAGTGTTTTCATTTATATCACCATCCTTTCAATTATAATTAAATATCTAATTCGTTTCTTGCTTTTTCATTTATTTTATCCACCACGCTTTTCCTGATGCCTGGCATTACCTGCGGGTCTTCCCTATCAAGATATGCTCTATCTTCTCTTGCTTGTTCTTCTGCAGATTTAGTTGCTTCTCTATTTTCTTCAGCCACTGAAGCTCTTGATGAAACTTGACTGGTTTTAAATACTCCTAAATCTAATTCTATCTTTGACTCCGGCTTCCCCCACTTATCTCCGCAAGAAGGACAAAAGACATTGATGAGTTGGGTTGTATGCTCAACTCCTTCTTTATTTATTGAGAATTTGTTTTTGCATTTAACGCAATAGAAATTAAATTCCGCCATATTATTTTATTTATTTCTAAGCTATTGGATAAAAACACTGTCCCATTATTCTACGATTAGCACCAAGCCCCCAATTACCTACACCAGTTTTATAAATAAGCATTGTATTATTGTCTAAATTTTGATAAGCACAAGCTGTGTAAGTAGCACCGTCAGAACCCCAACAAGCTCCACGAATATTCCAAGAGCCAGCATTTGATGTAACTGGTAATGTGAATGAAATAGCTTGATTTTCTGTTCCACCAGTTATACCTATGCAATTCCATATTATATGAATCATCTTGCCTATCCGGCAAAACTTGAAAAAAGTAGTCGTAACGCTTGTATAAGTCATAGCACCAGTCCCGCCATAAATAGGAAGCCAGTCTGACCATGACCATCCTTTGCTATTCATCCCATCATGATTATGCCCTAATCTTAAATCAAACCCAACCTGTAACTCTGATGTTTTTCTGTTTAACAATATTTCGTTAACTATTTCTCTTAATCGTTTTTCTGTTATTTCCATATATTATATTTCCCCGAATTTACTTTTTAATTGTTCAGCTTCCGTGTACCATTCTTGACTAAACACGTCAAATCCCCATTTCTCCTTGAACTTTTTCCTGTTGTCATTTAAGGCATTTCCTATCTGAACGCCTTGTGCTGTAGTTGCACCACCTATATGCTCGACTGTTGACTCATAACATTTAGCCATTTTATATCCCGCCTTAGTCAACCTGACCCACATATCAACATCCTCGCAGTAAGCTGGAGCAAACTGTTCGTCAAATAAACCTATCTTATCTAAAACAATTTTCGGTATAGCATAACAAAATCCGTGATAATCCTTTTGGTTAAAGGTAATTTTATCCTGTCCATATTTTCTTTTTTCTGAAGGGTAATTGCCAGTGCCTATCTGAATTGGCCTGATAACGCCAATCGTATCATCTTTTTCCAGCGCTTCAATTAGCGGTTCAAGCCAGCCATTATTAACAAACACATCATTGTTCATCGGGATAATGTATTTTCCGTGGGATAACTTAATGCCTTGATTAAGAGCTATACCATAACCGATATTAACAGGATTTTTAATGTATATGTCCGTCTTAAAGTAAGCAGGCAGTTTAGAGCCGTTATCCACTATAATCACTTCCACTTCATCTCTTTTTACAGTCTGACCTATATGCTGTAGGCATTTCATTGTCATCTGTAAAAGCTGTTCATTATCAATTACTACTGGAATTATGATTGAAACGGTCTTTTTGTTTTTCACTATAAATTCCTCTTTAAAACTTTTTGACATACTTTTTCCTTTCTAAATTAATTATTATGTTATATTCTTTTTCTCCAATAGTTAAGCATATTTAAAAGTGTTTCTTTATAATTAAATTCAGGTTTCCAATATTTTGAAATTAATGAATTATCCCCTAACAAAACAGGTACGTCTGAAGGTCGACTTTTTTCTTTATCATAAACTTTTTCTATTGGGCATTTGGCATTCCGTATCAATTCATTTAGTACATTTTCAATTTTCCATCCATGCCCTGAACATATATTTACCGCTTGCCCATATAATTCAGGATGTTCAGTAACAATCCAATATGCCCTGACTACATCTTTAACATCGGTAAAATCACGAATCGCATCAAGATTCCCATACAATAATAATGACTGTTTTTCATTTTCAATCATTACAATTTGTTTGGCAAACGCAGAATCAACAAAATCAGCTGGCCGCCTTTCCCCTGAATGATTAAATGCCCTTGTCCTTATTATTTTCATGCCGTAACTTTTATGATACTGCCAGCCCAATAAATCCTGCGCCACCTTTGATACGGCATAAGGCGATAATGGCCTTAACTGATTTGTTTCTTTTATCGGCAATTCATTGTTATAAACCAATCCGTATTCCTCGCTTGAACAGGCAATCTGTATGACAGGATTTATCTTAGCATTTTTTACCGCTTCCAATAGATTAAGAGTTCCTATTACATTGCTCTCAAAAGTTTCAGTAGGTATTTTCCATGAAGTAGGTACAAAAGACTGTGCCGCTAAATGAAATATCTTATCGGGTTTTATTTCAGTAATAACATTGTCAACGGAATGAGAATCTCTAAAATCGCACTCAACTAAAGTTAACTTCTCGGTAATGTGCTGTATATTTTCGTTGTTTGAACGTCTGCGGATTGTACCATAAATTTTAAGCGGCTCTTGGTTACTCAAAATGTAATCACATAAGTGTGAACCAGCAAATCCGTTAATTCCACTGATAAGAATTTTTTGCGTCATTATATTTATTATTATTTAGTTATCTATTAAATATAAAAAATCCAAAACCACAACTATGATATTTGGATATGTCCATTGTTTCATAAGGAATTTCCTTCCAAAATTTATCCAATCCCCCAAGTTGTATGTCATCAATGACTATCAAAGCAGGACTGGCTAGAAATTCCGTGTATAATTCAGCTTCCTTGCTTATCTGTTCGTAGGTATGGTTCGTATCAATAAACAAGTAATCAATTCCAGTCAGTAGCTTTTTATTTTTCTTTATCATACTTTCATCTAAATCGTTTGCGGCAATTAATTTCACATTCTTTTTATCATTAAGCATTTTTGGAGGAACAAATGGCCACTGGCTATTATAGTCAATGGATATAAGTTTAGTGTCTTTTTGTTTTTTGAGATACAAAGCCAATGTGCTTGCTCCTGTTTCAGCTCCCAATTCCACTATCTTCTTCGGTTTCCAAACTTTAACTGAAGCGGTAAGCCAAGCGTAATAGATATTTATATTCCTAAAATGCTCCTTGAATGTATCACCGACATTAGAAAACATCAAACTGTTTGTATCAGGAGTGGTTATTACTTTCTCTATTTCTTTTTCTAAATCCTGGCAAGTAATCATAAACCTTTAATCTCCTTGCCTAATTGCTGTTGAATATATGAAATATAATTGTTGTGGAATTGAAGTGTCTGTGGGTATAGCATAGCATATTTTCTAGCTCTTTCAAGTTGCCTTTCGTAAGTCTTTATATGGAGCATATCATAGCCATTAGCATTGTATTCTTTTTTAAAAGTGGGTTTAGTGTGAATTCCATCAGGCCAAGTTGTACCTTTCTTTAATAATCGTATGTGCCAATCAGGATAACCTTCATTGACTTCTTTACCTTTTTCCAGCAAAGTTTTGTAATCCCAATCTTCATATCCATCGCTTTCTTCAAAATATAAAGATTTCATAGGTAGATTTATCCCGTCATATCCTTTATTAATCAGTTCATCAAAAGGAATATTATCAGGTATTCTCTCATCAGCATCTATCATAAATATCCAGTCATTCTTTTGAGGCAGGGACAAGAGCCAAGTCCTGTCAGGGTCAGCATATTTCTTATTGGTTGTTTGTTTCAATACTAATTCATTCCTACCCCAATTAGCTTTAATATACTGTACGGTTTTATCCGTTGATTTTTGGTCAATAACAATTAACTCGTCACAGTATCCTCGGATATTATTTAATAGCCCCCTGATTAATTTTTCCTCGTTGTATAAAATTGTTCCGAATGTTATCATAATTGTTTTTTCCTTTTTTTTATTTCATATGCTACTTTACATTTTGTGGAGCAATAAAACCTTTTTCGTTCTCCAACTTTTTTCTTTCTACAATTCCTACAAATGCGTAGTTTATTTTTCATACTATTTAAACATAACTTATAACTATTTCAGAATCTATTAACCTATTACTCATTTTTAAATTCCCAATTTTTTATTAATCTTCCTATCTTTTTTTCTATATCATAATAATATTTACCATCAATAACAATTAATTTTTCTTTAGGATAATATTTTGCCATTCTTTTTAGTTTTGTTTTACTTTTTGAATCCATCCATCCTTTAACTTCGTGCCAAACTTTTTTACCATTTTTTTCCGTTACTAAAAAATCTGGAGTATAACTTCTAACACCTCTTCTTATTTTTTCAAACCAAAATGTTTTCGGTTCGTATTCCCAAGAAATGATTTCTTTTTTATCTTTTAACCACTGTAAATAACGAGCGTAATTAGCCTCCCATCTACTTCTAAAAAAGTATTTCTTTCTATTAATAATACGCCACCCACGCTTAGCGGGTGAATAAATATTTTCTTTTTTTGTATGAATTCTATAATACATATTTTTTTTTAATGCTTCATTTATTCTTTTCCTTCCTTCTATTGTCCAATTTGGGCAATTACCTTTTTTATTTTCTGACATTTTTTTTCTTGTTTTTAATGTATGATGTTTACCAAGCATACCACGAGGATGTGTATGAATTTTCCAAAGCGTTTTACATCTTAACTTGTATTCTGGTTTATTTTTATTTTTTCTCCACCATTTCTTAAGACGTTTAATATTATCTACTTTTCTTTTTTTTGTTAATTTTGGAAATCTACCATCCTCCCACATTTTTTTAATAAACTTACTTTGGTCTGGTCGTTTTCTACCAGTTTTTGAAAGTGCGGCACGGTGTTGAAAATCTTTCCAAAATTTACTGGTATGAGATAACCGAAGATGTAAAATACTTGCCAAAGAACGAACTTGTCCTTCTGTCATTTTGAAATGTTTCACGCACCAATATTTTCCCATTTTTGGATATAAGACCGAAAATTGATTTTTGTTCATATATTATCATAATCTCATATCTAGATTATTTTGTCAAATCAAATATAACTAATAGTAATAATTGTTCTTGGATTTTCTTTATCTACTTGACTTTCGGTAGTCGTGCATTTGATATGTTTCCAATCATTATCTTCCAAGACAATATTTTTTAATTCATCTACCACTAATTTATCACAAATATCAGTTGGTTTAATTTGGACTTTCCTACTGGAAAAATAACAAGTGGTATGGACAGAAACACTCCTGCCATTGTATTTCATCTTTGGTATCTTCTGTTCTTTACAGTTAGACCAAACGAGTTTGTGCCAATAGTCAACTATCTCTTTCCGTTTAGCCCAGTGCATCCCGACATAAAACTTATTCCAAGACGGTAATGTTTCATTCAGTATTATTATTTTTTGCATATTTTTCTTCATTCTTTAGAAATTTTTTAAGACGCCTAGCTTGATTCATCTTCTCTATTCCTTTTCTCCAATTCTGCTTTTTCTTATACCATTTATGCCTTCTCTTATAATTCCACATAATCTTACAGATTTCCGAACACACCTTAGTATGACCATGTCTTTCAAGGTTTTTCATTGGTCTGCCGCACTCCTGGCAGTAGTTATATTGGTATATTTTTCTCCATTGAGGAATTGTCATTCAAATATTTCTCTACTATTAAAGTATGCCTGCAACTTTTACGGTGAAATCCCGCAGGGCAATCGCAAAATAGCCGACCTTTATTGGTTAATTCCACTTTGCGATATGTTCCTTTTTCAGACAGGGAAGGGACATTAAACTTTTTAGTTGTATACTCTATATCTATCTTCATAAATTTACATTGGTACGTCTTCTACATTAATACCAGATTCATCATCCGTATTATCTCCAGGTATTTCACCAAAATAAACAATTTTTTTCATACTGCTACCAACCATCTGATTGACTTTGAATACTGAAACTTCTTTATTTACCCATTCCTCTGATTCATCACCAAAATTCTCATTCATCCAAGCCTGTGAGGTGTTATTCATTGTAGCTATTTTCTCAACACCTGACGGCAACTTAACAGTAATGTTAAGTTTCTTACCAAACTGGCTGGGTTTGTATTCACCTTCATCCAATATGGTTACCTTATCACCGTCATTAAAATCAGTTGGTTTGAGATATTTGCTTTCGATTATAATTTTCATAGTTTTATCCTTTCTTAATTAATTATTTGTTCGACCTTTCTCTTTTTTTAATTTATAATTCATTCTATTAGCTTGTAATTCAATGGCGTGAGGGTCATCTGTTCCAGTAATAAGATTAAAGTAATTAGACCTTATCACCCGCCAATTAGCTTTATACTTCCCATTCTCCATAACAATAAAATCTTCTACTGGAGGTTTAATATCATCTTTATAATACTTAGTCATTGTTTCCAGCCATTTCATTACTTTCTTGTACAGTTCATCCTCATTTTCCATTTTGATATTGACCTGTTCAATAGTAGCGTCATCTTTTGAGATATAAACTAATATTGATTCCTTAACTTTCAACGCCAGCATATAAATCATCAACTGCATTAGGTGGTGTTCGTAGGGTTTGAATCCGCCATCGCCTTTGGCGTTGTACCAAAAGGAACGAGAGTTAACTGTTTTAAGTTCTACTGGAATACCGTCAATAATGAAATCAACTCTGCCGTGAATAGACAAACTGTTTTCTGGCTGGAAGATAACTGATTTCTCTCTTTCAACTTTAATGTCTTTCGGTAAAAATTGAGCAATATAATCCTCAAATATATGCCCCACCATAAAAGTCCGAAGTTGCCTTTCATCCATTGGATTAGTTGGCTCTGTCCCTTTCAGTTCTAGGTAAACATCAAGAAATGCTTTACCTACATTAGAAGCATAAAAATAATCCCTCGGTTTGGTTACTCTTTCTTCTTGTTTTATTTTTAAGTCTTGTGAGAGCAGTTTCTCAAATTGAATTTTCATAAGTTGTCTCCTTTCTTAATTAGTTAAATAAATAATCTTCTACTTCTTTTAAATCCTTTCCCCCTGTATCATCCTCCCGATTGGATAATAGTAGTTGGGTTGGTTCATCTTCTTTTTTTTCTTCTTTTTTATCACTTATATCCCATAACTCTTTATGTACTATATACTGTTTGCCAAACCCCAGGTCTATTTCCTGTCTGGCGTGTTCAAATACTTTAGCATTTATCTTAAATCTTTTACCTTTACTGGTGCGGATATAAATCTCTTGCACTTTATTTTTATATTGCTCCCAAACTTTTTTATCTATGCAGGGTACAGAACCAAATTGATGTAATAGGTGCTTTTTCTCGTCTATGTTAAACTTACATAGTTTATCTTGAATAATCTGATAATCTTTCCAGATGAAAGTGTGGGTCATAAATTTAATTTAATAGTTGATGTAAGTATCAAGTCGTTGTTTTTAAATCGCTTAGAGGCAAACCTCGTACGTTGATTTTTGGCTAACTTCGAATTTCATAGCTTTTTTATTTTATAAACCCCATCCTCATCCACCCTCGTAATAATATCAGTTATCTCCAATCCACCCACTCTGTCTATTAAATGTTTCATCTGCCGAATATTCAACTGGTAAAAATGGTTCTCGTTTTCCAGCCACTTTAAATCAGGAATGAATATCAATAACTTACCGTCTTTCCTAACTACCCGTTTCATTTCTGATAAAGCTATGTAAGGTGCTATGGCGTGTTCAAGATTATCCCAACTAATAACAGCGTCAAATTCCTCATCCTTGAAATCCAGCCGGTGCATTTCCATTAGCTGAATGTCAATATTATTTACCAGTTTGGCTTGCTGAATTTCTAATGGGGAGAAAGTAATACCTATTATTTCTTTACCTAAACTTCTAAGATACTTAACTGTATTTCCTGTCCCACATCCTACATCCAGTATCTTCTGGCAGTCATCTAACCAATTAAGATACAATCCAGTTGTTCGTTCTATTTCTCGGTTGGAAAAAACTTCTAATTCTGGCTTGAGGTATTTTGCAAAGTCGATGTTATACATTTTCTAATTTCTCTCTTTCATCAATAATAAAAGGATATGAGCTAACTTCACACCATATAGCTAGACCAGTTAGCTTTTGTTGGATTTGTTCAGGTGTAAAGTTATAGTTCTCAAAACTTTTTAGCACAGCTTCAAGCATTATTATAGTAGTCGCTTGAAAATCTTTGTTATAACATTTTACTTTTTCCATATTTTTTGTCCTTTCTAATTAGTTAATATATTCTCTATTATTAATTGCTACTGCCCACTTTTCTAATTGTTTTTCGTCAAATCCTTCTTTGAAAACAAACACTTCCTCTCCTCCCAACCAAAAACTATCATCTATCAATCCTTTTTCCTTACAGTAAAGGTACAATTTAGTCCCTGGCAGTACCCATACTTGACCTAATGTGCCGATACTGTCAACTCCGCTTTCCTTTAAGAACTTGACTGTTTCATTGATTGTCTTGTTGGTTTCCCCAACATTACCCACCATTATCAAAGCACAGCTTTTAATCCCCGCCTGGTGCAGTACGTCAATGGCGTTTTTGGATTGTTCCAAATCAATATGTTTGTTGATTGTTTTTAGTATTTCCGGTGAACCACTTTCAATCCCAACTGATAATTCATAACAGCCCGCTTCTTTCAACTTGGTAGCTAATTCCAAATCCATAGCATCAACTCTAGTAGTGCAGAAAAAAGCAATCTTTAAATCCCTCTTTATAATCTCATCACACATATCAATTACTGGCTGGCGGTCTAAAGTCATTGCGTCATCTTCAAAAACGAAATGGCGGTGTCCTGCCCTGTAAAGTGCTTCAACCTCATCAGCCACATTCTTACCACTACGGTGTCTGTATCCCCGCCATATCCAATGGGTTGAGCAAAACGTACAATTTCCCGTACATCCCCGTGAAGTTACCAAAGGGATTCTTGACTTACTTATATCTATCATCTCACCTCTTGTTTCCCTGAATCCTTTATGTCCAGGGTATCTATGAGGTTCACTTAACTCCCAAGCAGGGAATGGTATGTCATCTAAATTCTCGATATACTTTCTGGGTTTATTGAATTTCGGTTTGTTATTCTCTTTATAAGCAATACCGTCTATATCTTTAAAATCTTTTCCTTTAGCTATTTCAAGCATTGTTATCTCACCTTCCCCTAATCCGCAAGCGTCAATAAAATCATAATTAGCTAATAGTTGAGGCCACATAATAGTTGGGTGTGCGCCGCCTACTACTATCATTATTTTAGGATGTTTAGAACGAGTGTAAGAGGCGATTTGAAGAGCTTTATGCCTGCCTAACGTGTAGCTTGTTATCCCAATAATATCCGGTTTGTATTCGTCAATTTTAGCCCGTATACCGTCAAATCCCACCAAATACCCATCCACCAAGTCAACTTCTATATCATTCTTTTTAAGAGTTCCAGCAAGATACAACAATCCAAGCGGTACGTTTGAAAAACCGCCTTGACTAGTTTGATGGGGATTTATTAATAGAATTTTCATATTTCTTAATTAATACCAGAGTGGCTCATCCGAAGTTATAATATCTTCTTTTTCTTTTTCTTTATACTTATATTTTTTCATTAGGGGTTTTAATTTTTCACTTCCTATAATAAAAACACTTCTAATTATTTTTTTATTTTCTATTTCTGCTGGTAATTCTGTAGCCTTTCCTATTATATTAAAAATCTCTTTAGCCACAGCTTGTTTTTCTAACTTAACTTCCCGAGTAAAATGCCCAGCGATTGTATATTTTGACGGCCTTTCGGAATAACTGTCATACCATTTTATGAAATTATCGTATATATCTCCTCTCTTATTCATATTAGGTTATTGAAGTTTTTTAACATATTAGATAAACAATTTTTCATTTCTTTATGACGTTTTTCAAAACATCTCTTATTACCATAATACCAACCAGTTTGTTCAACTTCTGTA
>Ga0180008_1001261_pt1 | contig 16512 bp, 12 predicted proteins | sample MM_PW_MetaG_FD_121121 | JGI IMG/M metagenome (GOLD analysis project Ga0180008, IMG submission 121121) | Groundwater microbial communities from the Aspo Hard Rock Laboratory (HRL) deep subsurface site, Sweden - MM_PW_MetaG | ecosystem: Environmental > Aquatic > Deep subsurface > Groundwater...
CGGCTTATGGCCAGTACCTGCCCAACGGCAATATCTACCGCCTGCAGGATGACAATGACAGGGAGATTTTTATACTGGGCGTGCACTCCGGTCACTTGTATGTCAAAACAGAGACAGAAGCCGGAAGCCTGCTGCCTCTACCCGACCAAGCGCTGCTTATCATCCTCAATGCCCGTTCAGTCGATGGCTGGTTGCAGATCACTGTTCATGTAAACAAGCTTCTGTTTGTCAGCACCACCATACCCGAATTCAGGTCATTAAGCCGAGGATACCGGCACAACCTGGCGGGTGTTGGCGGCTTCCCGGCAATTTACGAGGAAGCCCAAAGCTTTACCGGCATTATCTCTCCATACATAGCCACTGAACAGCACTGGGGCGGCGATTCCCTGCTTGCAGTCAAGGATTTCGATTTCGAGCGTCTGGCCGGCGAAGCAGGTATCGGCCAGTTGATAGCCAGAACCGAAGCAGGGACCGAACCAGAAGACACGCTGCCAGCTGCGGCCGCCGAAGTAGCTATCACTTCAAATAATCACGTCCAACTGATGCAGATTCCGCTCGGCAAAAGCAACCTGCAGAAGGGCGTGTCACTGGAACTCAACTTCAGCGGCAGCGAGCCCTACTTCGAGCTGCGGCTGGATGAAACTGTGCGTCTGCTCTTCGATGCGGATCGTAAACTCAGTGCTGTAATCAAAACAGCGCAACCGGAAACCGCCGAACAAGTGGTCAATCTGGAGCTACCCTTTGATGCAATTTCCGATAATCAGTTCAAGCTTGGCCTGCGCCTAAAAAACGACATACTGCAGCTGTATCAAGCCGGTCACCCTGACAGCTTAAACATTCCGCAAACCAGCAATCTGGTTCCCGCGCAGCTAAGCCTGCATATCCTTACCGAAAGCGGTCCTGACGAAACAGAGGGCTGGATCGCAACAATTCCGCATACCCTGCGCGCACAGACAGACTAATACCAAGCGCTTGCTGATAATTCAGATCATCCACAACATATTTAGGCTAATACTCTTGAAAATCCGGCTCCGGCGCATTACGTTCTAGTAGGCACCGGGGTGTTTAGTAGGCCGCGAATCGGCATGCTGCCGCCCGGACATCATAGACTAGAAAGGATAGTATGAAATTACAACTGCTTATGCTCCTGCTTGCAGCAGGGCTGCTTGTTTCCTGTGTAAGTAATCCACCGCCGGCCCAGGCGGTCGAAGAACCTAAAGCCGAGAGCGGCAATGCCGCCTTCCAATCCAGGGCACAGGAACTGGTAACTGGGCAACCCGGCGGACTGGCTGCAACACCCGCTACGGATACCTCGACAGCTCCGGCCACCCAGCCGGCAAGCCCTACAGACAGTAATGCATCCACTCAGACTGACACCCCGCAATTCGTTCCCGGCCAGCTTAGCCCCGAAGAAGAAGCCTTCCTCGAAAATCATATTGCCCGCCTGCAGTATATGGTATATTACGACCGCGAGGTGGAGATGCAGGCCAGTATTGCCAAAGCCGCCGTTGCCCAAGCCAACCGTTTCCTGATAGACCGGCTGGGCCGCACCGTCATGGACATGGACCAGCTGGAGCGTCTGAAAGCCGACCAGCAGACAGCCTACCAGGCCGAAACTGGCGGCTCCATCGACATCATGCAATACCTGGCCCAGAAGTATAATGCTGACGTGTATGTGGAAATTTCACTTTCTACCGAAACCGAACTGCGCAACAATGTGCATTATGCCCAGGCCCGCGGTTCCATGAAAATGTTTGACACCTCCACCGGCCAGCTGCTGGGCAGTGTGCCCTTCCAGAGCCCTCAGGTGCGGGCCAACACTGCCGAAGCAGCCGTAGCAAATGCGGTAACCGCCTCGGTATGGGTTGGCATGCCGGTTATGGTCGACCAGTCCCGCAGCCTTATCCGCGGCTCGATGTCTAACGGTGTGCGCTACGAGCTGGTTATCCAGAATCCTCCGGACTCGCGTGGCATGCGGGATTTCCGCCGGGCACTGGAGCGCTACTTCCGTATGGTAGAAACTGCATCCAGTTCGGCCAGCGAAGCGCAGATCCTGCTGTACACCTTCCAGACCAAAAGCAAGGTCGAAGATTATATCTATGATGCGGCAGACCGGGCCGGACTGCTGGACATGCAGTCAGTGTATTCGCGCGGCCGCAGCTTTGTGGTAAACAGCGGACTCTGAACAGTTTTTTAGGCAGACACTACTGTTTTTCGGCGTGCTTGCGTTATACTTAGGCATTGTCGGCCGCTGAAGTTTCAGGGCCGCTAAAATATGAAGAAACCTTAAGGAGGTTTATCGTGAAGAAAGTAATTCTTGTTCTCGTTGTGGTAATGACTCTGGCCAGCCTTATTGGCTGTGCAAGCAAACCAGCCGAAATGACTGCTCCTCTTACCGTAGCAACCTATCCGCCGCAGATTCTTGAGCATCCCGGCACTGCCTGGGGTACCAACCCGCCGCAGTGGATACTTGAGTATGTAAGCAAGGGCTATAAAGCCGTAGAGCGCATGCCCGATTATGAAGGCCAGTTTGTAGTTATCGTCAACGAAGAAGGCGAATCCCGCGATGGCGCATCCCTGGCAGCTGCTCGCATGAATTCCCAGACCCGTATTTCCGCCTTTATGGAAACCCGTGTTCGTGATACCTTCGCCGGTGCGCAGGTAGGAGACAAGGACATGATCGAGACCTACATGGAACGTGTAGTGAAGAGCGTTTCCGAAGCCAGCTTTAACGGCTTCCTGATGGAAGACGAGACCTGGGCTTACATGCAGGAGTTTACTACCGAAGGCGAGCCCGACCGCCGCGTCTACCGCGTATACCAACTGTGGACCATCAACAAGGAAGCCCTGGAGCGCCAGCTGCAGGAAATCCTCGACGGTGCCGAAGCTCTTGAGCCCAAGACTCCGGAAAAAGAACGCGCTATCGAAGCCGTTCAGAACGCTTTCTACGAAGGCTTCTGATTATTGCCGGGCGGTCCGCACTCCGGACTGCCCGCTTTGTTTATTACAGGGAGCGCTCTTTGCCCGGCGCTCCCTTGGCGGCTTAAAAGAGCAAGTGATGATGAATTTTGCAGCCTGACTACAGTGTAACTGCAGTCAGGCTGGAGCATTTATCAAAGTACCACGCAATCGCGTCTTCGGAGGGTTTTTCTTATGCGAAAAGTTATACTGCTGCTGGCTGTTACAGCCATTCTGGCTTCCTGTGTGTCCGGTCCCGCTGCCAACAAAAAGCTGCCGCCCGACTGGGTGCTGAAAACACCGGCCCCGGACGGCACGTTTACCTACTTTGTAGGGTCTTCGTCCGCCGGCAACGACGAGGCTGTGGCCATCGATGACGCCAGCAACAATCTTATTGCCAACATAATGAACTACATCGGCGCCAGAGTAAGCGTCGACTCAACTGCAACGGCCAAGGCGACACTGGACAGCTACGAGGCGGACATCCTGCAGACTGTCCGTGCCGAGTCCTCGGGCCAGTTGGCCGGTTTTTCGGTAAAAGAGCGCTTTAAAGCCACCGGACCGGACGGGTCCATCATCATGTATATCCTGGCCTCATACCAGACAAATGAACTTGAAAAAGAAAAAGCCCGCATTGCCGCGGTTTTCCAGGAGCGCATCGACGCTGTAGCCAGACCGGAACAGTCAGGCGACAACGCCAAAGCAGCCGGCCGCTGGTTTGACGCTGTACAGTTTTATGTGGAAGCGGCATTGGCCGCCACCGGCAGCGATATCGACAACGCCGCTATAAAAGCCGAGCGTAACGTAAACAAGGCCAGAGATATACTTGGCCGCATGACCCTGCAGCGTCTTGACAGTCCGACTGAAACCAACCTGGGCAAAGACTTTCCAGCAGCCTTCCAGGCCCGACTGGTATACGGCGAAGGTGCAAATGCACCCGGTATTGCCGGAGCCGAGGTGCTGGTACGCTACCAGCGCACCCAGGCCAACGGCCGGCCGCAAACCCGTACCGAGCGGCTTCTGAGCGGCCCCGACGGCATACTCAGCTTTACCCCGCCGCCAGCTGATGCTGTCGGCAACGCCAAACTCAGCTTCGAGCTTAACCTGAACTCTACCCGCGACCTTATCGACCGGTTCCCGCGCAGTTTCGACGGATATGCCGACGCCTTAATCAGCGACATGTCCCGGCAGGTGCTTAGCTTTGACTACAAAGTGGTATCGCTGGCCAGGACCATTCCTACCGGTGTGGCCATCATCGACCTGAACGACAGCGGCAACCCGGCCGGTACCAACATCGGCCAGGGCGGTATTTTCGAGAGCCTGGCCCGTGAGCGCTTCGTCGTCACCCTGGCACCGATCAATGAGGCCACTATTGCCATGATGAACGACAGCAGCATACTGCAGCTGGCCCGGCAGGAGTGGGGAAATAAGGGTATTCAGCGCTTTATCTACGGCACCACCCGCATCGACTCGGTAGTGGCCGATGGAACCATGTGGAAGGCCACAGCCAGCATGAATGTAAAATGTGTAGAGCTGAGTTCCGGCCAAATGATTTACAGCCGTGAACAGATGGCAATAGCCATCGGCGCAACAGCCGACCAGGCCAGACGTACTGCCCTGCTCAACGTTTCCAGGGATGGAATGGCTAAAAATCTGATGGCCACACTGCCCTAAGCTAGCAGATCGCAGCTATAAGACCATAAGCAAAAAGCAGCCCGGCATCTTGCAGGGGCTGCTTTTTTGCAAAAACCAAGCTTGCGCTCAGCCTACAACAAGCACCTTTGCGGATTGCGCGGCGCAATGCTCCCTCAGTAAGTCTGCAAATCGCTTCCCCAGTTGCTCAAGCCGGCTGCTATCAAAACAACTGCGCGGCGCATAGATAAAGCCGAACAGGTTTTGGCTGTCCGGCCCCAGTTTTGCTGCCATTGAATCTTTTACCGCATTGCCCAAAGGCTTTCCCGCATCATCACAAATACAGGCCAACCCGGCCAGGTCCATTTCCTGTCCGGCGGCATTGAACACATACGACTCTCCTGCGGCGCAAATACGCAGCCGGGCTATGTCGCCACTGAAGGCACTGGCCTCAAGCAGACTCACCGGCAGCCCGCTCAGCAGCGACAGGTAATTGTTTACATCCACAGCCGAGTTAATGGATGGGAAGCGATCCTCACGGGCGGCCTGGGCCAGATATTCGCTGGCTGGTTTTGAGCGTCCGGAGGGCTTAAAGCCGCCAGCACGCAGCATGGCGCGGACGTCATCGCGCACATCAGGATGAAGGCTGCCTCCTCTCTCGGAGTCAGGACGGCTGGTGGCAGAAGCAGCCGGGATGCCGCCGGCCGCACCAGTTTGGCCGGCGCTTGGCGCTGCGGCCTTAATGCTGTCGACTTCCTGCCTGATCAGTGCCAGCAGTTCCGGACTGGAGGGCTTGATTGTGCAGCCGGTCGCCTGAACCATACATATCAGCAGCGGATCCAGCCGCGAATCTGTCTCACGCAGCAAGTGCATCAGGCCCTGCCCATGGTCTTACGCAGGCAGATTTCCAGATAAAAGCGGGCAGCACCATCTTCAGGCACGGCTTCCAGCGCTCGCTTAAAATAGAAAACCGCTTCGGCATATTCCTTCTGATAATAGGCCATCATGCCCTGTTCAAAGAAACGGTTGGAACTCATTTTGCGTTCGTACAGATCTGCCGGTAGTCCGTCGAATATTTCGAATACCGAAACAGGGGCACTCTTGCCCTTAACCCGTACCTTGCCGATAAAGCGGTATTTGTATTGACCCGGTGTGTTCAGCGCCATAAAAGTGGCTTCACTGATAACAGTAGCCAGATTAAAAGCCTTGGCAATACTTTGCAGCCGTGACGAGAGGTTAACCGCATCGGACACCACGGTGCCTTCCATATGGTCATCTACCCCTACCACCCCCAGCATCAGGGTGCCGGTATGAATTCCAACCCCCAGCGAAATGGAACGGTAGCCGGTTTTAGCCCGGTGACCATTGTATTCGGCTACCTTAAGCTGCATTTCCACTGCAGCCTGCAGCGCGTCATCGGCACCTTGCTCGGCCGGAAACAGTGCCATGATGCCGTCTCCCATATACTTGTCAACAAAACCGCCGTGATTTTTGATCAGCGGCACCATACGCGAAAAATAAGAATTAATAAAGGCAAAATTTTCTTCCGGTGTAAGCACCTCGGACAATTCGGTAAATGCCCGGATATCCGAGAAGAAGATAGTCATGTCCTTTTTGATATGATCGCCGAGATGCAACTCAGCCAAGGTGTTTTTGCTAAGCTGGTGCATAAACTCGCCAGGGATAAAACGCTGCACCGAACTGGTTAGCCGCTCAACATAGGCATCCAGCGCCGTCTCGTTGCGGTCACCGCGCGTCAGTTCGTTCAGCGCTATGGCGAACAGGCAGAAACCGGAGACCAGGTACAGTACCGAAGCCATTGTAAGGTTAGCCGGCAGCCAGACTGGCGGGAAAGCAGGCAGAAGCAGCCCAAGCAGCGCATATAGAGCAAAAGCCTGGGCAGGAAGCAGCGAAACGGAAATACCAAGCCGATGATGGCGCGGAATCGAAGTACGAAACACCGGAACAAGATAAGCCAGCGACTGCCCGAGCAGCAGCGACCAGAACACCATCTTTGCCGGGTTTTGATAATAAGCATCCAGCGGCTCCAATACCAGAAGCAGGGCCGGCAGCAGCAGTACTATATAGGAAACCAACTGCCCTATTACAAAGCTACGCCGCGGCACCAGCCGGAGGTCGGCCCTGAGACAGAAAAATAACAGACATTGGACACTGGCACTAAAAACCATCACACCGACTTCTGCCGGCAAAGACAGAAAGGTGTCGACTACCGAAAAAGCCAGGAGCACCAGCGAGCCACTGAGAAAGTACACAAAATATGGCAGATACACTTGTTTCCGCTTCCTGGCGGTAAGCAGCAACAAGGCAACCAATATCATTATCAGCCAGACCGGCAGCAGGGGCTGGGCGGACAACACAAGTACAAGCGCTTCTATCATAGCTATACTATACCCTACTATAGCAATCATTGCAAAAAAATCTGCTCTGGCTGCTGGCATCCGGAAACTCCATAAACTATACTTGTAGCTGTATGAACTACGCCCCACTGAGAAAAATGCCCGCAATTGAGGCTGTATTGACGACTCTGAGCCTGGCCGCAGTCGGAGCCCTGCTCAATTATCGGCTGCCGCTGGACCTGGCCTTTGGTATCAGCGTGCTGGCCGGAAACATACTGGCCATACTGGCTATCTGCCTAACGCGCCATCCGCTTTCGGTATTTGCACCGATGATCAGCATGCTGCCGACGCTGTTTATGTGGGGGCATCCCTGGGCCCTGGCCAGCTATCTGCTCGAAGGCATACTGGTGTACCGGCTGGTATCAAAAGCCAGGACCGAAGATATTATCTGGGCAGAAGCCCTGTTCTGGCCCCTACTGGGCATTCCGCTGATAATCGGCCAATACAGTCTGTTTCTTGGTATGAACCTGCAAGGAGCTGTCGCTGCCGCGGTCAAACAGGGGGTTAATGCCATATTTAATGCCACCAGCGGGCTGCTTCTGTTCTATCTCGGCAGTTTCCTCGTCACCCGCTTAATAAACCTGCAGCTTCGCAGCCCAAGAGCCAAAACAGGAGCCGATCAGCCGCCTACCTGGACACTGCCGCCCAAGGCCAGAGAATACCTGCTAATCTTTGTAAACATCAGTCTTATTCTGCCGTTTTTTACCGGTATTTTTATTTTTGTGCGCAATGAAAAAAATAATATCATTCTTGCCGCAGCGTCAGAAGCCAGCCTTGTACTGGAAACGCTGGGAGAAACGCTAAGTGCCGAGAGTTCATTTGAGCCATCAGCCAGCTTCAAATCACTCTCCGGCCTTTCCATTACCATGCGTACTGAAGCCGGAGACCTTCTTTGGGCTACCGATTCGGGAAGCAGCACCAGACAGAGCCAACACAGCCGTATCCTCAATCAAGCGCATAATAGTAATGAAATAAGTATCCGTACCAATCCAGATGAAAAAAACCCGATGAAGGCCTGGCAAACAGCCATGGTATACGGCACTAAAAATCTGGCAGATAAGCGCCGTCTGATTGTCGAGCAAAGTTTTGCTCCGGCAGTAGCAAAAATGAATAATGAGATAACCGTTGCTTTTTTGTTCCTGCTTCTGTGGCTGGCTGGCAGCAGCTCGATTGCCCGGGCATTTACCAATTTTCTGATGGGTCCGCTCGAAAAACTGCGTATAAATGCCGAAAAATTGCAGCGTGATCCTACTCAGGAGCTTATTTGGCCGGTGTTCCGCATCATGGAAATAAAAGAGCTGCGTGACAGCCTGGTAGCCATGACCGGCGTTCTGACCAACCGCTCAGTAGAGCTGCAGGAAGCCCAGCGCACCGCCCAGCGCATGCTGCTGCAGAGCGAACGATACCTAGCCTTTCTTGGCCATGAGCTGAAAGCGCCACTTTCCGCAATGTACAGCACCTTGGAAATGCTGGCAGAACAGCCAATGAGCTGTTCCGATGTACTGGAAAGCATAAAAGACTCCGCCTATAATCTTATCCAGCTTATAAATGACATAATTGACCAGGCCAGCGCCCATTCCGGAAGCCTGCAATTCCATGATATTCAGTTCAACCTGGCCCGGGAAACCCGCCTGGCTATGGAAACCTTTGTAATACAAGCCCGTCGTAAAGGGCTGGAAATGATAATCAATATAGACAGTGCCCTGGATAGAGAAATCTGGTGGGACAAGGTCCGTTACCGCCAGGTGCTCAGCAACCTGGCCAGCAACGCCATCAAATATACCGAGAGCGGGTTTATCCGCTTGCGGCTGGATGCCGATCTTTCGAAGCCCGGGCAGTTACTACTGAAAGGCAGCATAGAAGACAGCGGCCGTGGTATAGCCGAAGATCGGCTGCCCTATATTTGGGAACCTTTTGCCATGGCCAGAGGCCGAACGACTGAACTGGATAGCAGTCACGGCTTGGGCCTGTCAATCGTAAAAAGCATACTGCAATCACGTAGCGGATCCATCCGGGTAAAAAGCCGTCTGGCAGAAGGCAGCATTTTTTCTTTTGCCCTGCCTCTGCCTTTTAGCAAAGAAGCAGCCGACGAAATCGACAGGCTTGCGGCCCAGACCCCGGATTCAGGACTGCAGGCAGCTCCAAATACCCTGCAGGAGCCGGTGCAGACAGCAGCAACGCCCGTACCGGCGGCACCAGCCAAACCGTCCACTACAGCGAAAACCCGTCCAGTTAACGCCGCCAAGAGCAACGACACGGAGAATAATGATATGGAAAGTTCAAAACCACCTCTGGCCGGCATTCCAACCTTACTGATCGACGATGAACGACTGTCGCGTATGGCTATCGGCTATATGCTACGCAGCCGCGGAGCAGTTGTAGAAGAAAGCGAGTCCGGTGACGATGCTCTGAAAAGAGTCCAGGAGAAAGACTATCACCTGATTTTTGTTGACCAGAATATGCCCGGTCTCAGCGGCCTGGATACCGCGGCAGCTATCCGCCGCCTTGAGCAGGAAAATAAAAGGAAGCCGGCGCTTATCATACTCTCATCTGCAGACCATAATGTGCAATCCAATCCGGATATTTCAATAATCCTGCCTAAACCACTGTCTTCGGAAGATCTGGAGCAGGCAATCAGACTTTTAAGCCCTGATTTGTTGCATATAACAAAATGATTATATTGATAGTTAAAATTTTTCCTCCTTTTCGCTACGATTTTGGTCGCTGACACCTTGCCTTTCCAAACAATTCTGCGTTAGAATGCACCAAAATTATAGATAATTTTTTATCCATCAAGGAGGAATACATGGCAGTAGCTCAGATTGAGTTCTCCAAAGAACTCGAGAGCTTCGTGCAGGAATGGAAGGGAAAACCCGGCAACCTGATCATGATTTTACATCGGGTCCAGCAGGAGTTTACCTACGTTCCGCGAGAGGCAGCAGAACGCCTGGCCCGTGATCTGGAAATTCCGCTAGCCAAAATCTACGGTGTTATCACGTTCTATCATTACTTCAAAACTACCAAGCCGGGTAAGCACCGCATAGCAATCTGTATGGGAACCGCCTGCTATCTGAAAGGTGGCCAGGAACTCATTCAGGAAACCGAGCATATCCTGGGGGTAAAAGGCTCCGAAGTAACTCCGGACGGCCTGTTCTCGATTGATGCTGTTCGTTGTGTAGGCTGCTGTGGCTTGGCCCCGGTACTTATGGTCGGCGACGATGTGTACGGAAAACTTACCACCGATCAGGTAGCCGGCATCATAGCCAAGTATAAGGCCATAGGCTGATCTGTTGTGCATTACACGGTATGTGATTTCCTGCTTGATCTGGTACAGAACTCGATCGAGGCGGCAGCAAATCGCATACAGCTTTCTATTATAGAAGAAGATGGCCAACTCCGGCTGACCATCGAAGACAATGGCAAAGGAATGGACGAGACAACACTGCAACGGGTGCAGGATCCTTTTTTTACCGACGGAATCAAACACCGGCGGCGAAAAGTAGGGCTGGGCATTCCCTTTGTAGTGCAGGCTGTAGAGCAGACCGGAGGAGACTTTACCCTGTCGTCACAAACGGGCAAGGGTACCATCCTGAGCTTTACGTTCCCAGCCGGGCATCTGGATACACCGCCCCTGGGCGACCTGCCGGGCCTGTTTCTTTCGGCTTTTTGCTTCGATGGCGACTACGAGCTGATCATCAGACGACGCAACCAGGAGCGTGAACTGGACTACAGCTTAAGTCGCTCGGAACTACACGCAGTACTAGGCGATTTTACCGATGCCGGGGCCCTGGTTTTAGCCCGGCAATATCTGGAATCACAGGAAGCCTGAAACGTCCAAAGCGTCAGGCTACACACAAGAGGAGATAGCATACTATGGCCAAAATGACCCTGGATCAGCTCCGAAAGCTCCGCGAGGAGACCAAGGGCGAGATGACCCGGCGCGAAACTGAAGGCAAAGAAATTCAGGTTATCGTCGGCATGGGCACCTGCGGTATCGCTGCCGGCGCTAAAGATGCCTTTGAAGCAATTGTAAAAGCAGTGGACGAACATAAAATTACCGCCAATGTGGTAATCCGCCAGACCGGCTGCATGGGTCTCTGCCATGTGGAGCCCACCGTAGAAGTTATCGTTCCCGGCATGCCGGCAACCATCTACGGCAAGGTCGATGCGGCAATAGCCGCTGATATTGTCCGCAAGCACCTCGTTGACCGCAAGCTGGTCAGCGGTCACATATACGATCGCCCGGCGATCGATATCGTCAACAAATAAGTACGGGAGGCTCCAAAACAATGGCGTACAAGCAATTTATTCTGGTATGCGGCGGCACTGGATGCGAATCCAGCAAGGCCGACGACATATTCAAGGAGCTCCATGCGCAGGCCGAAGCTCAGGGCGTCGCTTCAGACGTCCAGATTGTAAAAACTGGCTGTTTCGGTTTCTGTGAAAAAGGGCCCATCGTAAAGGTACTGCCGTCCGAATCGTTTTATGTAGAAGTAAAACCGGAGGACGCCAAAGAAATTATCGCCGAGCAGATTGTAAAAGGCCGCGAAGTAAAACGGCTGCTGTACAAAGACGATACCCAGAAAGAGCGCATTAAAACCGAAGAAATCGGATTTTACCAGAAGCAATACCGCATCGTATTGCGCAACTGCGGTATCATCAACCCGGAAAACATCGAAGAATACATCGCCCGTGACGGTTATGCCGGCCTGGAAAAAGCCCTCTTTGAGCTGAAACCGGAAGGTGTCATCAATGAGCTGAAGATCGCCGGCCTGCGTGGTCGCGGCGGTGCCGGCTTCCCCACCTGGCGCAAGTGGGAATTCACCCGTGTGGTAAAAGAAGAACAGAAATATGTAGTCTGTAACGCCGACGAAGGCGATCCGGGTGCATACATGGATCGTTCCACCATCGAAGGTGACCCCCACTCAGTAATCGAAGCCATGACCGTATGCGGTTATACCATCGGTGCCAACAAAGGCTTTGTCTACATCCGCGCCGAATATCCGCTGGCCATCGAGCGACTAAAGATCGCGTTGCGCCAGGCCCGTGAATTAGGCCTCCTGGGCGACGATATCCTGGGCTCCGGTTTCTCCTTCGACATCGAGATCCGCCTGGGTGCCGGTGCTTTTGTTTGCGGCGAAGAAACAGCTCTGCTGCAGTCCATTGAAGGCAACCGCGGTATGCCCATTCCCCGCCCTCCCTTCCCGGCCGTCAAGGGCCTCTGGGGCAAACCCACCGTCATCAACAACGTGGAAACCTGGGCGAACATTCCGGTAATTCTTACCAAAGGCGGCGCCTGGTTCGCAAAAATCGGCACCGAAACTTCCAAAGGCACCAAAGTCTTTGCGCTTACCGGAAAAATAAAAAACTCCGGCCTGGTAGAAGTTCCCATGGGAACCACCCTGCGCGAAATCATCTACGACATCGGCGGCGGCATCAAGAGCGGCAAAAAGTTCCTCGGCGCCCAGACCGGCGGTCCTTCTGGCGGTATCATAACTGAAGAATACCTGGACACCCCCATCGATTACGAGAGCCTCACTGCATTGGGCTCCATGATGGGTTCCGGCGGCCTCATTGTTATGGATGAAGACGACTGCGTAGTGGACGTGTCAAAATTCTACATGGAATTCTGTGTGGATGAATCCTGCGGTAAATGTACTCCCTGCCGCGTAGGTACTGCCCAGATGCACGACATTCTGGACAAGATCACCAAAGGCCAGGGCAAAGTGGAAGACCTGGAAAAACTGGAAAAAATCGGCCACGCACTGCGCCGCGCTGCACTTTGCGGCCTGGGCCAGACAGCACCGAACCCCACCCTGTCTACCATCAAGCGCTTCCGCCAAGAATATTTAGACCACATCAACGGCACCTGCCGCTCCGGCAAGTGTAAAGATTTGGTTACCTACAGTATCGACAAGGACAAGTGTATCGGCTGCAGCCTCTGCGCCCGCAAATGCCCGGTAAACTGCATTAGCGGCAGCAAGGCTGATAAATACACCATCGACGCGTCCAAATGTATCAAGTGCGGTGAATGTTTCACGGCTTGTAAATTCAACGCGGTACTCAAGAAATAAGGAGCAGGCCCCATGGTCAACGCGAAGATAAACGGTATTGCCGTTCAGGTAGCAGAAGGTACCACCATACTGAATGCTGCCGAGAAGATGAACATAAAGATTCCCAAGCTCTGCTACAATGATGACCTGCCGCCCTGGGCGGCCTGCGGTATCTGCGTGGTTAAAGTTGAGAAAAGCCCGAAAATGCTGCGTGCCTGCTGTACGCCCATCGAAGAAGGCATGAGCATTATTACTCACGACCCGGAAATCGTACAGGTGCGTAAAACGGTTATCGAGCTGATACTGTCTACCCATCCGGACGACTGTCTGCAGTGCCCGCGCTCCGGCTCCTGCGAGCTGCAGACCCTGGCCGCCGAGTTCGGTATCCGCGAGCAGCCCTTTACCAAGCGGCTTAAAGGCCTGCCGATGGATACCTCCACCAACACCCTGGTGCTTAACCCCGAAAAATGCGTCAAATGCGGCCGCTGCGTTAAAGTATGCCAGGAGATGCAGAATGTCTGGGCCATCGAATTCCTGGGTCGCGGCGAGAAAACCCGCATTGCCCCGGCCGCCGACGTAGCCCTGGCCGACGGCCCCTGTATCCGCTGCGGCCAGTGCGCCGCCCATTGTCCGGTTGGCGCTATCTATGAACATGATCAGACCCAGGAAGTCTGGACCGCGCTCATGAAGAGCGGCGCAGATGACCTTACCTGTGTAGTGCAGATTGCCCCGGCTGTGCGTGTCGCCCTCGGCGAAGAATTCGGAATGGCTCCCGGCACAGTAATTACCAAAAAGATTTACAACGCACTGCGCCGCCTGGGCTTTGACGTGGTGTTCGACACCAATTTTGCCGCTGATCTTACCATCCTGGAAGAAGGTACCGAGTTTGTTACCCGTTTTGCCGAAGGCAAAGGCGAGCTGCCGCTGATTACCAGCTGCTGTCCGGCCTGGGTAGACTACATGCAGAAATACTACCCCGACATGATTCCCAATTTTTCCACAGCAAAGAGCCCGCAGCAGATGATGGGTGCCATGATCAAGACCTATTGGGCAGATAAAGCCGGTGTAGACAAGAAGAAAATATTCTCGGTTGCTGTCATGCCCTGTACTGCCAAAAAGCACGAAAGCGGCCGCGACAAGTCCATGTTCTCTTCCGGAGATCGTGACGTGGATGTGGTACTGACCACCCGTGAGCTGGCCCGCATGATAAAACAGGCCGGCATCGACCTGGCCAACCTGCCGGACGAAGAGGCCGACAGCCCGCTCGGACCCTACACCGGTGCCGGTACCATTTTCGGAGCGACTGGTGGAGTTATGGAAGCAGCCCTGCGCTCGGCCTACTACCTGGTAACCAAAGAAGATCTGAAAGAAGTAAACTTTACCGGTGTACGCGGTATTTCCGGCATCAAGGAAGCGCGCATCAACATCAAGGGTACTGAAGTACGCGTCGCCGTCGCCCACCAGATGGGCAATATCGCCGAAGTACTGGACCAGGTACGCAAGGCCAAAAAGGAAGGCAAGGACGTTCCGTGGCACTTTATCGAGGTTATGGCCTGCCGTGGCGGCTGTATCGGTGGTGGCGGCCAGCCTTATGGTGCTACCGACGAGATACGCCAGCAGCGCATAGCCGGACTCTACCATGATGACGAAAAAAGCACCTACCGCTGTTCGCACCACAATCCTCATATCACCCAGATTTACAAGGATTTCCTTGGCGAACCGAACGGCCACAAGGCGCACGAGCTGCTGCATACGCATTACGAAGAACATCCTCTGTATAGCAAATAAACGGAGCGAGTTGCCACCCGCGCGGTAATTGTTGCACCCTGCCGGCCCTCCCCAATAGGAGGGCCGGTTTTTTTGCCGGAACCAGCGGCACACTGAAACACTTAATAAATATCAAGCGCCATCTGATTGACTCTTGCACGCCACACCCGTTACTGTGGGTGATAAGTTTTTCCAGTGGAGGCTTCAATGAATCAAGGATCAGCCATCCTGTTGTGTACAGAAAACTGTCTATACTCCTTTGCAAATACAATGACTGCAAACCTGCCCGCCCGCTCTCCGCGTCCCGCCAATCCGCGTTATCTCCCCCGTCGATAAACTTTACCTAACACAGCAAATTAACAGGTCAATTCAGCCAGACAGCTGAAGGCACTGCCGCATCCGGACTTTTTTTTAGCAGAAAGACATTTTTGCCACTACTGCTGCATCCGTGATGGCCGAAAACCTGATTACCGGCAGGGAGGATACTTGTGAAAAAAAGAATAGTAATTAAGCTTGGTTCTGCAGTGGTCATGCGCGAAAACGGCAGCATTGCCAGCGACCGGCTGTTTGAACTAGTACATGTTTGCAAAAGACTGCGTGAAAGCGGAGCGGAAATCCTGATTGTGTCCTCCGGCGCGGTAGGGTTGGGCAAGCAGGAACTCGGGCTGCAGGGAGCACAGTCTCTGATTAACAAGCAGGCTGCCGCCGCAGTCGGACAATCCATACTCATGGAACATTACCGAAAACTGTTCGGGGCCGTGGGCATAAGTTGTGCCCAGGTTTTGCTTACCCATCACGATTTTTCCAGCCGTCAGCGTTACCTGAGCCTGCAGAAAGTATTCCAACGGCTGCTCGAACTTGGTGCCATCCCGGTTATAAATGAGAATGACACGGTTTCGTCGGCCGAGCTCGTCGAAGTTGGCCAATCCAAAAGCTTTGGCGACAATGACCGCCTGTCCGCCCTGGTTGCATCAAAATTGGCCTGCGATCAGCTGGTACTGCTATCCAATGTAGACGCAGTGTACGATGACAACCCGCACACCAATCCGCTGGCCTGTCGTATTCCGGAAATAGATGATTTTACTGTACTGTCGACCATACATACAGCCGGAACTTCGGATGCAGGCAGAGGAGGCATGCAAAGCAAGCTGGAAGCAGCCCGCATAGCTGCCATGTCCGGAGTCAGCACCATCATCGCCTCCGGCCTGATACCCGGAGTAATGGAGCAGATCTTTTTCGGCGACGAACAATGTGGAACACTGATTCGGTCATGCCGCCGTATGGCGGAACGCAAGCATTGGATCGGACTAGCTGCCGGATCGGCCGGCAGCCTTACTATAAACCGCGGAGCCGAACTGGCCTTGCTGCAGAACAATGCCAGCCTGCTGCCGGTAGGAATTATCGGCATCAATGGCAAGTTCGAGGCCCGCCAGACTGTCGGCATTCTAAGCGAGGACCAACAAGAAATCGGCAGAGGGATAGTCAACTATTCATCTGCCGAGCTGAGCCAGCAACTGGGCAGGCATTCGCCCAAAGAGGCAATCGTGCGCGAGAATATGGTATTGTATCAGGGGGCAAAACAATGACAAAAAAATTACAGGCAGCCAAAACTGCTGCCGGGATAATGATGACACTGAGCACCGGGCAAAGAAACACAGCCCTGGCAGAACTTAAAAGAATTCTGA
>Ga0180008_1001264_pt1 | contig 16483 bp, 28 predicted proteins | sample MM_PW_MetaG_FD_121121 | JGI IMG/M metagenome (GOLD analysis project Ga0180008, IMG submission 121121) | Groundwater microbial communities from the Aspo Hard Rock Laboratory (HRL) deep subsurface site, Sweden - MM_PW_MetaG | ecosystem: Environmental > Aquatic > Deep subsurface > Groundwater...
CAATGATTGAGACTGGAGACGTCGAGCTGCGTAGAAATCAAACTCTCGCAACCATAAAGCAGGATGTTACTGCCACCTCAGTCGTACCTTGCCAGTATGGATATTAACGTTACATAGAGTAACCCTTGGAAGGCCGAGCCTTTGATTACCTTGTTCCGTTAACGCTGATGTTTCGCAATGATTTAGGTTGGATCATATTGGCTGCCTAGGTGCTGCATGCCGACTGAATCAGTTCGCGGGCGTGGCTATCATCTGATGCGTAGCCTTCACTTACAAGCCAATCACAGGTGGTAGCAATCTCAGCAGTTCTCACCGCGGCCCTGATCGTACCGATCAGCTTAGTATCCAGCCCACTTGGTCGAACTAGTTTTGACTTGCTTATATTACTGTTTCCCTCCCGCGCGGTGGAATTGATCTCCTCGTAAGTGGCCTGACCGAGCGTCGTAAACGTCATCTGGTCGCGGCCTTGAGTGTCGACACCGAGCACCACAAGACCCTTACGCTCAAGTCCTCGGGCAGCACGCTTTTCCCCGGGCTCAACCGGCAGCGAAGTGCCTGCTTGGGGGTCGGGGTAGATGTGTTCGATGATGGAGGCGATCAGCGCTTCTTCGCCGGCTGAGAGTTTTACAGCGGTCATGGTCATAAACTCCGATATCTGTAGGATGGCTCACGTTAACCGGCCGGACTCAGGGTATGACTTTCTGAAGTCCATCGGCTAAGCCTTCCCAGGTGTCTGCCATGCCGTTGGTGGTTACTGAGACCATCCTAGTATCCGGATCGAGCCAGTAAACTGTACCTCGTGAGCCATGCGCGTCGTGCCCACGATCCCAAATGATGACAGTGTCTTCCAGCTTCAGGTCTTCAAAGCTGACGTTAATGGCGTTTTTGCTGGTCATGCTCATACCTCCAGGGTCAACTCTGGCCTGCAAGTGTCGCGTTATGCATCGCAACCACGTATGCCGCTAGGGCCGCGTCGCCTTGGAAGTGGCCGATGCGCAGGGTTTCGTTCTCTGACTTACCTGGCACGAAGATCTCACCGGCGCAGTTGTGCTCCCACGGTACTCTGACCTCATCAGACAAGGCATTAAGCAGGGCGGAACGACGTTCTTGATTCATTGACGGCTCACCTTTCACGGTGCTGTGGTAGCCAGCGCCGTGGGTTGTGGCTAAAGCCGACATTACACACGATTAGGCGCCCAGCTGCTTAGATCCGTACTCAGCTTCCATGTCCGACTTGAAACGTTCAGCCTTGAGCTTGCTGGCGAAGTGATAAATCACAGCATCCTCAGCAGGATCTGCATGGGTGTCTTCGACGATCCAGGGCTTCTTGGTGCTGCCCTCGTTCTTGCGCAGCGTGAATCGAACCTGTTCCGAGGGTTTGACCCATTGTTCTTGTTCGGAACTCCACACCACTGAATTGCCAGCTTCACAGCTGTTCCAGCAGCGACCGTTGAGGTACTCGCCAGCCTCGTTCTGATGCTCGGTGGCTACCAGCCCAGTGTCCTCACAGATGGCGCAGCAGAAGTGCTTGAAGAGTGGTGCGGTGCTGACGACAGCTCCGGCGATGGCAGCGACAGTCTGAAGTGTCTCGGATTGCGTGTTCATAGTTTTGCTCCTGGGTTAACGATGGAGCAATTCTCTAGCCCTTCAACCCGTGCCAGAACCACCCAGAGTCATCATTTCTAGCCTAGGTGGCTTTTTCCCAAAGTGAGCCCTTGCTGCAGTCAGTTAGGGTGGCCTGGGCTGTTTAACGGGATGGATTGACACCGGGCTACTCAGGCCTACGCTGAATAGAGATCACACCGGCATCTGATGTTGTTCACCATTCATTCGAGGCCTGCGATGAATAAGGCAGAACTGAGCAAACTGTTGGAAGAAAAGGTTTCTGACAAGTTGAAGGATGGGTACGAAATTCTCAACTATGCGATGGATGCGGCGAGTCGGGACAAGCTCAAGCGGGATTTGAAGGTCCATGGCCGCAACGTACCGCATGAGGATGGTAAGGAAGATGAGTGGCGCAATTACCTATGGCAAGTAGAGCGTGGCATCTACCAGGGGGAGGCTCGGACCAAACAGGTTCAGATTGAAACTGTTCAGACCTTACAGCCAGCAAGCGCCGGAGAGACAACCTCATCCAGCGCAGGATTGTGGAAGGCGAGGCGCCATTAAGAGGTTGGAAGCACTTCAGCGCTAGCGTCTTCGTGCGCCTCGACCTGCCGCCAGAAATGGCTGACTGCGTCACGAGCCAGATTTCCGCGGTATACGTCGCCGGCATATTCATTCTCGTGGCCGAGGTATGGGCTATTGATAACGAGGGTTCCACTCTCTTTGCTTTGTGCCGCATGGGCACTGTCCATGACCAGGACCTCGGCCGGCCGATCGGTAAAGATGAAGGTGTGAGCGCCACCATCCATCCCCATGGCAACGCGTACAGGTTTAAGCAGCGCCAGCAGTCCATTGCATACGGACTGGGCCGCCAGCATGCTCTCCGACGTCATGAGCTGATAGGGCTCGTCCGGAAACCCATCTTCATACCCGACGACGCGCCAGGCCTCACCGGCGAAGCGGGCCATACTCACCTCGGAGTGTGGATCCTGCCCTGCATCAGCCGCGAGGTATACGTCGCCGTCACAGTGGTCGATCATGGCCATCTGAGCGCCTCCAGGCGGCTGGGACAGGATCAGAGACAGGTTAGGGTGTTCGGCCAGGCTCACTTCGTTGCGAACTGGCTCCAGTACACCTTCCACTTGGCGCGGGTCGATTGGCATGTACTGAGATTCGATGCCGTACATGACACGAATGCAGCGCTGAACCTCGAACTTGATGAACACTGGTTGGCCTGGTTCGTTGATATGCGGGGTAGGGATCATATGGGCAGTTCCGTGAGTGATTTGATGGGTTAATCATCACGTGGGCCTGGGTGTGCCAGAACCCCCTAGGGTTTAAACTGGCCTGCCTCTTCTAAGGATGACTGACAATGCACCAGAATCGGTTTTCGTCGACTGCAGTTAGCAGATTCGGCTTCACCCTCGTTTCCGCAGCTGGGGCATTAATCTTGGTGGGTTGCACCGCCAGCCCGGCTAGCGTTGAGTCCTCTGCATACGATACGGCGATGGCCCAACAAAACACCGCTATCAGATCGGTTCAGGTTTACAAGTCAATTCCAGAGGGCGCCATCGGGGTTCGCTCTGTCATGGCGGCCGCTTGTGGTAGCGACTCAACGTCCTTCGGATCGGATGAAAACTACATCCTGACGGGCTTGAAGATGAAGGCTTACAAGAGCGGGGCTAATGGCCTGTCGATGGTCGACATCCAAAAAATGCCAGACCCCAAAGGTCACTGCGATGCTGGATTCTCGGTGGGTGGCAGTGCCAAGGCCTTCACTGTCCAGCAGTAGGTCTGAATTAGCTGGCGCTGGGGATCTGCTGCATCAGTTGATGGACCTTCGCGACGATCTCATCCACTTTTGCGCTTGCCGGCAGATCCAGCATATTGCGAAGGGTAAGGATCGCGTTAGAAGCAGAGCTGGCCGCTTCCCGGTTCGATTGGGCCATTACTGTTGAGTTTGCCAGTTGATCCAGGCTCCAGCAGGTGTCTTTGATATCCATCGTGGTCTCCAGTGTGTTTGATGGTTTCCAGTGTCGGTCTGCTCTGGATGTGCCACCAGCTGCAGGCATCACTTGGAATGAATTCCGTTGCGGGGGTTTGAGTTGCCAGGCGGATAACCTTTGGCATCATGGCGGTCTGCCTGAGATCAGGCTCAGTTAGCCCGATCTTGCGTTCAAAGAGAAAGCATCTGAACTAGAACATGAGGATTTGCGGACATGAATACAGCTACCACGGCCACTGGAAGCTACATGAGTCACGAAATGCAGTTGGCTACATTGCTGGGAATCAAATCCTTGTCCAATGACGGTTTCAATGTCACTACTATTGCTGACATCCTCGAAGGGAAGGTCAAGGACGCCGATGAGCGAGGCGGGTGGAGTAAAGCCAAGGCGAATCTAGATCAGGGTGCACCTTTCATTGTTAGCTTGATCGGAACCGGCTTGTTCTCTTCTCCCGTCGAAAGGATATTCGCGATCATCGAACGGCCTGACAGAGCGATTGATGCGGCGATCGAGTTACTGAAAGCGATCCGCTGAACATACTCTAATCATCAGCATCTCGATGTTGATCGTACTCAGATTGCACGGGCAGCTTATAGAACTGATCGTGGCGGCATGATGCGGCCACGGTGGTTGATAAATCTAGATGCTGCCCTGGTCTCCTATTGCGATGCCAATCTCAAGGGGTCAGCACATAGACCGTTGCCATCACCTCCCGCGGCATTGCATTAAACGATCTTGCCGACCCACATGGCAGTGGTGACATCTCGGCTGCGCTGAAATTTGACCCAGACGAAATTGGGGTCAATCTGAGGGTAGCCAGGGAAACCGACCGGCGCCGTTGTCATCAACGCCCATAGCTCATTGAATCCCGAACCACCCTCGGCCTGGCTAACCAGCACGTACCCACGCTTTTGCTCTTTGATGATCTTGAGGATCTCGCCGAGAACCAGTTCAGGGAACGCTTGAGGCTCATCGATAACCACGGGGAGGTGTGGGTCTTTGCTCACCTGGTACCAAAACCAGTTTGCGTTCGAGCAGTCCGACGTACGTCCATTCAAGTAGACCGCGTTGGGCAGTGCGGCTTGAAGGAAAGTGGTTTTGCCGCTGGCAGCTTTACCGGTTAACAGCACGGCTTTGCGTTCCTCAAGCCATTGCTGAACGGTCGAGGCCTTCAACTCACGCGCTGCATCACCTGCGGTTTGCTTCACCAGATTAACGAGCGCCAACCGATCAGCCTTTGTCAGAAGCTTTGCCTTAATGCCGAGCAGCCCTGGAGCATCGATGGATATCTGATCGCGGTACGAGATACTGTTCAGCGGGGAAATGCCAACCTTTAGCTTCCCGGCAAGCATGGCTGTCTTGATGTCTTCGTAGAACATGGTTCATTCCATCAGATCGGATTTCAGGCGAATCATCCCGCCAAGTTGGGTTGAGTATATCGTCAGGTAGAGATGCAACCACCCACAAGAGAAATCGGAATCTATGTTGATGCTTCTGGCACAGGCAGGGCAGGGCAAAATGGGCACATCAACTTTTAGACACACCTAACGAACCGTTCAGGAGTTCCCATGACCGACCTCCCCGAAGCTACACCCGCTCAAATCGCCGCGCTAAAGCTGCAAGTGCCCGGCATTGCCAATCACATCAATGACTTCCAGATGAGCACCCTTGCCGCAAATATGACCTTTGAACTCGCGCCATCGGTGACCGTAGGCTTCCACCTCAACCAGCTGGTTCAAGATGGACTGGTGACTGAGGAAAACCTTGTCGATGTGGTCCGGGCTATTCGCATTTCCTTGCTTGGGCCAAGCATGGCCGCGGAGATCGATGCGGCGATCGGCGCTCAAGGCTATGCAGTGAAACCAGTCTTCGGAGGCGACGATTCTCCATCGTTTGCCTATTCAGTCGGCCTGACTGGCACCGTAGGGTTTGAGCTAATCTCGATGGCCGGGATGGATCATCAGCTGAATGCCTATATGGTCAACGCATACGCTGAATTGGCAAAGGCTGGCGAGGTGATTGAGCAAGAGCGCACCGACCTCGTTGAATTGTCATCAGTGCCCGGGCAGGGCCTGCGTACGAAGTGTGTGCCAGTTGACGCATTAGCGGCCATGGAGACGCATGTTTGCGATGTACGTGGTGAGGTCGAGCGGGTCTATCAGGTTTTGGTTGCAGACAAACACAACCTGTTCCCAGATGAAGAAGGCTACGAGCAGGCATTTCTGCAGCCCCGCTTCCCTGCACCTAAAAAATCTGCCTCGCATTGATTCAGCCCTGCAGGTGGCCCTCAAATTGGGCTGCCTGTCTCCTCTTAAGACGAGTAGTACCCGTCGCAGGGCCCATCGTCTCGACTCAGCTCATCCATGCGCTCTTCAAAGTTTCGCGGCCCAGTCAGCCACATTGAATCGGCTGAAGCTCTCGATTCGTACTGCCAGTGCTCCTGCCCTTCGAAATGCACGTCCGTGGTTACGATTACCGGTAGTTCCGTGCTCGATGCGTTAGGTGGCTCCGGAATATCGGGCTTACCGCTTACGTACCAATCCCAGGCAGCTTTTGCGGTTTCAAAAAGGGGGCGAAAGGCATAGCAAACGGTGCAGTCATAAATGAGGTAAAGCTTACGGCCATCCTCAAATTCAACCATTGCCAATGATCTCGACATTTTATTCCGACTCGATATTAGGAATTAAAGTACCTGAATGTTAAGGCTTAGTGCTGACTCAGCGGACTCTAGGTTTTAGATAGGGCCGGGCTCGCTCAATCGTTCTGTCGCAATCCTCGATGAGGTCCTTAAGAGCTCTTTGCATAGCCTCCTCTGGATTGCATGGTTTTGTGAAGTATTTAGCTGACTCAGCTAAGAAAAACCTTTCCTTTTCAGTTAAGAATTTAGCTTTCAGGTTGATAAGTGCAGAACCTTTAAGGCTAGTGACCACTATCGAATTATCAGCATCATCGATATTTATCGCCAGTTCCCCGGCTTCAAACGCTTTCAACAAACTCTTGTAAAACATGACACTCTCCTTGGGACAATTATGGGTGTCTAAAAGTTGTCAACTTGTGATTGGCGATGACGGGCTTTTTCATGGGTTATAATTAAGTTTAGGTTTTGATCAGTCATTAACAGGCCCTTTGACTGTAGATCAGCTTAGCATGGTCATTGACGGGGAGTCATTGATCCAGACTAAATCGGGCCTCTCCATCATTGTTCTGCCGCTTGCTTGTTCGGTTCAGGGTCTCCACCACACGAAATCGCTATTAGGCAGGTTAACAACAGAATAGGGCCTAGGGCGGGAAGGATGGTAACTAAACCAACCGCAGTCCTGATGGCGAATGGTTGAGTGGAGATGAAGTCCCGTGTCCATTCCCCGCACACTGACATCATCGCGTAATACGAGGGAATCACGCCCAGTAGAATTGAGCTTAATGTCAGCACTCCAAAGGGAATGCACCATAGGGAATGTTGTATACCCAGTTTCAATGCGATGCACAGCGACCAGGCCGCGACTAGGAAGGTTACCCATTGAATGTAGGCCGCGGGCATCAAGCTAGTGCCGCCGTCGGTGATGATCCCCGACACGTGCTGCCACATTTGGGCGCGCCATTGCTCGATAGCGGGCACTACAGCTATGAGCCCGGACAGCATAGCAATACATAGAACACAGACCCCTACGTTAAGGGTGCAGGACAAAACTGTATTTCTCACCAGGTTTTCTTGATTACTCATAATCATCCAATTTTGATTACATGCTCATGGTTCGCCCAGGACAGGCAGAGTTTTCCCAGAGTCAGTTGTTGTCAGCTTGTCCTGAAATCGGTTCATGGGTGGGTTCATCCGTAGTGCAAGAACATCCACACTCAGGACAGTCAGCGAAGAAACCAATGGCGGTCACCTCGGGTTTGAATCCGTTCCAGGGGCAACGCGAACATGCGAAGGTCCACCGCGCTGTTGTTTCGGCGTTTGTTGCATCCGAAATCGTGTCCATCACTACTCCTTGCACCGATCAGGGTGAGCGCCAGGCAGAGGGCTGAATGCTGGTTTGGTTTTCTGCTTTTCACGAATCCGCGCCATCACGTCTGGGCGGCTGATTCGATAAAGCTCAGCTTCGCCGCACTGATGCATTGCCAGCTTGTGGGAGTGACACAGTGCAGCCAGCGTCACCATAACGCCGCCGACCTCTTGCGACTGCTCGCCAACATCCCGTCCAAATACGTAGTCGACCAACTGGTGAGCCTCGTCTGAGGTCAAGGAGCATGCTTGAACCAACTCAAGGGCTTCTTCAAGAAACCGTTGGTTGCGCTCTTGTGTGTCTTGGGCGATCGCATCTCCAAAGCACTCGACCAGCCAGGGTGCCACGCGCGATTGGAATGAGGCTCTTTGCAGCGAGGGCCATACATAGACCGGCCCTTGTTCGTTAAGCCAACCTTGAACGTCACTACCGGACCACATTTTCCGAAGCATGGTCGGAAACGCCAATTGAGCCAGACCCTCACCGCGGAAACGAGGCGACGGCTGACTGGTGTACAGGCATACCTCTGTTCCGGCGGGGAGGGCATCAAACTGCCGGGCAAACTCGGGGCTGAAGGTCACCATAGGTTCGTCAACTTCATTGCCTCGGTGCACAACAATCAGCTTCACCGATACCGGTTCATTCTGAAGGGCCTGAAGTTGAGCGAGTGCAGCATCACGTTCTGCCTCTGCTCGAGCGATAGTGTCGTTAAGGATGCCCCGGATCTGCTCGGAACCTGGGCGCTCAGCCTCGAGGGCCTCTTGGAAGTGATCAACCGTTTCTTGGAATAGGGTAGCTGCGCCCGGTCGGCGAACTTCGTGTTTGTGTAGCGCCTGGCGCACGCGATCTCGGTAGGACGGCGTCATGGACACACTGTAAATCCCTGCATCGTCGCGGGCCAGTGACTCCCGTAGTAAGGAAAGCAATTCATCGTTTGCTGCCTGCAGCTTTTCGCGGGCCTTACCGGTGTTGCGAACCATGTCGTTAAGTCGAGCCACCTGGCGCTGAAGGGATTCAGTGCGTGGATCCTGGGGCGACTCAGGTGCAGCATTGCATGCCGCCTCCCAGGCATCAGCCATTTCAACGTCATCAATGCAGCGCCGCTTGGAGTACCAGGCCTCTGCAAATGCCACTTCCATGTCAACGGTGAGCGGTAAAGGCACGGTGATCCAGCGTTGGATGTCAGTCATGATGCACCTCGTGAGTGTGGGTTGTAGGGGAGGCTAGGGCAGTCGGTTAGATGCCATTGATGTGTCTCTTGAACTCGATGCACCAAACCCAGGGGTTTGCCTCCCAGCTGCCGGGGCCGTGCTTCTCTTCCCACAGGTCGATGAAGGCTTCGCGGGCGGTCAGCCATGGTGTCATTAACCGTCGGGGGCCTTCACGGCCAACCCAGCACCCGCTGCCATCACGCGCCTGACGCACGCCCTCGCCGATGATCTCTTGATCACTGATGTCGTGTAGGCGTTGAATTTTGAGCCCGGTTATCTCGAGGGTCAGTCGGCTTGCTTTCCGCGGCATGCAACGACTGGAGCGCCACCTGAAAGGTACGTGCTCATCATGCTCTGGACTGTAGATGCCTCGAACTCCGTCCTTTTCATCTATCTCATAGCTGCGATCGTCATCCGCGCGATACCAAGTGGTGGTGAAAGGGTAATGGTTAGCGAAGTCCTGGCTCCAGGCTTCGCGCACCCAAAGCAGATCCCCAGCTTGGCCAAAGGGGCAGAGCTCATCAGCGTGGCTCGCAACCCATGCTGGGGATTGGTCGATCAGCCACTGTCGTGCAGCGCCTTTAACGATCAGTCGAGTGACGTTGCTGGCACCGTTCTGGAATGCACGAACCTTCTGGCCCGTGAATTCGATTGCGCGCTCTCGCCGCTTAGCCGGCGCTGCGTTCATTTGTGGACCGCCGGCTGGACGGGGGCGTGTTTACGGCTCACTGCATTCCAATTAACGTGCAGACCTTGTTCAGTGAACGCTTGGACAGACTTGTTGCAGCCCGGGCAGCGTACCGCGAAGGCTGACTTATCAGCACCGCAACGTTCAAGGTCCAGTGGTCCAGCATGTCCACAGTTGCAGGGGAAGAACTCACTGGGTGGTTGAGGGTGCTCATCGGTGGGACTCAACCGAGTGTTCTCGGACAAATGAATGGGGCGCATGGCATGTTCCAGAGCGAATTCGGGACGTTCATACTGCGGGGCATATTGGTGTGCCAGAAGCATCGACCCCAACTTGATGGTTAATAAACTAACGCGGGAACATCAGAGAACAGAGTCAAAACCGGTGTGCGGAATCCGATGCCTTGGCTTGATCACCACCAGCAACTGGTAACGGCGGAGCAATCTCAAGGAGCAGTGCAGCTGCCGCGGCGTTCAGCGTGCATAGCGTTGGGCATAGGCTAGAGCAGCTTTACGGGTGCCGTGGCCACCGTCGTTCCATACGTGGCCATCTACGAACTGAACGGTTACACGCCAGTCGCGCATACGAGTCCGCTTGCCAGTACGAAAATCCCGAGGGCAGGCATAAGCCTCGATTTTCTTAACTTCTTTCTCGTTGATGACCATGTGATGCCCCTTTGTGTTATGGCCTCCATTATCGTGGTCAATGGGTGTGTCAGAAGCACCCGGGGCTCCGATCCAACAACGGATTGTCCAGCAGCGCGATTCAGGAAGCTGCGATATCCTTGAACCAATTCAATCCCTCGTTTCTGAATCAGAGGTAACAGCAGTGGACGCAAAGAAGCTCAGCCAGATTGCAGATTTTGTTCGTGATGAGCGCCGTCTAGACGCGGCATTCGTCAATGTCCTGGATGGCATCGATAGTGGTGCCATCGCTGCTAGTGACTTGCCGATCTCGGCAGCGCCTGTGCAGCGAGTAACGTTCGGGCAGGGTGATGCTGAATATGCTGCCAGCATGGTAGAGAAGGTTTCAGGCGTGGCCCTGGATGATGCTCAGCGCACTGCTCTGTTGAGAGTTGTCCAGGACATGCCTTCAGGTGGCACCCTCTCTGATCTAGTGGCAGAAGTCGCCAAAATAGGATCGCTTTCTGCCCTCGCTGAGGGATTGAAAGAGGTTCTGACAGCTGGCATCTACGATAGCCTCTTCACTCAAACAGCTAGCTAATCCCGAAACGTCAGCCCTTTGTCCCCTAAGGGGTCAGCCTGAAGGCGCTCCGATGCTCCCTGCGTATCCATGTCGGTTGAACAGATTTTCAGCCCCGCTTTATGGCTTCAGGCACGCCAGACTAGGCGGTATTGTGTTTTCTCTATCAGCGCCGTCCTCTTGGTGCTGAACCACAACTGACTGGAATCAACCGATGGCATGGATCACTGCAAAAGACCGACTTCCAGCACCAGGCACGACCGTCTTGTGCAAGCTTCGCCACTGGAATACCAAGGCAACCGTTGAAGAGAAGCTCACCAGGGTAGATGAGGGTGACTGCACCTGGCGTACCGCTGGCGATGGCTGCGAGATCAGTTACGACTGGGATGTGATCGAATGGGAGGAATAAGCGAAAAGCCTATCGAGTACGCCGTGATGTATCGTGAACACTTCACCATTAGGTGCTTCTGGCACGCGGCGTACTCAGTTTTACTGTCACCATCAAAATGGACATATGGGCGGGGTCAGGTATGAGTTTGCCAGAGTGGGTCAAAGTGAAGTGCAGGGCGGTTATTCGCCAGCCGGTGAATTGTATGAGCGACAGGGTAGATAGCGTTCGTGCTGAGGCCTACAAGCACGGCTACCTTTGGGACCACCTTGCTCGGGAGTTCGTCTATGTCGGTGATACACCGCCTCAACCAACTCTATTGCCTGCCAGTAACTTCAATTTATAGGTAAAGAGTATGAAATCAGCACTGGAACTCTGCATTGACGCGAAAGCGGATCGCTTCCTTGTCCAGGATGATGGCGTTGTGTTCTTGCAGACATATGGCGGAGCGACTGTTGAACTGGTTGGCACAGATGCAACACCTTACCTCAAGGTCGCTAAAAATATGCGTACTGGGGACCGCAAGAAGACGAATGAACTCGTTCCGATCAGTTTGCGTTCGGATTGGAAATTGAGCGTCCAACGGCAGGATGGGTACACAGTCTGGACTGTGTATAGCCAGATACTTCCAGGTTTTTCTGCCGAATTCCTTGCCTCGATTGAGGCTCAAACCAACACGTCCGGCTAGCACGGAAAATGCTCCACGAGCAGGGTGGTGGCACGTTTAAAGCGCAGTAAAGTATCACCATCTCAACAAGGGCTGGATTGGGGAGTGGCCTGGAGTACCGATTGACCGGGATAGCCTGACCTTCATCGGGAAATCAAACGTCATGCCAGGCCGCTCCCCAATACAGCCCTAACTACAGGAATCGACCGATGGATAATTCGACCGTTGCCAAAAATGCACGCGCCTTTCCACCAGAGTTGGTGGCTAAGCTTGGGCTCATTCCAGACTCCGTAATGGCAGATCTGGTAAAGGCGCTTCCGCTGCATGGTCTTAACTTTGCAATGCTCAAGCCTGCAGAGTTGGAGGTCTTTGACTTCTTCCGGCAGCAAGGCCGCAAATATGGTGTTGCCGCTTCTGTTGTAAGCGATGCTGACCCTGCTGAGTTGGAAAATGCCACATCGCAGCAGCACCAGGACGAAATCATGCGCCGAGCAAACAGTTCTGTATCAGTAGTCCTGAGCTAAGGAATCAAGATGAAACCTGCCCAGCGTAGAGCAGTGAAGACAGCGGTCAATAAAGCCACAACCGAGATCGCTCGTCTTGAGCGGGCCATCCAACGGTTTACACCTGGCACTCTCCCTCATGACAAGCTCACTCGTGAGTTGGCGGATCTGCGTCAGCGAGGCGGGTGACCATGTTCGACCGAAACTCCTTTCAGGCCGAGAGCTGGAAAGCCAAGTACCGTGCAGAGCTCACAAAACGGCAAATCTTCACGGTTCTACTGATGGCGCTGCTCGCTACAGGTTTTGTCTTCATATTCGTTCAAGTCTACCGGCACCCTAGCCCTTTCAGTTTTACCCTGGTAGGAGTTTCTGTGGTCCTGGCCGCTGCCTTTTACCGATACATGTACTACCTGCCGACCAAGCGCGATCGCCAGCGATATTCAAAACCCAGCGCCGGCAATCCCTCCTACTAGGTCCTGGCCCCTACTTGTCAGTGGTGCTCTTTACTCGACGCCTTGAACTCTTGGTAGTGGCTCTCCAGGAATAGAATCCTCGGCTTGGGGCTGTACATGAAGATCCGTTTTCCCTGGTAGGCCTGATACCCGGCATCATCTACTGACTTGGCAACCTCCACGGTGAGTGTGGCCGGGTTGATGGTTATCAGGTGTGCATCGAACAGCCGGTGCAGATCCACCCTTAGCAGTAGCCCATTGGTTGCATCATCCGATTGATCCCCGCGATAGGGAATGATGTGGGCGGCCTCGAGCAGGGTATCCACCTTGCAGCCGGAGATGCAGCACTCCCCACCATACCGACCAAGCATGGATGCCCTGAAGTTGCCTTGCCCAGGGCGGGTAACCGAAACCTGTGTTCGCACAGTCCGCCGGTCGACCTTGAGCATGGCCAGCTCAACAGTGGGCGACGGCGCTGTTACCTGTCTCTCGTTTGGAAGCGAATCCTCAAGCTCTTGAATCAGCTCGTGGTCCATCATCAGCCGATAGGTTGGGTTCGTTGGCTGGCCCGAGTTGAGCGCTCGGAGGATGGACAGCGTTTCTGCTGCTGCCTCCAGTGAGGCAAAGCTGTCAGGGCGATTTGCCCAGGCTGACTTGAGCTGCTCCGTGGTTAGGTCTCGAATGTCGGCCAGGCTGAGCACCGGTCCTTCCACAACCTCTGTCAGGTTATCGATCACCGGGTTCTGTACGTGTACCACTTCCAGATCGACCAACACTTTCTGAATTGTCGCTTCTGCCTCGGCGATCGGGGTGAAGATGGCCAATACGTCTGGGTGGTACAGGTAGGTGGTTGCGCCGGCATAAAACTCATCGTCCCCGATCAACACCCTGTAGAGGGCAAACATCTCGGCCGCAGCTTCTTGTGAGCCACAAGAGTGGGCACGGCTCTCCCAGGCCAGCAGGATGTCATTACCCGTAAAGTCGGCAATGTCTTCAACGTCCAGGGCGTACAGGTGCGTAGGAGGCGTTGATAAATCTTCATCGAGGACGGTGTCGGGCCGGGAAGTGATGAGGCTGGAGAAGTTGATTGTCGAGGTGAGGGTTTGACTGTCGTGGTGAAACGCACGCGAGCCCAGTACGCCCCCGTCTAACCACTGAGCGTATGCTGAGTGGTCTGCTGTACTGGTGCTTTCGTCCAGATAGAGACCATAAGCCACTTTGAATTGAAGCCATGTCTCGTAACCAGCGTATTGGGCGCGGCTCAACCGTCCAGTTGGTTTCTTTGGCTTGGCTTTGGAAGTCGGGGTGGTTTTGCGCCCCCGGGCCAGCGTGGTCATGCGTGATCCGTCACTCGTTAGAAGCGCCCTACAAGTGCTGTAGGTCAGATGTCTACGAGTATCGGTGATAAACCTGGGATTGGATAGCCGGCGACAGAGCCCCGGCCATACCAGCCCGGGGTGCATATCAAGTGAGGAAGCAGCTTAGAACGATTGGCCGGCAAATGATCCCAGGCGGATCTCGTATGAGTCCGGTCCATAGTGCTCATCCATCAACGCTTTCAATTGAATAACGTTGTCGTCTTCAATGAAGCGCTGGTACTCCTTCTTGAGCGCTTCGAAATCCCCGTTACGGACTTTGAAGTCTGCCCAGCGGTCCCCGGCAGGCAGATTACCTGTGCCTGTCATCTCCTTCCCGAACCACCCGCTGGAACAACCGTATGCATAACGACTCGTATTTTCATCTTCCGCTTGAAAGAAGCATCCAGCCAACGTCTCATTAATTGGTTCGACCAGGTCGTAAAGGCTGGAAGTTTGCTTGCCCTCAACCGTTTGTGGCTCTACGCAGAAGTAGAAGCCGAACGTTACAGAAATTTCCCCAGCCAAGATGCCCCCTTATAATTCAGAATTCAGTGCCACTGCATCCAGTTGATCCAGCGGCACCGGAGCTAGCCAGCATGACGCCGGCGCGACGAATGCCCAGTTTAAGCCGCCGCGCTCCGTTGCGCGGATTTCTTGAGCTCGGTGAAGTAGTGGTCAACCACGATTTTTTCGCCGCCAGTAGAGTCTTGCAGCCACATAGCCACTGGCTGGCCATTAGTGGCGGTGTAGCCTTCCCGGACCTGCTCCTCGTCCAGGTCGTCACGGTGATGGCTGATGAATGCCACTTCCGCCGGCCGCTCGGCATAGATGCCGTGCAGTGCGCCACCAGTGACATCTGCCACAAGGCGGATCGGGGCGGTTGATACCTCAAGCAAGGATTCGAATGCTTCCAGCACCTGACGCACGCTCTCTTCACAGGTACCGACGTTGAGCTGAACGGCTTCGTCCGGGCGGTCAGACAGGAAGCCCACCACACGCCAAACGACACCGGCGTATTTACCAGTCGATGGCATGTGGTCGAGTTCGTTAGGATCGCTGGCCAGCGCATACAGTGGGCTGTCCAGGGTATCCAGCACGATGCTGATGGTTTTGTCCACTTCGCAGTGGATGAGCGCCAGACGGGCGGCGTCATGACCAGTCAGGCTGCTGGAGTTGGCAACCGATGCAAGGATCTCTTCGCGCTGGCGGGCATCCACGGGCATGTAATGTTCGCCGCTATCGTAGATAACGTGCAGGCAACGCTCCATGGCGAACTTGGTGAATCGCAGACCCGCTCCGGGATTAGTTTGTGGGGTGTTCATCTAGTGGCCCTCTCGTGAACTCGGTTAGGAGTTCTCATGATGAGGTTGCCTATCGGGTGCCAGAAGCACCTGCACAGTGTGCAGATGCTGGCAGTCCGTTAGAGCGGTCCGGGCTCAGTGGCATAGGGGCGAGGGTGGTGACTAGATTCTGCAGTTCACGGTCGGGTGCTTCTTTGAGAAGGCGGATGTTCTCGGTTACTTTGAAAACCACCGGTGTGCCCCGTCCGTGGAGTAGCACCAGCGGATATCATCGCCGTAGTCGAAAAGCGTAACAGGCAAGAAAATCCCCGCTACGTGGGCCGGGGCCCGCTCAACCAATCAAAATGTGCGGATTAGATGGTCACTCCGAAGATTCGGATGATTTTGAGGGGCAGGGCGGGATAACGACCGTTCTAGTCGTGGCACGCTTCGTAACGTAATAAATCGGTACCTTCGCCTTGAGCACATGAGACATAAGAGCGAGACATTAGTTTGCCAGGGTAATACTTCACGCCGCGAACTACCCAGAAGCCAACTTGGTATGGTTTCGTTAAATAAACGCCGCCGGCGTCTCCGTTAAAGAACCGCTCCCCATTGAGATAAAAATCTTTGCCTCTTCCCTGGTTGCCTCGGCAACCTCCCGTGTTCGAACCAATCCAAGTCGAACCGGTGTAGGCGCATGATGGTCCAGCCGGGGCCAATGTACCAACAGCGGTTTGCTGATTTGTTATTTGGCCAGTAGTGTAGTTTGCCGTTAACTCGCCAACATTTCTGACCTGCCCGGTCACCAAGCTTTGTTCTCGGGCTTGAACATACTGATAGTAGTTTTGGGTGCAGACCTGCTGTTGCGTGAAGCTACTGCCCTGCGCAACAGTGGCTGCGTCTGGACTCCATGCGCTGCAATTGAACAAGGCCCCATAGGGTGTCCAGGACGTATAGGTTGGGGCGATTGCTGCCCACTTGTCCGTGAACGGAATCCCTGAATTCAACACATAAGTGCAACGCTCACCCCTGTATGCACTTCGTACGGCGTCTTCCAGCCCAAGCGCTTGCGCGGGCGTAGATTGATCCTCGCTACTGTCCGATTGACGGCTTCG
>Ga0180008_1001266_pt1 | contig 16454 bp, 12 predicted proteins | sample MM_PW_MetaG_FD_121121 | JGI IMG/M metagenome (GOLD analysis project Ga0180008, IMG submission 121121) | Groundwater microbial communities from the Aspo Hard Rock Laboratory (HRL) deep subsurface site, Sweden - MM_PW_MetaG | ecosystem: Environmental > Aquatic > Deep subsurface > Groundwater...
CTGAAGGGCCTTTTTGCGCCCGCCTTGTGGCTGGCCATGTGGGGCATGTGGGTCCGAGCAAGCCTTGAACGCAGCCACGATCATGCACTCAAGGGCTCAAATTGAATTTTGCAAGGCCGACTCTTTATATTGAAGATCCGCATCTTCCCTTCGACTGCTACGTCCAGGATGTCTGCTGCCTGATTGGTGTAAAAGTAGACTGATATTCCCTGAGTAGGGACGCCTCCTCCTCCGATGTAGCGGTATTCATTTGTTGACCATATTAGGTTGTCTGCACCGGTTTGGGTTAGAGTCAGCTCGATTGCGATATCGCCTGTGGTGTCATATATTAGTGGTGCTGAGAATTTTTTTGTTGATGTCGCGGCATGTGCTGTTGTGGATAAGGTTGCCACTACTGCGAGAGAGATGACTGACTTGCTGATCATGAGTGCTCCTGGTTAGATGTTGAATTTCGAGACTAGCATTTTGTTTTGGATGGAGCAAGTCTCTTGAATCGGTCGTCAGATGATGTGAGGGGATGAGGGGTGAATTTGTGAGGCGTTGGTTGCCGGGTTTTTCTTGATTGTGCTTTGCACCCATCTTTGGGTATTCTGAATGTTGGCTCGTTGGTTTCTGTTTTTGGGTTGTATACCAATGGCGGGTTTTAAGGACGCTAGTGATATTCACTTGCTCACGGCGGCGAACTGAAGCAAGGTAGCGAGTCCAAACCTTGCGCGATCGGGATACTCGCACGCGTCACTCGGTCGTTCTTCCAGAAGCGGCTTCCTCGCCAAGAACTGGACCTGCTGTTGGCCGAGCTGCAATCAACCGAGGCGATCACCATCACCGAGAACCCAAGCCCCAGCACCCACGCGCCAGTCTTTTCCGGACACGATCCGAGTAATTTCAGACAAGCGCCGAGCTCCAGCACCCGCTCACGCCCCACCGAGGTGCATTCACCGAGCTCTGAGCTCGGCCAGCCGAGCAAAAAGCCCCGCGCCCCGAGCAAAACACTCGGCGCGCCGCCTTCAGACCTCCGCGCGCCACCCAAATGACTCGGCGCACCACCCAAAAAGCTCGGCAAGCCACCCAAAACCCATCGCAGGCCAGGCAGCGCCTCGATCAAGCCACCCAACCTGCGCAGGAGCAAAACCGTTGCACGCCACTAGCGAGGCGAAAAGGGGCGGCGGCGGTGTGCGGGCGGGCGCCTGGGTGGTGCCGAGGAGCGCAGCGGCGAGGTGGGCGCGCGCAGCGCGCTTCGTGATCTGACTGGCCTGAGTTGTTTGAGCGGAGCGCCCACAGGGCGCGCAGCGAGTTCGAAGGCCCCACCTCGCTGTGAGCACCGCAGGGAAGTCCTGCCAAAGGCAGGACCACCACCCTGAAGCCCGACCGCACATCGCCGCCGCCCCCGCCTCGCGCTCTCACGCCAAGGCGCTAAAACCCGCTGCACGCGGCGGCCATCAACCACCGCAGAGGCCGACTCAAGCCCCGACCGTCTTCACCTCGGCCGCCGCACCGGCACTGGCTTCCACCGACCGCATCATCTCCTTGCGGAACCGGTTCAGCTCCTGAACGCTCGCAAAGCTGCGCCCCATGAGCGAGCCCAGGTTGTGCAAGATGCGTTCAACCACCTTGCCCTCCCACACCGCATCGAACTGGATCTGCCGATCCAGCCAGTGCTCCAGCCACTCCGGGTTCGGCAGCCGCGACTGGATCGTGTCCCGCGGAAACAGCTTCTCGTTCACGTGCAGGTTCGTCGGGTGCAGCGCCTGCGCCGTGCGCCGCGCACTCGCCATCAGCACGCCCACCTTCGCGAACGCCGCACGCGCCTCGTCGCCAAAGCGGTTCAGCGCACGCTTCATGTAACGCAGGTAAGCGCCGCCATGGCGGGCCTCGTCGCGCGCCAGGGTCTCGTAAATCGCCTTGATCACCGGCTCGGTGTGCCACTCCGCCGCGCGGCGGTACCAGTGGTGCAGCCGGATCTCGCCGCAAAAGTGCAGCATCAGGGTCTCGAGCGCGGGCGCCGGGTCGAAGTCGAAGCGCACCTCGTGCAGCTCGGCCTCGGTCGGCAGCAGGTCGGGGCGGAAGCGCCGCAGGTACTCCATCATCACCAGCGAGTGCTTCTGCTCTTCAAAGAACCACACGCTCATGAAAGCCGAGAAGTCGCTGTCGTCGCGGTTGTCACGCAGGAACATTTCCGTGGCGGGCAGGGCGGCCCATTCGGTGATGGCGTTCATCTTGATCGTCTGGGCCTGCTCGTCGCTCAACTGGCTGGCATCGAACTGGTCCCAGGGGATGTCCTTGTCCATGTTCCAGCGGGCGGCTTCGAGTTGCTTGAACAGTTCGGGATACAGCATGACCTTCTCCATGGGCGCGGCAGCGCGCGAACGGTGAGGCCGCCCACGGCGGCCGGCTGACGTTTCACGACAGGCTATACGCATTTGTGACCGAATTGGATGTCAGGCGCTTTGCAGCGACGTGACAGTCCGCAGTCAGGGGGGGCTGGCCTGGGCGCCTTGGCTGCTCTGGCCGAGGTGCCAGGCCTGGATGGCGCGCTGCAGGTCGGGGAGGTCGTCCAGAACCAGCACACCGGCTGGCGCTCGGCGCGCCAGCAATGGGTTGCGCCCCCCCGCCCAGATCGCCACGCGGGGGGGCAGTCGGTCGCGGAACGCGGGCAGGGCGTCCTGCACCAAGTGGGCCGGGGCCGAAGCGGAAAAGCTCAGGGCCACGACGTCGGCCCGGTGGTTCTCGCAGGCGTCGATCAGGTCGGCCGTCGGGGTTTGGGCGCCCAGGTTGATCACCTGTGCGCCCTGCAGCGCCAACCAGCCCTCGACCATCAGCAAGCCAAGTGCGTGGGGCTCTCCGGGGAAGGTGCTCAGCAGCACGCGGGGGGCCTGGGACGGGTCGGTGGGGGGCAGCGCGTGGATGGCCGCGTGCAGGCTTTGCTGAAGGCACTGGCTGACCCAGTGCTCTTGCGGCACTTGGAAGCGGCCGCGCAACCAGCCCTCGCCCATGGCCTTGAGCAGCGGTGCGCAGACCTCGGAGATGAAGCGGGCCAGCCCCAGGGTGGGCACGGCCTGGGCCAGCAGGCGCTTGAACCCCGCGACGTCGTGGGCGTCCACGCGCGCCAGGGCGTCATCGACCCAGTCGCCGGGTGCGGAGGGGTCGGTGTAGCTGGGCCGCGGCGAGGGCGTCGCGGGTGTGGGCGCTGCAGGGGCGCCTGCCTGGCGCTGGCGGCCGGTGCGCGTGGGTTGCCCCTGCGCGTCGGCGCTGCGATCGGCGAGGGTCTGCAGGTCCTCGGGCGGCAGGCCGACGACCCGCCCGGGCCGATGGCCCACGTCCAGCAGCCGCTTGATCAGGCGAAGGCGCTCGACCTGCTCCATGGGGTAGCAGCGCTCGCCCTGGGCGTCTCGCACGGGCGAGGGGAAGCCGTAGCGCTTTTCCCAGATGCGCAGGGTGTCCTTGCTCAGGCCGGTGTCGCGCTCAACGGCGGCGATGGACATCATCAAGGAGCGGGGCATGGCGGCTGGTGCATCCAAAAAGTGGGTGGCTGCGTAAGAGATCAGGAGCGGGTTTGTCCAGGCTTGTTCAGGGTTTCGTGCCTATTTGACGTGGACAAAGCGTTGTACAACAAGATCCGTCCAGCTAATATAGAACAAACATCCTGTTTTGACCAAGACAAAAGGGCTGACATGACGAATCGAATTTTTCGCGCCACGCTGGTGGCTTGTGGCCTCGCCGGCGCCCTGCTCGGTGGGGCGGCCCACGCCGCTGGCGAAGCACCTGCCTGCCCGCCGCTGCTGAACAAGACCTTTGCGCGCCTGCAGGACGAAAAACCCCAGTCGCTGTGCCAGTACAGCGGCAAGGTGCTGCTGGTGGTCAACACCGCCAGCTACTGCGGCTTCACCGACCAGTACAAAGGCCTCGAAGCCCTGCACGCCAAGTACAAGGACCGTGGCCTGGTCGTGCTGGGCTTTCCGTCGAACGATTTTGGCAACCAGGAGCCCGGGGACAGCAAGCAGATCGCCGAATTTTGCAGCAACACCTATGGCGTGAAGTTCCCGATGTTCGCCAAGACCAGCGTGCGGGGCGACAACGCCAACCCCCTGTTCGCCGAGCTGAGCAAGGCCTCGGGCACGCGTCCGAAGTGGAACTTCTACAAGTACCTGGTGGGGCGCAATGGCCAGGTCATCGACAGCTACAGCAGCATGACCTCGCCCGATGACCGCGACCTGGTGCGCGACATCGAAAAGGCCCTGGCCCCTTGACCCAGCAGCGGAGTCCGACCATGCAACGCATCGCCATCGTGGGGGCCGGCATCACCGGGCTCGGGGCCGCCCATCACCTGGTGCGCGCCCCGGGTGCGCGTCACGTCACCTTGTTCGAGGCGGGCGCGCACTTTGGCGGGCACGCCAACACGGTGGACGTGACCTTGCCCGATGCGCAAGGCCGGCCGGTCAAGCATGGGGTGGACACCGGTTTCCTGGTCTTCAATGAGCGCACCTACCCGCAGCTCATCGGGCTGTTCGAGCAACTGGGCGTGCCCACGGCCAAGTCGGACATGTCCTTCTCGGTGCAGGTGCCACGTGACGCGACCGGCTTGTCCGGTTTGCGACCCGGCCTGGAGTGGTGCGGCTCTTCGCTGGACACCGTGTTCGCGCAGCGGCGCAACCTGGTGTCGCCGGCCTTCTGGCGCATGCTCGGCGAGATCCTGCGCTTCAACCGCCTGACCACGGCCATGGCCCAGCGTGGCGATGAGCGTGAACTCAAGCAGCCCATCGGCGACTTCCTGGCCGACCAGGGCTTTGGTGCGGCCTTCCAGGAAGGCTACCTGCTGCCGATGGTTGCCTGCATCTGGTCCTGCCCGGTGCAGCAGATGATGCGCTTCCCGATGGCCACGCTGATCCGCTTTTGCCACAACCACGGCCTGCTGCAGGTGGCCAACCGGCCGCAGTGGTACACGGTGTCGGGTGGCTCGCGCGAGTACGTGCGCCGCATCGTCGAGCAGCTGCCCGATGCCCGCCTGCATTGCCCCGTCGAGCGCGTGATGCCGTTGGGCGAAGCCGGTCAGGCCGGGGTGATGGTGCACAGCGCCCGTGGGGCCGAGCGGTTTGACGCCGTCATCTTCGCCTGCCACCCGGACCAGGCCCTGCGCCTGCTGGGCGAGGGTGCCTTGCAAAACGAGCGCGCCGTGCTGGGCGCCATCCGCTACCACCCCAACCGCGCGGTGCTGCACACCGACACCGGCCAGTTGCCGCGCAACCCGAAAGCCTGGGCCGCCTGGAACTACGAGCGCGCCAGCGAGGTCAGCCAGGAAGATCGCCACGTCTGCCTGCACTACCTCATCAACCGGCTGCAGCCCCTGCCATGGCAACAACCGGTGGTCGTGTCGCTCAACCCCTTGCGTGAGCCCGATGCCAGCCGGGTGCTGGCCGAGATCGACTACGACCACCCGGTGTTCGACCAGGCCGCCATCGACGCGCAGCAGGCCCTGCCTGGGCTGCAGGGGCGTCGGCGGCTGTGGTTCGCCGGAGCCTGGGCTGGCTACGGGTTCCACGAAGACGGCCTCAAGTCGGGGCTGCTGGCGGCGCAGGGCGTGCTCGATCGTCTCGCGAGCGGCGCCCCCGTTCAAGGCACGGTGCCGACGTCGGAGCTGGCCGCATGAACACGGCCAGGCCGCTGATTGGCTTCGGGCAGGTGCGGCACACCCGCCTGCGCCCCAAGCACCACGCCTTCAGCTACGGCGGCTGGTTCTGGCTGCTGCCCATGCGTGCGCTGGCGAGCCAGCCGGTGGCGGCCGTGCGGCGCAACGCGCGCGGCTGGCTGAGCTTTCACGATGCCGACCACGGTGAGGGCGGCGCGGACTCGCTGGCCTGGCTCGATGCTTTGCTCCAGCGCGGCGGTTGCTGGGCCGATGACTTGCCCCAAGGCGAGGTCTGGCTTCAAACCTACCCGCGTGTGCTCGGTTTCGCTTTCAAGCCCGTGAGCTTCTGGTACGTGCACCGAGCCGATGGTGCGCTGCACGCCGTGGTGGCCGAGGTCAACAACACCTTTGGCGAGCGGCACTGCTACCTCCTCGGTGGCGAGCAACTGGGCTGGGGCCGCGAGGTGCGTGCCGACAAGGTGTTCCACGTCTCGCCGTTTTGTCGCGTCGAAGGCCGATACCGCTTTCGATTCATGCGCAACGCCGACCGCCTGGTGGCGCGTGTGGACCACGATGACGCCGACGGCCCGCTGATCCAGACCGCCATCAGCGGCGAGCTGGTTGAACTTGACCAGCGCAGCGTGAACCGGGCCATCCGTGGTTGGCCCTTGATGACTTTCGGCGTGCTCGCCCGCATCCACTGGCAGGCCTTGCAGCTGTGGCTCAAGCGCGTGCCCTTTTTCTCCAAACCGCCTGCGCCCAGCGCCGCGCCAGGTCTGGCTTATTCGGCGCAGGCCGCCTCACCCGTCACCGCCCCCTCCGACACAGGAAACCCTTCGCCATGAACCGCATGACCTCTGCTTCGTCGCTGTCCCGGGATGAAGGCCTGAGCCTGCCTGCCACCGCCCCCGCGTCTGCCCGTGCGGTGCTGGGTTTGCTCAAGCGGATCCGCGTGGGCTGGTTGGACCTGCAGTTGCCCGATGGCAGCACCGCACGCTTTGGTCAGGCCAGCTCGGACGACCCGCACGTGCCGCGCGCCGGCTTGCGCCTGCACGACTGGTCGGTGTGTTCGGCGGTGCTCAAGTCGGGCGACATCGGCTTTGCCGAGGGCTACATCGATGGGCACTGGAGCACGCCCGACCTGACGGCCTTGCTCAAGCTGATGATCGCCAACCGCGACCTGATCGAAGGCGCGATCTATGGCTCGTGGTGGGGGCGCCTGGCCTACCGCATCCGCCACCTGCTCAACCGCAACTCCAAGGCCAACAGCCGCAAGAACATCCAGGCCCATTACGACCTGGGCAACGAGTTCTACCGCCTGTGGCTGGACCGCACCATGAGCTACTCCAGCGCCTGGTTCGAGGGCGACCACACGCGCCCGATGGTCGACGCGCAGCGTGCCAAGGTCAAACGTGCGCTGAACGAAGCGGGCGTGCTGGCCGATGGCCAACAGCGTCGCGTGCTGGAGATCGGTTGCGGCTGGGGTGGCCTGGCCGAGATCGCGGCCTCTGAACATGGCGCGCACATCACCGGCGTCACGCTCTCGACCGAGCAGCTGGCATGGGCCCGCGACCGCATGGCCCGTGCTGGCTTGTCCGAGCGCGCCGACCTGCGCCTGCAGGACTACCGCGACATCCGTGACGAGCCTTTCGACGCCATCGTCTCCATCGAGATGTTCGAGGCCGTGGGCCGGGAGTACTGGCCCAGCTACTTCGAGACCCTGAACCGCTGCCTCCAGCCGGGTGGCCAGGCCTGCCTGCAGACCATCACCATCCACGACGACCTGTTCGATCGTTACGTGAAGTCGACGGACTTCATCCAGCAGTACATCTTCCCCGGCGGCCTGCTGCCTTGTGACCGCGCCTTCCGCGAAGCCGCTCGCGAGGCAGGCCTGGAGGTGGTCAACGCCCTGGCTTTCGGCCCTGATTACGCGGAGACCCTGCGCCGCTGGCGAGTCGACTTCCATGCCCACCTGGAAAAGGTCCAGCGCCTGGGCTTTGACGCGCGCTTCCAGCGCATCTGGGAGTTCTACCTCGCCTACTGCGAAGCCGCGTTCGACATGGGCAACACCAACGTCGTTCAGTACACCCTGCGCAAGCCGGTCTGAAAGCCATGCTGACGCATTCGGCCAGCGCACGCTACGGCTTGCTGGGCTTGCCCCTGGCCTTTGTGGCCATGCCGCTTTACGTGGTGCTGCCCCAGCACCATGCCCAGGCTTATGGCCTGCCCTTGGCCGCGCTGGGGGCCGTGCTGCTGTTCACCAGGGTGGCCGATGCCTTCATCGACCCCTTGCTCGGGCGCTGGGCCGATCGTTGGCTGGCGCAACCTCAGAGGGCTTTGATGGCCGCCTTGCTGGCGGTGCTCACGCTGGCGCTGGGCTTCGTGCTGCTGTTTCACCCGCCGGTCAGGCAGACCGTGCCCTTGCTGGCCTGGTGCGCCGTCACGCTCATCTTCACCTTCCTGGCCTACAGCCTGACCAGCGTGTTGCACCTGGCCTGGGGCACGCGGCTGGGCGGCGACGTGGCGCAGCGCAGCCGGCTGGTGGCTTGGCGAGAGGGCTTCGGGCTTTTCGGGGTGCTGTTGGCCAATGTGCTGGCCACGCAGGCGGGCATGGGCTGGACGAGTGCCGTGCTGACCGTGGGCCTGCTGGCCGGCGTGTGGGCCCTGAGCAAGGGCCCCAGGCCGGCGCCAGTGACGAGGGCCGCGAGCGATCAGGCATCCCACGCGCAGGCCGCCACGCCGCTGTCCCAGCCTTGGCAGGGCGCCGGCTTTCGCCGACTCATGGCCCTGTTCCTGGTCAACGGCGTGGCCAGCGCCATCCCGGCGACGCTGGTGCTGTTCTTCATCCAGGACCGGCTGCGCGCGATGGACGGTGCGCCCCTGTTCCTGGGTCTGTACTTTTTGATGGCCGCACTCGGCGTGCCGCTGTGGGTGCGCCTGATCGGGCGCATCGGCCCCATGCGCGCCTGGGCGCTGGGCATGCTGCTGAGCGTGCTCAGTTTTGTCAGCGTGCTGGGCCTGGGCGAAGGCGATCGCGTGGGCTACCTCCTCATCTGCCTGGCGGGTGGCTTTGCCCTGGGGGCTGACCTCACCGCGCCGGGCACGCTGTTGACCGGGGTGGTGCAACGCGCCGGTCACACCGCTCAAACCGAGGGTGCTTACGCAGGCTGGTGGCAATGGGCCACCAAGCTCAACCTCGCGCTGGCGGCAGGCCTGGCCTTGCCCGCTTTGCAAGCCCTGGGCTACACCCCGGGCACCCAGGACCCCGCTGGCCTGAGCGCGCTGAGCTGGGTCTACGGCGGCTTGCCATGCCTGTTCAAGTTGCTGGCCTTGCTGGCCTGCTGGCGCTGGCGTCATCACCCGGCGCTGGCCTGATCCGCCATCCCTGATCCCTGACGTGGCCCACCACCATTCAGGACACCTCCTCTGGAGTTCGACATGACCCCATCCAAGCCCTTCATCCAGCGCCGCACGGCCCTCGGCGCCATCGTGCTGACCTTGGCCCTCGGCTTGTCGGCCTGCGGCTCCGCCCCCAAGCCGACCGACTACCAGGCCGAGCAGCCCGCCATGGACTTCCGCAGCTACTTCTCCGGCCCCGTGCAGGCGCACGGCATGTTCACCGACAGGTCGGGGCGCGTCGTCAAGCGCTTCACGGTCGAGATGCAGGGCCGCTGGAGCGGCGACAGCGGCGTGCTGGAAGAAGATTTCACCTACAGCAATGGCGAGAAGGAGCGCCGCGTCTGGCAACTCAAGGACCTGGGGGGCGGGCGCTTCGAGGGCCGGGCGGCCGACATCGTGGGCGTCGCCGTGGGCGAACAATCGGGCAACGCCATCCGCTTCAGCTACACCATGCGCGTGCCCGTCGATGGCAAGCCCATCGAGTTCCAGTTCGACGACTGGATGTACCGAGTGGACGGCCAGGTCGTGCTCAACCGCGCTGCCATGAGCAAGTTCGGCATCCACCTGGGCGACGTCACGCTGAGCTTCCGCAAGCCCTGACTCCGCAGTGATCCGCCCGCGTGTTCGCGGGGGATCGCGTGCATTCCGACACGTCAGGCCTTGAGCTGGGCTGCATCGCCCTCAAGTCGGGGGATGACGAGGCCGAAGGAGCCGTCATGATGGAAATGGCCAGTCGGCCAAAGCCATGACGGAAGTCGGTCTCAAGGACCCTGGAGTGTCGTCCATGCACATGCTTTACAACTCGGACAGCTACGCGGTGGTGCAGATCGAACTGGCCGCCGATGAGCACGGCCCGGTTCGCCACAGCGCTGCCTTGACCCGTGGTGGCTACGAGATCGTCGACAAGTTCGCCCGCAAGGAAATTTTCATCGAAGGCGCCCTGGCCGAGACCTTCAAGGAAGGTGTCGAGGCCCTGATCGAGTCGTCTCCCAGCATCGAAGAGTTCGATGCCTACCTCGAGCGCTACGCCGGCATGGCGCAGCAGCCCGTGGTGATGCACTGAGGCATTTCACCGGGTGGCATCCGTGAAGCATTGACGCTCCACCGCCGCTGACCACCCCGGGCGCTCAAGCCCACGCGCGCACCCGCCGATATCCCGATCACACCTCGGTGTGTGAACGAATCGGGAGCACGCATGTCTTCAACCTTCATGGCAGCAAGCTGGAGCGGCTCGGCCCTCGCGCCGGCCTGGTTGCTTGCCGTGTACGCCATCTCGCTGCAAGGCATGGTGATCCGCCGAGTGCGGGCCAATGACCGAGAAGCCGGCCTGGCCTGGATCCTGGGCGGCGCGCTCGTCGTGGGCACGGGCATCTGGGCGGCGAGCTTTCTGAGCCTGGTGGCGATGCAGTTGCCCATCAAGGTGGGCTATGTGCGCGACGTCGTGCTGGCGTCCTGGTTGCCTGCCATCGTCATCGCCGCCGCCGCCATCTGGATGCAGACCCACCGTGACCTGCGCTGGCGAACGCGCTTGCTGGGTGCCGTGCTGGTTGCCGTGGGCGTGCAGATGCTGGTGTTCGTCAACGCCTCGTCCATCATGCTGCAGCCGGCCATGATCTGGGACGCCAAGGCGTCGGGCGCCGCCTTCCTGCTGGTCTTGCTCGGGTGCTCGCTGGGTGCTCTGTTGATGCAGGCCGAACTCGACCGAGATCACCACCAGACCCGCCACCTGGCCATCGCCGTGATGGTGGGCTCGGTCATCTGGGCTGGCCTGGTCCTGCAGGTCAGCGCGGTCGGTATCCCCTTGGCGGCCATCTGCCTGAGCGAGGGGCAGCTCTCCGGTGACTCGCTGGAGTTCGTGCTCACCGCCACCGTGCTCATCCTGCTCGTGATGGCGCACATCGGCACCTTGCAGGACGCGCGCAACCTGGCCCGAAACCAGGCGCTGTCCGACTCCCTCAAGGCCGCGCAGTCCGCGCTGGAAGAGGCCTCCTTGCGTGACTCGGCCACCGGGCTGCCCAACCGCACGGGCTTCGAGCAGCAGGTGCGCCAGCTCATCCACGAGGCCACCGACCAGGTGCTCAACCTGAGCGTGATGCGGCTGAACATCGACGGCTTTCATGCCTTCACGGGCACCTATGGACACAGCGTTGGCGATGGCCTGATCCAGACGCTGTCGCTCAGGCTGCAGGGCCTCATTCGCGAAGGCGACGTGCTGGCGCGCTCCGACACCGACGAGTTCTTGATCGCTTGCCGTGGGCTGAACGACGAACACGTCACCGCCGTGCTGGCCCAGCGCCTGCAAGACGCCGTGCACGAGCCTTTCCTGGTGCAGGACCAGGAGATCACGGTCAACTGCTCCATTGGCGTGGCCCGTTACCCCGACAGCGCCACGGCCGAGCAGCTGATGTCGCACTCCAATGACGCCATGCTCACCGCCCGCCGCGCAGGTGGTGGCGTGTACTGCTTCTTCGAGCGTGGCATGGACCGCGTGGGCGCAGCCCAGGTCGAGATGCAGCGCGACCTGCGCCACGCCGTGGCCCGCAACGAGCTGACGCTGCACTTCCAACCCAAGTTGCGCGCCACCACGGGCGAGCTGGCTGGCGTCGAGGCCCTGCTGCGCTGGCACCACCCGACGCGCGGCATGGTCAGTCCCGCCGAGTTCATCCCTGTGGCGGAGCGCTTCGGCCTGATCGGTGAGCTGGGCCAGTGGGTCATCGACGAGGCCTGCCGCCACCTGCGCGTGTGGCACGACCTGGGCCTGGACATCCCGGTGGCGGTGAACCTGTCGGTGCACCAGCTGCGTCAGCCCGACCTGGAGCAACGCGTGCGCGAGGCCTTGCGGCGCCACCGCGTGCCTGCGCGCATGCTGCTCATGGAGATCACCGAATCGGTGGCCATGGAAGACATCGAGGCCTCACTGCGGGTCTTCGACATGCTCGATCAGATTGGCGTGCGCCTGTCCATCGACGACTTCGGCACCGGCTACTCGTCGCTGAGCTACTTGCGCCGCCTGCCCGCGCGCCAGCTCAAGATCGACCGCAGCTTCGTGCGCGACCTCGACAGCAGCCTCGACGCGCAAGCCATCGTCGAAGCCGTGGTGCGCCTGGCGCACGCGCTGGGCCTGAAGGTGGTGGCCGAAGGTGTCGAGACGCAGGACCAGGCCGACATCCTGGCCCAGCTGCATTGCGACGAGCTGCAAGGCTTCCTGTTTGCCAGGCCGATGTCCGAGCCCACGCTGATGAAGTGGCTGGGCCAGCGAGGGGCGCCCGCGCCGCTGGCGTCCAACGCCGTGCCGCTGGACACCCACGAGGAGTCGGATCGCGAGGCCAGTGACATCGCCACCGCCTGGTCCGAGCTGGAGGCCAGCCGCCCATGATGGGCGTGGCGCAGGAGGTTTGGTGGCTGGTGGGCGCGGCCCTCATCGGCGCCATGCTGGGTGCCTGGGCCAACCGCCTGCTGAGCGCTCGCTGGCGCAACAAGGCTTCGCTGGTGCCTGAAGCAGCCTTGCCGACCAAGGTGGCCCTGGATGCCGGGCCATCGAGCACCGACCCACGCGAGCCTGCGCACGACGACCTCACCGATTTGTTCGAAGACCATGACGTGCCCGGCGCAGGCCCAGGCGAGCTGACCCCGCCTCCTCGTTCGGCCATGTCCGACCCGCTCACCGGCCTGGCCAGCCGCCTGATGCTGGAAGACCAGCTGGCGTCCGCCGCCTTGCGCGCCGAAGCCCGCCAGCGCCGCCTGGCCCTGCTCTACATCGACCTCGACGGTTTCAAGGCCATCAACGACTCCTGTGGCTACCGCGCCGGTGACGGCCTGCTGCGCGAAGTCGCCATCCGCCTGCTCACCATCGCACGCTCGACCGACACCATCGCCCGCGTCGGCGCCGACGAGTTCCTGATGCTCATGGACGGCGACCCCGACAGCGCCGCGGCCACCCTCGTGGCCGATCGCGTGCGACAGGCCCTGCAGCGGCCCTACCAACTGCCTGGTCGCGAGGTGCGCCTGTCGTGCTCCATCGGCATCGTGCTGTACCCCGACCACGGCTCGCGCGCCCGCCTGATCGCCCGAGCCGATGCCGCCATGCTCGCCGCCAAGCGTGCCGGCGGCAACATGCACTGCTTCTTCGACCCGGACATGGAGCACGACGCGCAGGACGTCATCGACCTGCAGCGCGACCTTCGCCGCGCCATCGAAACCCGCACCGGCCTGGAACTGCACTACCAGCCCAAGGTCGACGGCCGCACCGGCCACGTCACCGGTGCAGAGGCCCTGCTGCGCTGGCACCATCCTGACCGGGGCATGGTCAGCCCTGGCGTGTTCGTGCCCATTGCCGAGCGCTTCGGACTGATCGGCAGCCTGGGCCAATGGGTCACCGACGAAGCCTGCCGGCAGATGCACATCTGGCAGGACCTGGGCGTGAACATGCGCGTGGCCATCAACCTCTCGGTGCACCAGTTGCGCCAGAGCGACCTCGCCGAGCGCATCCAGGAATCGCTGCGCCGCCATGCCGTGGTCCCTGACCACCTGACCTTCGAGATCACCGAGTCGGCCGCCATGGAGGACCCGCAGGCCTCGCTGCGCCTGTTCGAGCGGCTCGCGCACGTGGGTGTTCACCTGTCCATCGACGACTTCGGCACGGGCTACTCCTCGCTGAGCTACCTCAGCAAGTTGCCGGCCTCGCAGCTCAAGATCGACCGTTGCTTCGTGCAGGACGTCGACCGCGATGTCGACGCCCGCGCCATCGTGTGCGCCGTCATCAAGCTCTCGCACGCGCTGGGGCTCACCGTGGTGGCCGAAGGCGTTGAAACCCAGGCCCAGCTCGACATCCTGCGGCGCCTGGGCTGCGACGAATTGCAAGGCTTCCTGTTCGCCCGCCCGATGCCTGCTCGCCACCTGCAGGCCTGGTTGCAAGGCCATGACGCCGTCGTCGACCGAGAGGGCTTTGCCGACAGCGACTTCCAGGCGGGTGACCCCGAGCCGGTCTCACCGGTTCGCAAAAGGCACTCTGCCTCGGATCCGCCGACCGCCTGAGACGCCGGGCAGCTGCCTTCAATCGCGCTGGTATTCAGGCAGCGCGTGACCACAATGCATGCAGTAGCGCGCCGTCGCGCTGTGGCCTTCGGTCAGGCAGTTCTGGCAGGTGCGCGTGGTCGGCTCGGGCATGCGGCCGCGCTGCAGCGCCATCTCGGTGGTGACGATGCCAGTGGGCACCGCCAGCACACCCCAGCCCAGCATCATCATCATCGACGAGATCAGCCGCCCCAGGTCCGTCTTGGGCGTGATGTCGCCAAAGCCCACCGTGGTCATCGTCGTGATGGCCCAGTACATCGACGTGGGGATGCTGGTGAAGCCGTTGGCCGGCCCCTCGACCACGTACATGACCGTGGCCATCAGCAGCGCCACCAGCAACACGAAAGACAGGAACACCAGGATCTTGCGCTTGCTCGCCACGAGGGCCTGCCCCAGCATCGTGTACTCGGCCACATAGCCCGTGAGCTTGAGCACGCGGAACATGCGCAGCAGACGCAGCACCCGCACGTCGATCAGCACGTGCAGGCCGGGCACGAACAGCGCCAGCCAGGTGGGCAAGGTGGACAGCAGGTCGATGACACCAAAAAAGCTGCGCGCATAGACCCAAGGTTTTTGCACGCACACCAGCCGCAGAACGTACTCGACGGTGAACAAGGCGGTGAACACCCATTCGGCCACGCCGAAGAAGTCGCCAAAGGCCGCGTGCATGGCGGGCATGCTGTCGAGCACCACCATCACCACGCTGGCCACGATGGTCAGCAGCAGGGCCTGGTCGAACCAGCGACCCGCCCGGGTGTCGGCCTCGAAGATGATGGTGTAGAGCGTCAGCCGCCAGCCGCTCAGGGGCTTGCCCAACTGTTGATCGGGGTGGCTGGCAGCTCGTGCGGCGGGTGGGTTCACGGGTTCAGGCGGTGGGGCGGGTTACGACTTCTTGCAACTTTCCCCCAGCAGGGGGGCGGGGGCTCGCCGGTCCCAGTGGGCCATCACGGCGATGATGCGAGGCTGCCCCAAAGAGGGCAGGTCAAAAGCATACATCTCAGGTGGAGTCATGAATTCACTGGCGACGAGCCTCCTGGCTGCCGTCCAGCTCAGCCAGGCCACGCGCCTGCTGCAGCTCGACACGGCGCTGCCCGCCGCAACCTTGCTCGTCGAGCGTGCCACGCTCACCGAGTCCTTGCACGCGGCCGAGCCCTTGCGGGCTGAAATCGACTGCGTCAGCACCGAAGCGGGCCTGCCGCTCAAATCGCTCATGGGCACCCGCGTGGCGCTGCGCCTGCTGCAAGCCGATGGCAGCTGGCGCACCTGGCAGGGCTGGGTGGCCGCGGTGGCACAACTGGGCAGCGACGGCGGCCTGGGCCGCTACCGCCTGAGCGTGCGCGACGGCAGCTGCTGGCTGGCCCAGCGCCGAGACGCCCGCATCTTCCAGGACCTCACCACGGCCGACATCGTCTCGCAGGTGCTGCAGGCCTGGCCGCAACTGCCCTTCCGGCTGGAGCTGGCCGAGCCAGGGCCCTTGCGCGCCATCACCACCCAGTACCGAGAGACCGACTGGGCTTTTGCCTGCCGCCTCATGGCCGCCGAGGGCTGGAGCTGGCGCCTGGACCACGAAGCCACGCCCGAGCAAGGCCCGCAACTCGTCATCTTCGACCAGGCTGCCGAGCGCCCCGACCTGGGGGGCCTGCGCTTTGGTCAGCCTGGCCGCCACGGCGCGGCTGGCACGCTGGTGGGGCAGCTGGCCGGCAACCTGTTTGGCAGCTTCGCGCAAGACACGATCACCGAGTGGGCCACCTCACAAGCCATCGGCCCCAACGCCGTCACCCTGGCCGCGTGGGATGAGCGCCAGCTCGCGGGCGTGGCAGCACAGGCGCAAGCCAGCGGCCTGCCCGCCGCCGTGCCTGCGCTGGAGCTCTACCAAGGCCACGGCGAGCGCCTGCACGCCCACGGCCGCGTGGCCGACCCCCTGCACGCCAGCCCCGCCGAAGCCGAAGGCGGCACGCAAGACCTGCTCGACGCCTTGGCGCTGCAACAACAAGGCATCGACGCCGCCGGCGCGGTGCGCGCACTGCAACCTGGCATCACCTTCGAGCTGCTTGACCACGACGGCCACGGTGCGGGCGCCGATCGCCGCTTCGCCGCCATCGCCATCACCCACGAGATGGCCAACAACCTGGGCACGCAGGCCGCACAGATCCTGCGCGCCACCGACGTCGAACAAGGCAGCTACCGCAACCGCTTCAGCGCCGCGCCAGCCGCACTGCGCCTGCTGCCCTGGGCTCCGGCCTTCGCCTTGTCCGAGGCCCCGGGCCCCCTGCACGCCCAGGTCATGACCCACGGCGAAGACCCCATCCACGCCGACCGCGACGGGCGCGTGCGCATCCAGTTCGCCTGGCAGCGCGGC
>Ga0180008_1001267_pt1 | contig 16451 bp, 27 predicted proteins | sample MM_PW_MetaG_FD_121121 | JGI IMG/M metagenome (GOLD analysis project Ga0180008, IMG submission 121121) | Groundwater microbial communities from the Aspo Hard Rock Laboratory (HRL) deep subsurface site, Sweden - MM_PW_MetaG | ecosystem: Environmental > Aquatic > Deep subsurface > Groundwater...
TATTTCATGCTCGGTCAGCTCTGCTACGGCATCGCCGAGGGAACCTACTTCATGGGGTTGCACTCGAACCTCTGGCTCGGGGGGCAAGTTGCCCAGGTAATCGCTGTCATGATCCTCGCATTCTGGTATCTTATGAAGTAAAATCCGGCCACGTGATTTAGAAACTCTTTTATAACGTCAGGTGGACTTGAAAAGGGAGGAAAGGATGCCAACTGAAGCAACGATCGCCTACGCGGTAATATCTGCCCTTATCTACAGCATCGTGTTCTTCGCCAAGAAAAGGCTTAGGGAAGAAGACCCAGCGAAATTCGACCCGATTAAACTTGTTTCCACCCTGATCGTCGGTGCAGTTATCGGCATAGGATTCTACCTAGGAAATGTCGCCATAACAGCTCTGGCAATAGAAACCCAGTTGCTGGCCTACGGTATGGTTATCGCGTTGGTGGAGTCGATCGTGAAAATCCTCTGGCGTGGTCTCCAGAAGATTTTTTAGGGGAGTCCCCGATGGCTGACCCAAAGGCGGGGATGAACCCAGGCGAGGGTACGCCGGGAAACGTCCAGAAGCCGAAACCCGAGTGGAACCCGAATAGTGTCACTCTCGAGGACGTACAGGGGATGGGTCCAAGGGAGTTCAGGACGTGGAATTTTCTGGAGCTAAGGGCCATCCACAAGGCTAACGTGGAGACCAAGAAAGCGGTCAATAAACAAGGCGCTCGGATGTGGGCCGCTCTCATCGGCATCGTGATGACGTTGCTATTGGTCATCGGTGGGGCTGTATTTTAAGATTTTAACCCTTATGCGGTGGCGGTTGGCTGAGGGCGCTAAACCGGCTGGGGACCTCTTAGGTACTCACGTGTTCGGTCCAGCCTCCTTACACGAAACCCCGGTCGGAGCGATGCCCGATGAAGCCGCTTATTTGGCGTGGGATTTGAGAAAAAGTTAAATACCTGAGGGTAAACAAGAAACAGAGGTTGATTCGATGGGCAAATTTGAGATGGAAACTCCTGAGCCTGAGCCAGCACCAGAGCCGACACCTGAACCAACACCTGAGCCGGAAAAGACAGAATAAGTTGGACAAACGCCAACAGTTCAACTTCCTTTTTTTATTTTATCTACAGTGTACTGCATGTTACAACGCTCTATTGTCTGTCCCTTTTCTTCAAGGAGAAGCGAGCCATAGCTGGGGAAGATGCAATAGAACGGCCGAGTACCTAAGTTCTAAAAGCCAAAGATTGCGGCAATGGCTGGCCTTACTATCTCAGTAGTGGCATAAATTACGAGCCCGATGACGGTCAATCGCTCGAGGGAAGTCAGTAGAGTCTGCGATTCCACGCTCGGCCAACCCTTCTTCTTGTTTTCTGCCATGATTACCACTTGCTATTGAAAAGGAGGGAGTATAAAGGTGCGGTTGTTAACAATATAACAATGAAACCTTAGCTACAAATCCAGATTTTTCGTTGTTTTTCCCCCCAGACCCCCCTTTAAACATACTGTGCCTAGCTTTCCCACTGAGCCGTCTTATGAGGCACGTATGTTTGGGGCCCCGATTTTTCGGTGTTTTTCGTCGGTCGTTGCGGCGTTTGTAGCTAATGAGACCCTGCCCGATGTTTCCTTTCGGCCCTCGGCTCACCCGCGAGATGGCAAGGCTCGCGGCCCAGAGTCCTTTCCGCCTGTGGCTTCCCAGCGGGCCCCCCCGGGTCCCGCACGGGCGACGTGTCCGAGCACTTTGGGTTTTGGGCGGGCTGAACCCCCGATCCTGTTCCAGACGGTTCTGGGTCGGGGGCCTTACTCAAACCTCCACCAGCGAGCGGGTTCCCCGGAGCTTTCACCGAAGTTACTCTCCCCGGATTGTCCCTTGCCGCCGGGCTATGCCCCGCAGAGCGAATGAGCTCGAGCTGAGCGCGGGCCTCCCACTGGGAAAAGAGGTGAACAGGTATGAACGAGTGTCCCGACCCGAGCCATCCATAGATGCCAGCACGGATGCGCTTGATGAGGAAGAGGCTATCCGACGTGTAGATCGCACGATGTATGGGGTCCTTGCTCCCGCTAACCAGCCAAAACAGCTTCTTACAACGCTTGCACCGGCACGTCTTTTGTCCGTGCTCGATGATGCAGATAGCGTGGCACTTGATACAGCTAATGAGTCCGTACTGGTGCGAGAGTTGGATGCCCAGCCTGCGCCTGAGCTCGGACCTGCGGAGTGGAAACGAAGGGGGGGTCATGTCGTGGCCCCGATCGGTTGGGATTTCGAGAGCCTCTGCTGGGCGAAGTGGAACGCCTCTTCGGGAGATAATTTCAAGTCACGCGCACCGCGATACTCCTCGAGAAAGTCCTTGATCTGTTCCGGCGGCCCCCCGCCATTGAATAGGGCCCTCTCGAGCTCGTTCTTCAAGCGCTCGAGCGTGAGCTTTGGGCTCTTTAGTGAAAGGACGGCATCCGTTGCTATCCATCTCTTGCCGGCCTTGAAAGCCTCCCCGATCGGCTCAAGTTGTCTGGTGAGAACAGTTCCAACGTGTTTAGGGAGTAGGTTCAGCTCGAATGCCAAATCATTGACCGAAGTACCATCGATTCCCCTCCCCCGAAGAGCTTCTAGGGTTCTTTCCCCAGTGGAGGAAATATTTGGTTGCCCCTCCGCAACTGTTTTAAACGTAGAAAAAGCACGATTAGATGGGGAGTGGTCGGGGGCCATAGGTTTGCCTCCACGGGTCTGGACACCTGCACGATGATCCGCTTTCGGCAATTTCTCTTGTGAAGAAAGCCTTATAAACTTGAAGTGAGTGTATAGAGGGTGTATGGAGAGAGTGTATAGGGAGTGTGTAGGGGTTTAAATGACAACTCTGAGGGAGAAAAGGATGCGGGCAAAGTTGTCCCTAGTAGCCCTGAAGCACTCAATTCCAACAAGAGGATTGGATATTGTGGAAATGGTTTCTAGGCTGAAGCGTATGAGCATGAACAAAAAGGACGAAGAAACGCTCCGCGAGGTTTGTAAGTTTTACGAGGTCGATTATGATGAAATCTAGTGCATACTACACGCAGACCGAAACTGAAAAGCTCAAAGCGCAGGTCACCGTGATTGCCTTAAATCACGGAGTACGCGTAAAATCCTATGCTGAGAAGCTCGCACTACTCAAGTCGAAGAGGCTCAAGCACGAGGAGGTAGAAACCCTGCGCAAGCTCTCCGAGGCGCTGGGGATTGACTACGACAGCATCAAGCCGATTGAGGAGGAGAAAAAATGAAAATCGCCTTAGGGAAGGATGTTGAAGTAGACGGCCAGGAGCTGATCACCGGGCGAACCCTTCTCTGCTCGGTCACAAGGTATGGGAAGTGCCTCGATGGAGGCAGTCTAGTAGCTCTGCCCAATGGAGGCATGGAGAAACTCTCGGATTTGGTCAAGTTAAGCAAGACTTCGGTCCTCTCTTATGGAGCAGGAACTGTCGGATCGGACAGAGTTCTTCTTCACCATGAAATGAAGCCCACAAACGAAGAGTATCTTCATATCTTCACCGCTCAAGGTCATGACATCACGGCCAGCCCAGACCACCATTTCTTGACCAAAGATGGCTGGATTAAGGCATCGGAATTGAAAGTAGGGATCAAGGTCGCTACGGACTTCCGCAAGGATTTCGGAGACCTCGCCATGCCTGATCATGAATTGAAACTGATCGCCTACCTCATTGCGGAGGGGTCGCTGACAAAGGGCATTGGTTTCACGAACACTAACAGCGCGATGAGAAACGAATTCTTAGAGGCGTTGCATGAGTTTGACCCAAATACAAACGTGTCGGAGAGATGGCCAACGATCTGGATTTATTCAAAGTCAAAAGGGGGGAGCAACTTTCGCAGTAAACTCATCATCTGGCTCAAGTACCTAGGGCTCTATCAAAAGCTCTCTCGAGAAAAGGAGATTCCGACGGTCGTGTTGCAACAAAGGCGGGATAAACTCGCGCTCTTCCTCAACAGGCTGTTTGCAGGCGATGGATCCCTGTATTCAGGGGTGCCACCAGGGCATAAAAGACGCGTAGCCAAGATAGAATATTGCACCACTTCTGGAACCCTTGCCCAACAGCTCCATGCTCTATTGACGAGATTCGGGATAATTTCGAGCGTCTACGAATGCAGGGACAGGACGAATAAAAGACCATACTGGCGGTTGATTATCACGCGAGTGGATTCCATCCGGATCTTTCTGAAGGAGATAGGCATCTTCGGAAGAAACGATAGGATGAAAGAAGCCAAGCGACTCGTGTCGGGACGAAGGACGAACTCCCCTCTTGACGTGGAGGGCAACATCCTATGGTCCCCAATCCGAAAGATAGATCATGTCAAGGCACCAAGTCTTGCATTCGATCTTGCCATAGCAGGGAACAAAACTTACCTTGCTAACGGATTCGTAGTCCATAATTCGTGGTGCGCCCGCCGCATCACCGAGAAAGTATTCGGGCACGCCGGAATTGGAATCATCGATATCGAAGGAGAATACTCCACGCTGCTGGAACTCTATCCGTTCTTGATCATCGGGAGGGATGTGCCAGTTGAACCAGAGGCAGCCGCCTTTTTGGCGGATGAGATCTTGAAGAACAAACTTAGCTTCATCATCGATGGAAGCAACCCCGACCTTGATGTCGCTACCTTTCAAGAATTCATCACTAACTTCATCAACCGTTTCATAGCAATAGAGGCACGGGTAAAAGCGCCATATCTCTTTATTCTAGAAGAGGCGGATCAACTCATCCCAGAAAAGGGCGTTGGCACAAGCCTCTGCCTAGAGCCGTTAACTAGGTTGGTCGCAAAGGGTGGAAAAAGAGGCCTCGGGACTGTGATAATCACTCAAAGGCCAGCCTTTGTTTCTAAGAGAGTCATCAGTCAAGCGACCAATAAACTAATAGGCCATATCGAGTGGCCGGACGACATAGCGGTTCTAAGAAAATTCGGCCAGATTCCCGAGTCTGCGGATATAAAGAATCTCAAACAGGGTTACTTCTATGCAGCGGGACCATTTATAAAAAAATCACAGGTCATACACATCGGTTCAGTGAAAACTACTCATCTCGGAGCGACTCCAAGCGTAGTTCCCCCTATACCTAGTGAACTCAAAGAAGTTGTAGCGCAGCTTACCGCTAAACTTCCCGCAGTGATTGAAGAGATGAAGCCGGCCATTCCTAAAACGTCAGAGATAGAGGCTCGCTTGAAGGGGAAATTTGAAGAACAATGGAAAGTCAGGTTGCAGAGAGTCGAGAAACAGCGGGATGCCATCAGAGTAAAGACCGAGGCCAAGTATGAAACCGAGATCGCTGATTTGAAGCGCAAGCTGGACGATGCGGTGAGGCACGCCACATTGAAGGGTGGTGTCAGTGACCTGCTCTCGCATCCACTCGTCCAGAAGAACCTCGGAAAGCTGAACGCGAAACAGCGCGGGTTCGTGGAGCTCCTCGAGACGAAGGGACCGCAGGATTCAGAGCATTGCAGCCTGTTCTTGGAAATCAAACCAAAGAGCGTCCCCGTTTTCGTGCATGATGTCAACAGGAAAATCCCGAAACTCATCGAAAATGTGCGAGGGCGCTACGCTAGCCGTCTCGTGAAACTTTTCCCAGTTACAGAGGAGGCAAAAGTTGAGGCCAAAGAGATCGAACAGCTTCAAGGTCAGGTCGTCACGTTACAGAGGCAATTAGACGAAGCGAAGATCCTACGACCCCTTTTAGATGAGGCAAGAAAACGTTTGAGGGAACTTCAAGCCGCGCCAGAATTTAAAACAACGCCTGCCCTCCCTGCTGAAAACATCGTTCAGCCAGAACAGGGACCCGCAATACCCGTTGAAGTGACCCTGAGACGCAAGCTAGCCGACTTCAAGGTCGAGGTTGACCGCGAAGTTCTGACCGTAGATGAGTCGTCTTGGGAGGGCAAGATTCTCGCTAGGGGCTTGGACGGTTTTTTCAACGATCCCCAGGGGATAGGCAAGATAATGGGGGAGTTAGTCAGACGCTACGGAATAAGCGAGAGCGGGGGAAACCGAACCACGGTCGGCACCCGCCTCACAATGCTGGTAAGCAAGGGCATCCTCGACCGAAGGCAGGAGGGCAAACAGTGGGTCTATCTCGCCACGCCCGAGTTCAGAGATAGAGTCAAAAGAGCTGGGGTGGGCTGAGATGGAGAAAATAATGGATAATTTCTGGGAAAATAAGTACGACGATTTGGTGGCTTACCTGAAGAATAGGTACGGTGCGAGTTGGACTCTATCGATTCTAACTGAAATTGCGGACGACAAAAAACAAAGCGAGGGCTGAATGTGCATCCATCTGACCCATTAGTCCAAAGTCGGAAAATCTGGAGGCAACTTGAAGAACTAAAGGAAGCCATCACGCAACTTTCGGAACGCATTGCGGATATTGACAGGCGGGTCTTGAAGCTCGAAAACTGGCGGGCAAAACAGGGAAAAACCAAGGAGGCTGGCGCGTGAGGATGAGAAGAATAACGTTGCGAGGCGTTGCCCAAACTAGAAAAGGTCATAAATGGGCGAGGTTAAAGACATCACAGCTCAACCCTTTGAAGATAAAACGATGGGCTGAACTTCAACGGAAGAACAAAGAGGAGAAGGAATGATGAAGTCCGAAGAAATCGAGAAAATATCGGAAAAAGAGAGGCTGTTCGCTATCGCAGTTCTGAGCGAGGCAAAGAGGATTTTCGGGGATGACGCGGTGAAAATCGATGCAAAGAGGATGATGATACTCGTCTGCATGGTAGCCAAGGAAATCGGGTATCCGTTGACGATGGGGTGGTACAAGTGAGGTCGTCGGCGGAGGTCAGGGCGCGGCTCGAAAGGCAACTCGAACGGGAAGTAAAGCTCGGTGAGAAACTCATCGACAATCTTCCGAGCGACTTCAAGTCTAAAAATATGGGGAAATTCATAGCGATAACTTACGACGGTAAAATTTTGGCGGTCTGCGACTCGCTTTTAGAATTGAACGAGGAACTGTGTTGCATCAAGCCCAACGAAAATTATTACTTGGCGCGAATAGGGCACAGCTCCATCTGCAAGCTCGGCGGGGGCGGGGAGAAGCGATGACTTGTCCTAAATGTGAAGGGGAGCTGATTCTCGTCGGCACTTGTTACAATTCTGACCCTACCGAGGACCAATTCAAGTGTGAAAGATGCGGGAGAATGATTACGATAACGAGATTGGGAGCTTATGAATGACCGATAAGATAACGAGCGTGGCGGGGCTGAGGGAATGGTTTGAAAACAAGCTGGCATATTTTGAAAGCATTAAAATCAAAAGTATCGAAGACAGGGTTACTATTGATGAACTGAGAAAAACGCTAGAAAAAATCTCCGAGTTCGAGGCGGGGCTGTGGAAGTTGCACGATTTGGGGCTAGCCGATGCAAAAACTATCAAGCTGATTTTGACGGGAGAAACGGAACTCCGCAGGGTTCTGGGCGAGGGGGCCGAGGGATGATGCAAAGTGGGTTTGTAAGCGACTTAGAGGTTAGAATGTTCGGAACGCCAAGGTGTCACCTTTGTAATAGGCGAGTGAGACGTTGGGCAAACAAATATTGGACACGGATGTATTGCCCTCGACACGGTATGATTTCAAATTGGGGGAGGCGAAAGTGATGAAGTCGGGGTCGGGGGTCAGGGCGCGGCAGTGGATTGACGAACTCATACGCGAGGCGAGGAAAGTCGGTCAAAGGGCTGCCTATGAATCTGCAATCGTTCAACACGAAGGTTTGAAACATACGGTCAGGGTGCTCGGCTCCGGGGGCGGGGAGGGCTGACGATGGCTGAGGTTGTAATAATTTTACCAGATGCCGAGGATGTCGCGAGGAAAACTTACGAGTTGCTTATTGGGGAGAAGCCGAAACACAGGTGGTCGGAGTTCAGGTACAAGTCTGCGCGTTTGGTGATAAGGAGGCGAGGGCGGTGAGCGCGGGCGGCGGGCGGACTACTGGATATTGTGTTTCATTTTATTCCGGGGGAATTTCACCCTTTGATGACCAAGATGTGGATGGTAGGGAATGTTGTCCTTGTCATTCAGAATTCAAGGGGAAACATATAGAATTTTTCAAAAATTACGACAGGCGAAAATATCGTTGTGCAAGTTGTGCCTATTACAGAGAATACGAGGCGGGGGGTTGAGGATGGGGCGCGGCGATTATAAAGTATAGACGCATAAACTACTTGGGGGGCGATCGTGATTGAAATTTATAGATCTGTTCGCCGGGGTCGGGGGGTTTAGGCTTGGGCTCGAAAAGTCGAATCAAGGGCTGGGTGGAGACAGACAAGCGCATCTTCGCCTACCAGGGGGACGAGAAGCGCTCGACCGCCCAGGAGACGATAATCCACAAGCCGACCGACCAAGCGGACGCGCTGGGGACGGCTCACGTGCCCAAAATCATTTTGAGTGCGTCTGGTCCTGCGAAGTCGACAGGTGGTGCCGAGCGGTCTACCGCTACCACTGGAAGGAAACGCCAGCAGGCGACGCTAGGCAAGTTCGACCCGATGAGATCCCCGACTTCGACCTTCTCTGCGCGGGATTTCCTTGCCAGAGCTTCTCGACTGCTGGAAAGCGAGGGGGGTTCGCGGACACTAGGGGGACGCTCTATCACGAGATATGCAGGATTGCTCGGGCTAAAAGACCTCCGCTGCTTCTCCTTGAGAATGTTCAAGGACTCCTATCGTCCAACACCTACCGAGATTTCGCCGTTGTCCTCGAATCCCTGGGGGAGCTGGGGTATGATGCGGAGTGGCAGGTGCTTAACAGCAAGGGCTTCGGAGTACCCCAGAGGCGCCGCCGCGTGTTCCTTGTCGGACATCTTGGAGGAATCGGTCCCCAAGCGGTATTTCCTATCGGAGAAACAGATGGGGTGGCTCGCAGAGAAGTCGATGGACGAGGACTTCAGGATGAAGCTGGTGCCATCCACGCGAGGTACGGGGCGGGGTGGAGGAAGCACGCCCAGGAAACCTACATCGCGGAGGGGGAACTGATGGACAAAATTAGGTACCTGACCCCCCGCGAGTGCGAGCGTCTCCAGGGGTTCCCCGATGACTGGACGCGCTGGGGCATCGGCGAGGACGAACGGAAAATCGAGATTTCGGACAGGCAACGGCGCAATATGATTGGCAACGCGGTCACGGTCAGCGTGGTCGAGTTCATCGCTAGGAGGTTGCCAACGTGACCAAGTGGAGGCAGTGGAAGGGGGAGCGGGATTTCTTCCTAGCGCTCGGCGACCACGTGTACGGGGGAGGACAAAACTGATGGGCGGGTGGCACGGGACACGGAGGTCGAAGTAATGAGGATTACTTTCGGCGACCTCTCCCCCCGAAAAGCATTTAAATAGGGGTATGGATAGTTAATACAGGAAGATGGATAAAATGCCAACAAGGAGGAATATAGTGGAAAAGATTGAGGTTCGCTGTTTTCTTCCAAAACCTGTGGTTGACGTGATTGACGGGATGATCAAAGATGGAACTTACTCAACACGATCTGAGGCGGTTCGGAGTTTGATCCGCGCTCATCTCCAAGATTGCATAGGCCTGCTGAAACCGAGGGAGGCGGTCTGAAAATGGTCAAAGCGAAGATACTGTCGGCGATTTCGAGTGTCGGGTGGGAGGGCAAAAAGTATGGGCCGTTCGATGCTGGTCAGGTGGTTGATTTGCCTAGCGATCTCGTGCAGAAGCTCATGCCACAGGGGCTCGTTGCCGAAGCGATCGAGGAAGAGAAGCCGACGCTCGCAACCTATCTTGAGCATAGAGAGCCAGTGATAGAACTGCCGCCGAAGAAAGAGGGAGAGAAGCCCAAGGCGACCTCCTACGCCAAGCTGATGGAGCTCGCGGACGGCGGCGACTACCTTGAAATATTCGCGCCCGCGGGTCACGGCAAGTCTCGGTTCCTCGCCCACACCACGCTCGAGGCGAAGAAGGCGGGGAAGCGGGTGCTGTTCCTCGACTCGGAGCACTCGATCCCGAGGCGAATCCAAAAGGCGCTGGGCGACAGCTACAAGCGCCTTGACTTCATGAACCTCGACGCGATCATAAATGCGGTGGCGAACCTGCCCGAAGGGCTCGATCTGATCTGCTACGACAGCATCGGCTTCCCAGTTCTGATAAAGTTCGTGCAGATGTCGCTGAGGGAGCGGGGCGATGCGATAGCGAAGACGATACTGCTGAGGGGGCACCTGAAGCACTACGCCGAGATAAACGGAGCATTGGCATTGGGGACGAATCAACCTGTATCTGAACTCTACGGGATGAGTCACGAACTCGAAAATATCGAGGAGAGGCCGCCGGTCGGGGGGAAGTCGATTCACGTGGCGAAAGGCGTGATTCGCATGGACATCGGGCACCGCGCTGAGAATGTGAGCACGTTCGGGCTCCGCGCCTTCGAGATGCAGGATCTGCCCTTCAACAAGCTGCTTGCAGTCTTCACGATAAGCGGCGAGGGGGAGCGGGTTGATTGGAAAATTTAGACCAGGAATTTCTGGCTTGGTTGGCGGGTTTTTGGGAGGGGGAAGGACATTTTTGCGTGACATCGACAGATAAACGGATTTCAAATGAGCTTTGTATTACTCAAGCAAACAAGATCCCCCTAGAACTTATTCGATCAAAGTTGGGCGGGCATGTTTACCTGAAATCTAGGAAGCAAAATGATGGTCGCAAACGAAAGCCGACTTGGATATGGCATGCTTGTAACAGGGATAGAATTATTGAAACAGCCGAGTTGATACTACCTTTCCTAAAGTTTAGGCGCTCAGAAGTATCTCGGAAATTGGAACTAGTGAAGGAAATACGGAGAACATCGCCTAAGCGGAAGTGGACCGAAGTAGAAATGGACTACATCCGAGAAAATGTAAACAAGCTTAGAGATGTAGACATTGCTAGGGATCTTAACAGGAGTTTAATGTCGGTCCATCACGCTAGGCACAAAATGGGATTATTCAAAGGTCATGATTTTAAGTGGAAATACAAGCGGTGGCTCGAGGGGCGTGGGGGGAAGTGAAATGTCGCTGGCTCAGGCGCGACGGTACATGTGCACTGATTGGATTGAAATGCATCGAACCCTGCGCAAATTTTGAGCCCGAGAAGTGAGCATGATACTAACAGTAAATTAGCTCTACTACATTACTAAAAGGTTAAGTTTTCATCCAGTGCCACTCAAGCATCGCGCGCTTGATGTCCTCCTCCCGAACCTCAGTATATACTCCGCTGATCTCCGCCTGCGTGGTATGTCCGAGAATTGTCTTCACTATTAGATCCACTCTGATAGGCAGGAGCATGAGGTCCGACTCGATCTTCGCCTCCCGCATGAGATGGGATTGAATGGAGCGCTGAAATTCTGTTTCTGCTGTAGCCCTGAACATTTTTGGCAACGGTCTGAACCCCAAAATTTTTGTGTACTTCTTCAGCATAGCGTTATAGGTCGATGGGTGATCCTTGAATCCCTTCGGGTGGCGCCTGAGGATATCCGCTACAATGTCGTTGTAGTATAGGGTTCTAGGCATGTCGACCTTCTCGGTTAGCACGACCATGCGCCTCCGCTTGGGGTCAATCTCCATTATCCGCCCGAGTTCCCCCTTCCGCAGCCCGAGGTACGCCAGCATGTAAATCCTATCGTAGTCCTCCCCCCTTACCTTTCCCCTTGCGGCATTCAGCAGTTTCTTCACCTCGTCCAAGGTCAGGGCCTTCCTTTTTTTAGATTTGGGCCCTCTAAAACGATCCATCGTCTGGATCTGCATAGCGCGCTGCTGGGCTGCCAGCGTGTTGCGCACCTCCTCGAGGGTCACGCCTATCGGGATCCGCTTCGAGTACCACCTCGTAAACCTCTTCAAGGCAGTTATGCAAGCGTTCTTCGATGACTTCTCCCACTTCTTCTTGCCCTTGAACACCTCCACGCGCGCTTGGTCGAGGTAATTATGTATGTCATCCTCGGTGCAGGTCTCCAAGCTCTTTCCCTTGCCCTCGAGCCAGCGCTGGAGCGGCCCCAGGGTGGACTTGTAGAACTCGTGGGTCCCCGCTTTCCTCGTGCGCTTTATGTGATTAAGGAACTCATCGAGAAGGCTTGTCATATTATCGCCCCTTATGCGACCCGTAGAGGTGGTCGCCCAGCTCCGTGAAGAAGTCCCGCCGTCTTGCTCGCTTGCGGTGTCCTCGGCGGGCTCGTTTCTTGCTCATGGGTTCGCCTCGAAGAACGCCCGCGCGAATCCAGGCGGCGTTATCGCCCTGATTTTTCTCCGTTCCTCCGCTGGCAGGTGCAATGTCTCATAATGTATTTTGCTGTCGCGCTTCCCGCTCTTGTAAACGACGAACTCTGGCTCCACTGGATTTCTCACGGGGATGTTGAAATCGCCCCACAAACAAGTCTTTTTGGTATAGGGGTCTCCGTAATCGCACGGGTTGAAGATTAGCCTCGGCTTTCCAAGCCACTTCGATAGGGTCCCGACTGGGTTCTCCAGCGCCCACCAGACAGGCCCTGCGACGACGACTATGCGGAGGCACGCGTCGACGATTGCGAGCGCATCTTTTATCTTTCCCTCGTACGTTCCCTCCTGTTTCTCCTTAAACCGCGCGGGATTCCCAGCCAACGAGAACATCTGACACGGCGGGGCAGCGAGGACACCGTGGACATCCTTTGGAGGAATGTACGTCCTAACGTCGTACTCTGGCAGGGTTATGTTTCTCACATCGTACCCAGCCTCGGCATAAGGTCGGCTCCAAGCAGCGGTCCCCCCGCAGAGATCTAAAATTAACATTTTGTGCCTCTTCATCATATCACCTTTCTACGGCATGGTACGCGGTTGAGATATCGCTTGCCGGGGTGTCGTGTCCGTGCCCCGTTCCGCCCGTTATGCCGTGAACCTTGCGAACGTGCCCTCTGATCTCTTTCCTCGAACCCGTCTTGAACGGGCAAATGTTGCAGTGGTACGCTTTCAAGTTTGCTCACCTTTTGTCCGAGGGACTACAAACGGTTGGCATGGGATCTCGCGACCCTCGATGGCACACTCCTCTATGACAACCTTCGCTCCTCTCTCGACCACGACCCTAACCTCCGATGGGATGACGACTCTCTTGAGAACGCCTCCGTCTTTAACTATCAAATCTATCAGGTTATCACCTCCTCACCCTAAACTTTCGATTTTCTTGATGCGGTTGTAGTGAAGGTACTCGCACCCGGAGTCATAAGCCCCGCCCCGGAACTTACGCTCGGGACCATGCCGAATGATGATGGAAACGCCCCCGTCCACGCCATCGATCTTGCCCTCGTGCCAAGCGCAGTCTTCCATGTGTCGGTACAGGACCCGAACGCGCTGGCCTACACGTTTTCCCCACTCTCTGAGTTCCTTGAGCTTCATAAGTCACCTATACTTTCTCGGCTTCGTCAGGAGTTCGCCCCCGTATGATAATTCTCCATGTAAATCACCACAGCGTTGCAACCGGCTATAGCTCTCTCCACCGATTTCATATCGGGCCGAACATCAGCAGCTACTATCACCTCAAACCCGTGGGCTTCCAATCCTCTAGCGAAGTTCCTAGCTTCTACTTCTTGCCAAGGCTCGTGCGAAAGGTAGATTCGCTTACCATGGGACCTTAACGTTCTGACTAGGTTTTCCACGAACTTTACCCCCTTTCCTTCCTTTGTGAGGCTTGGGTGGATGACAGCGGGTACTTCTTTACATAATCGAAGATCTGGTGGTGTATTGAACACCTAATCTGAGTTAGCAGACACGGCACACACTCAGACTTCTTGATGCGCTTACCCCTCTGCCAACAGTATCTATCCTTGAACCATCGGCATTGCAGGCCCAGCTTCTTTCTATTTTTACCCGTCAAAACCACCCCCGTAAGTTTATCACTGTAAAGTTCTAGTCTTTCTCCCTTATTAGGCTTTATGAGGGCTAAAGTATAAATAGAGGAACATCCACTAAAATGTATTATAGGTGGATTAATGCCAAAGGTAGATCTTCGCGTGTTCATCGATGAGATTTACATTAAGGCGATCGACAAGATGGTCGAGGAGGGGCACGGCACGAATCGGAGCCAAGTCGTCCGGATGATCGTGCAGGAGTGGCTCCGCGAAAAGGGGAGGGTGCGCTGATGGGCGACATAATTTCCGAGGAGCGATGGAAACGTTTCCAGAAGATGAGAAAGTGGAGATATGAGCGAGGTGAGGAGTTGACCGAAGAAACGCCTTATGAACGGAGCTTGCATGAGTTCAACGTGCGTGACGAGGTGCTCAAGCTCTCCCTGATCGTCGAGGAATCCAAGGCACCCATCTACCCATCGTATATCCTGGAGAAGCTGGAGAGGATCTCGAACGGGATGCCAATTCATCTCGACCTCCTGAAGCAAGCCAAGTTCAACGAGCTCAAGGGAGGTGTAGATATGGGGGAAAAACTCGAAAGGCTAAAGGAAATTATAAAAATCGCAGATAAGCTGAAATGGATTTATCCGCCAACCAAAACATCGTACCCGCTTATGCAATTATCCGAAGTTGAAAAATGCATGATTGCTATGGTGGACGATTTTGAATTGGAAAGAATGAGAAAGTGGTACAAAGACGGCGAGGACAGAAGTTTATGATGGATAAAGTTCGGGAGGTGTAAGGTATGGCCGGAAAGAAAAGAGTGAAGGAAGAACAACCCAACCGAAAGGAAATCGTGGAGTGGGTCGAGGATGAACTCATGAATGGGATAGACCACCTTAGCGACATCGAACATTTCCTTGGTATACAGGCAAAATCGGCGGGCGAGCTTGGGGACGATGAAGCCTACGACAGAATCAAGGGTAAATGTGACCAAGTAGGGTATTTCATAGCTATGATGGATGACTTTACCCAAAGGTTCCTCGAGGAGTTTGCCAAGGAGTAGTTTATGGTGCTAAACTTGCAGGTGGTAAAAAATGCGTCCAATTTCCCTCGATAAGGTTGAAGGGTTCCGCTTCAACTCAATATACTGTGGTAACTGCCAAGAAGTATTGCCAAGGAAATGTCCAGACGACTACATCGACCTGATATATGTAGATCCGCCGTTCTTCTCAAACAAAAAGTACGAGGTTATCTGGGGGGACGGCTACGAACTCCGATGTTTCGAGGACCGCTGGAAGGGGGGCATAAACAACTACATAGCGTGGATGGAGCCCAAGATCCGGGAGTGCCACCGAGTGCTGAAAAAAACGGGTTCGATGTACCTTCATTGCGACTGGCACGCCAATGCTCACCTGAGGATACTGATGGACGGGATATTCGGACCGGAGAACTTCCAGAATGAAATCGTCTGGCATTACAGGTCTGGTGGTGGGACATCGAAAAGGTTCAGTCGGAAACACGACACGATTTATTTATATTCCAAATCCGAGGAGTGCAGATTTTACCCAGACGACATCAGGGAACCCTACGCGCCCAGCACGATTGCACGTTTGAAATACAAGGGCGCAAGGGAAAAAAATGTTGACAAGGTACTACGGAGGGGCGGGCGGGTTCCAGACGATGTTTGGGCGATAGAGCATGTGCAGGGAAATAGCGAGGAGGCGTGTGGCTACCCGACCCAAAAACCAGAGGCACTGCTTGAGAGAATCATCAAGGCTTCGTCAAAACCCGCAGACGCAGTTTTGGATCCGATGTGCGGCTGTGGAACAGCATTAATTGTCGCGCATCGGCTCGGTCGGCAGTGGGTGGGTATAGATGTGTCCCCAACCGCGGTTAATGTTATGAAAAGGCGTATGCAAAGACTGGGCGTGTTCTCCACGAAAAAGGAGGAGATCGAGCACATATCTGGGCTCCCAAGGAGCATGGAGGAAGTAAATGCCATGGAACCGTTCGAGTTCCAAAATTGGGTGTGCCGGAAGGCGTGGGCTAGACCATCGAGGATGAGGGTCGGAGACAAGGGCATCGACGGCTGGCGGACGAACGGTACGCCACTCCAAGTGAAACAATCTGAAAACGTTGGAAGAAATGTGGTGGATAACTTCGAGACGGCCATGAGAAGGGCTGGTAAGAAAAAAGGAATTATCGTCGCTTTTAGCTTTAGCAAGGGAGCCCACGAAGAAGCCGCAAGAGCAGAGCTTGATGAAGGGTTAGAAATTGAGCTGAAAACTGTTAAAAAATTGATGGATGAAGCGTGAAGTTTATGGCGGTGAAGTGATGGACGAGTGGACGGAGTACGTGCTTTGGGCGAAGCGCGAGGCCGCGAAGTTCAGGGCGTAGCTCCCCTCCCGAACCAAAGCAATTATTTAGGTTCGGGGAAAAGGGGTAGTGGTGATCGAACGGATGAAGAGGGCAAGAGGGAGATCCTGAGGCGGTGTCTGAGGGAGGCTAGGTACGGGGTCAACCCCGAAACAGGGCCCAAGGGATCGGTGGATGAACAGTTGTTCGAGATAATCAAGGCGCTGGAAAAGCAACATAGGTGGGCGGTACCCGTGAAAGGGGTTTACGAGCGGGCGACCAGCCTCGGGATTCCAAATGAA
>Ga0180008_1001269_pt1 | contig 16398 bp, 8 predicted proteins | sample MM_PW_MetaG_FD_121121 | JGI IMG/M metagenome (GOLD analysis project Ga0180008, IMG submission 121121) | Groundwater microbial communities from the Aspo Hard Rock Laboratory (HRL) deep subsurface site, Sweden - MM_PW_MetaG | ecosystem: Environmental > Aquatic > Deep subsurface > Groundwater...
AAATAAGAATTGTTTAGGTTTAATATTAAGTGGTTTTTTTAATGCTATTTTTAATGGTTTGTCTAAATTTAAATATAAAATTAGCAAGTAATATAACATAAAAAATAATATTATTAGAAATATCCAATTAAACAATAAAAATTTGAATAAGATTATAGTTACTAAACAAAATGGAATTGTGATTAAAGCAAATTTTAATATATAATTCTTAAGGTTTTTTGATTTTGAAAGTATAAAGAAGATATTTCCTTGAAATAATACCCAGATTATGAATAATACTAAAGGAATTAATAAATATTGATATAACATAAAGTTACTTGCCTGACTTGTTATTGAATTAATTGTAGTTTGTGCTTCTGCAATATTTGTTGTTACATTTTGTGACAAAGCTGTTTGTAATTCTGCTAATTTAGGGGTTGCATCTCTTAAAAAAGTAACATAATTTACTATTTGCTCTTTTATTAATACAAATAATATAATCAAAGATACAAAAAATAATACATTCATTGAAAATATTTTAATTTTATCTTTCATTTTAAACCGCGACTAGATTCTTATTATAATATTCATCTACAGCATTTGCTATTACATTTGCTATTTTATCTTGGTTATTATTTAAAATATTACAATGATTTGGATTTTCATGACTACCTAATTCTATAAGTGCAGTTGGGGTATTAGATCTACATAAAACACCTAAAGAAGATGATGACCCTTCTCCAACTCTACCTGCCCAATCATCACCATAAATAGTAAACTTGCTACCTAATATTTTTGTTGTTGAATCTGAAATTAAATTCTTTTGTATTACACTTGCCAATAATCTGCTCTCAGGAAGAACTGTAGTCTTATAGGTACAAGGCAAAGTATAAGGCTTACTCTGTCCAACACAATCCCAACCAATTCCAATTGGATAGTTTGAATTTCTCGGGTCTAAATTTGAATTTTTACATCCAGGTTTATCTGTTCTGTATTCTAAGTTTGGATTATTATCATTACAAATAATTATACTTCCTTCTTTAGTTGAACCAGAATCAGAATGTAAACTTATAGCAAGATCACAATCTTGTTTACTTATATCATATCCTCTCCAACTATTATCACAACCATCAGTTAATGATTCTGGACTGATTGTTCTTGTATCTGATGATCTTGTTATATAAGTATTATATCCTTTATTTTTTAATATTGTCCGTAATTTTAGTCCAATTTGTAAGTTTTCTACAGCTTCAGAACCACAAAATCCTCTATTATCTTGATTATTATGCCCGGGATCTATACACACTTTAAAATTATTTTTAGCTATTTGAGAAGTTGTTATAGGTTGTGTATTAACATCTTCACTTTCAACAAAATTATCTGATTCTATTATATTTTCTATTACTCTTTTATAAGATATAAGATATTTTTCTATACCAGAAATATAAGTTGTACATGAAGTATCTCTAGAAAATTTACATTGATTAATATTAGTTATAGGCCATGTCTTTGCATTACATACTGCTTCTCTCCATCTATAAGTCCCAAATTCATAATGCCAATCTTCATTTACATAATTAACCCATCCAGCATTACACATAATACCATATAAAATAGAATTACCTGCTGAACCCACATTATAACCTGTTATAGGCTTTCCATCTTTTAACAGTTGAACATCTATTGCTCCCCCACTAGAATGAGGGCAATGTTGATAATTATCTGGATTTTTTGGATCACCATTTGGACCACAAACAAGAGTCCTTGATTTTTGACCATAATTAGATAATATCATTTGATCATAAGGTGATCTATAAGCAGAAATTATATTTATTTTGTAATCTGCATTATCTTTTATACTTATTTTTTCTAATTCATTATTTAAATTTTTTAAACCATCTTGTGTTTTAGCACTTAAAGTACATCCATAATTCCTCCAAGCACTACATGTAATACGCCTAAATCCACTTAAGGTTTGTCCATTAGAAGCAAATTTAATTAGACTATCACCACTTATAATATTCAAACCCCCTTGTGTAGAAGTTGTTTGTGTTTTAGCATTACATACCTTACCATCCCATAAACAAGTATTGGAACATTGATTACAATCAGGTTGTGTTTTAAACTTCGTTGCACAATCTCCAGATGTTGTTGGACAGTCTTGACAAATAGGAATATTAAAATTAAAGATAGAGGTTAAAGAATAACAATTTCCATTTGCCAAAGTTTTACATTCTTCTGTACTACAAAGTTTTGTATCTAAATAACCTCCACCACAATCTGAACATTTAGAAGTTGATATAGTTGTTGTAGATGGTGGTTGTGTAGTTTCTGTTTGTATATTACACTCATAACCACTTGGGCAAGGAGTAGTAGATGAACAAGTATAAGGCCCCAATGTTTGTGGTGCATTTTGTTTAAGAACAAAATCTTTAACTGTAACAGAATAATAACCTAAAATTTTATATTTTACTTCTTTCAATTTAAAGACAAATATTCTCTCATCAGAACAATCTATTTCTTTTGCTTTTCCAACATCTGTCTGTTGAAATTCTATAGAACCACAAGATGTACTAATTTTTAAGGAACCTGTTTGATCATCTTTAAATTCTCCTGATTGAGTAATTGTAAAAGCAGGATAATTTTGTAAATGAGAAGGCTTATCACTAGTTAAAGTCAATTCTTCATTTTTATAAACCGGTTCTTTAGTGAAAGTTTCTTGTTTTATAACACATTTGCCACTTGACCATTGACATTTACTACATTGAGTGCATTCATCTGATTTTAATCCAGAACAATCTGTAGGACATGTATAACAAGCACCATTAACAAAATTATAAGATTTAATATTTGTCAATCCAGAAGTTTGATAACAATCTGTACCATAAACATCAAGTGCATTACATTCAACTTTTTCACAGATATCTGTAAGAAGAGTTATAGGATCATAAAATTTACCTCCACAATTACTACATGATATAGTTGATGGTGTTGTTCCTTTTGGTACACAAATTCCTTGAGCTTCTTTTGTTTTAGTTTCTTGTCCACCAACACCTTGAGGAGTTTCTGTAGTAACAGGAATTATTTTTACTGGAGGACTAATAGTTGCTGCAATAGAAACATAAATTTCTCCTATACTTCTCTTTGCCTTAGTTCTTGAATCTGGATCTAATGAATATTCAGAAATTTGCCTATAATTATAAGTAACTGATAGAATATTACCTTGTTCATCTGTGAATGGTTCAGTTTCTCCTTCATTAAGCAACTTAACTAGTTCATCTTTTTTTGTTGTAATTTCTTTTTTGTATTCTTCTTTTTTAGTGTCTAATTTTCCAAGAGTATATTGGCTTTTTTGTGCATCAAATAATTGTGCTCTTAATATAGCAAACTGCTCTTTAGAAAGTTTTTGTGATTCCTGACTTAATATTATGTTTTGATTTACTTCTGTATTAAGATTAACTTGATTAATATCAATAGTTCTTGTATCAATCCAGCATGTTCCAAGATTTCTTCCCTGAGCATCAGTTCCGCAAGTTCCAACATCCTGCCAATAACCAGTTCCTTTATCAGGTTCTAAAACAGAGCATGTCCTTACAATACCTGTGCTTAATATACCATATTCTTCTGGAAGAACAACACTCTTAAGAGAAGGTGATGTTATAGGTACATCAGAAACACATTCATCAGCATTATCAATTTTTTTTCTTAGTGCTTCATCAGCAACTAATTTATCATTTAAAACATTTAATCCAAAATTTGTAGTAACTTTTCCAAATCCACAATATTCTCTTCCATTTATTACAGCACATATTGTAGTCAATCCTAATGGACCTAATCTATTAATTGAAACATCTTTTGACTGCTTGTAAGAAATAGTATCCCATATTTGATTAGGTGTACTTGTTGTAACAGGTAAAGTATGACCCATATCATCTTTCAAATAAACAGCATATTTTATTCCATCTGCTGCATAGCTTGTTTTTGCAAATTCTGGAATATTACCTGCATAAATATGGAAATAAACACTATACATTGATTGCTGTGATGTTTGCTGTCCATATGATGTTGTAAATGTTCTTCCTGCCTGGACAGACCATGGAGCTTCATCAAATTGAGCAAAGAACTGAGGGGGATCTTCTGGCTCTGTCAATTGATCAACAAAATTACCAACATCTGAAAACTTGCCGTATATTGCTGATTTACAAATCTCAGATCCAATCTCTGCTGTTGATCTTCCCTGATATGCTGCAAAAAAGCTTGAGCCATACTCTTTTGTAAAGAAGTTTACTGAATCTGATACTGCATTTATATTATCATTAAATCCCTGCAAGTATTCTCCTCCACTTTCCCTGTCTCCAAATAATTGATCTGAAATTATATTTGATATTCCTCCTTTTAATTTGAACATATTAATTGCCTCTCTCCATAATAATTCACATACACCAATTGATCTTATTTTATCACATATTCCAATATTTTGATGATTCACTTTTGATGCATACAAGCAATTAACAAAATCTCTTAATAAACTTCTAATATTTTTTAATCCTGCAAGTATTCCTGGCAAACATACTGGAACTGGAACTTCAGGATAATTATTTAATCCAAGAACTAAAGAACCAATTATTCCTGTCTGCACAACACTTTCATCAGGACCTAAATTCCAGTTTCCACCTAAATTAAATCTTGAAGGAGGACACATCACAGGATCACAAACAGCAAATAGTGTTTTACAATCATCAGGATCCATTACATCCTGGCAGTGGCCTTGCTGTGCTTGCTGTGCTTTTTGATAACTTTGCTGGCTGCAAGTAAATTCCTGCCCATTTATTTTTCTTGGATATGGATATCCTTCCTTGCAATTCAAGCCTCTTGCCAAATTAGTAACCTCTCCTTCCCTTTTTCTCATTCTAATAGAATCAGTAATCTGTAAATCATCATTTGTGCATAATAAACCATCAGGACCAACATTCCATTCATCAAATACAGATGGATCTCCTGTGGCATAAAAATCACTTATCCTAATATAATTACCCTTAGTTGTTGGAATACAATAAGGCTTTCCTTTATCATTAAATTCTGCTGTTGCTCCTTTTGCATAATCTGTTCTTAATCCTTCTGATGTAAGATCTATTGTATCAAGAGCAGCATATAAATTATTATCTTTTTTAAATATTCTATAAACATTATTACCTATTGTAACAGTTCCTGGAAAATTATTGTCTGTATAAACTTTATATCCATTTGATTTAGTAATTTCTCCCTTGGCATTTTTATCTATAAGGGTATAATCATCCTTTAATTCAGGAGTAGAATAAGCCTGAACTAGGATGCTATTTATATTAAGACCTGATTTTGTTTTTATTTGATTAATTAAATCAGCTTTATTAGTGCTGACAGATTCTTCATATGTTTTTGCTGTGCTATAGGATATCCTGAAATTTGTAACAGCAGCTCTCTGATCATCAATGGTTTTATCTTCAGTTATGCTTGTAATTTCATCCTTATTGGCATTTATTGCACTGTCAAATGCATTTTTCTGTATTCTTATATCATTTACTAATTCATTACATCTTTGATTATTTGCTTTAATAAATGTATCTGGTACATTCTTTAAACTTTTATATTCTATACATACTTTATTATATTCATCCCATATTGCTGAATCTATTGGATCTGTAATTTTAAGAATATCTAATTGATTTTTTAAATTAGAATCTTGCAATGTTTTAGGATACAAGCTTTCATCATTATATGTTAAATCTTTGTAGCATTCTTCTCCTTTTTTTGAACATTCTATTATTGCTTTTTGTTTTGTTTCGGCTGCATCAAGTGATTGGTCTACCCATCCAGCTACATTTGAGTTACTCATACATTTATCATAAGTTGCAAATGTTCCTTTTGCAACTTCATCACTGCAGTATTTATCATAATAAGGCATTACATCTTTTCTTGCTTTATTTCTATCTGGTGCAAGTGCATTTTTAACTGTTAATAAAGCAAAAGTAACAAAACAAATCGATGTCCATGTTTTAACAATACTATTCAATTGTGTTATGTAACTATCAAGTTTTTCAATCTGGGCATTTGTATCTTTAATCATCTGGTCTATCTGCTCTGGTGTCCATGTTATTTCTCTTTTTTCTATTGGAATATGAACTGTAAATGTTGATGTTGAATATGTGTCTCCGCCTCCAGGAATTACTGTCACGTATGCTCTTTTTTTAGATTCTATTTTTAATAATTTAAACCTATGCTCATTACCATTTTCATCAGGATATACAATTTCCTTACCAATTACTAAAGAAGGATATAGTGTTTCTCTTGGCAGAGTGTTTTCAAATTTCTGGATTGTCACACTATCTGGTCCTATATAACTAATCTTCCAATTATATGTTCTTATTTGATTGTTTACAGTTGATGTATAACTATGGACTATATTATTAGAATCATCAATTGAAAATGTTTTTTCTTGTCCATCAACTATCATAGTAACATTGGATTTTTCACTAGCACTAGGAGTTATTATGCTTGAAAGTGAGACAGAAAGACTTTCATCATCTATATACTGATTTTCTGAAACAAAATAAATTTCTTTCTCTAGATTTAAAAGTTTTTGTTCAACAAGCGCAGGAGTTGAAACCTTTCTATAATAAAATAATGCAAGTGCCTTTGAATTTATATAATTATCTTTTTCATTAACATAATACTTTGATAATTCATTATATGCATCTCCAATACTTGCATAAACTTTATCATTCAAATTTAAATTATCTGATATTGCTTTTTCATATTCATTTATTCCTGTACATATTAATTTTTCAGCACCCTTTTGTTTCAACTCATCACTAGGCTGGTTCAATTCATTATAAATTTGCTGAGCTTCTTTATTTTTATCAATAATTATAAAATTAGAACATACTTTATTTTTATATGACTGAAGAAATTCATCAGTTATTTCTGGAATTTGACTGTTGTGTTTGGAAGCTGTTAGTACCTTTTTATCACCAAATGCATTTCTTATTACAACTGTTCCTTCTGTTGATTTTGCATCATCATAAATAGATTCTATATACCAATTAGAACCATCAGCTATCTTCATTCCTTTGGTTAATGTTTTGTAACTAATTCCTGTTCCTGATGAAACCCTTATTCTTGCTTCTGGTTGCGGATCAGAAATATCATTTAATTTTATTCTTACTTGATCTTTGAAAAATGCTGAAGATCCTGGAAGAGTAAATGTCCTTATCTCACCTGGACTCATTGTCAGGTAAGCTTGATTCTGATAATTTTCCAATAATCCTTGATCTGTTGTTGAAAATAAACTTAATGGAGAAATTTGTGAGTTATAAACTTGGATAACTGCCCTATTATTCTCAACTTTTATTAATCTTAAAAATCCTTTTTTATTCCAGAATGAATCTTGTGATGCTGATGATTGCCTCCAACTATTTTCATCACCTTGTTCTTTTAAAGATAAATCAACAGCAGACACATCACCAAAACCGCGCATGAAATCAAAATAAATCTTCATTGACATGTTTAAAACTATTTCTTCAGGAACTTTTGCTTCATCTTTTATCTGTCTTAGCATTACAACAAGATATCCAAGGTTGCTTAAGTCCAAAGAATTATAATTTGGTTTTACATAAATTGGAGTACCTCTTATGAATTGTGTTGTATAATCACTTGGATAAACAACAATGCTTCTTATATTTGGATTTGAGATAAATGGTTCTGATTCAGGGGCATTTCCACCCATTAAGCTTCCAATAGTCTGACCTGAAAGAAATACATAAACAGGAAGATCTGCTGATTCTATCTGCGAACTTTTAATAACTGCAGGTTCATAACCCTGCACATTAACTACAATAGCCTCTCCAAGATCATTAGAATTACCATAAACTCCGAGACTAGAATACTGCTGTTGATTATAAGCATTAGAATTATACAAAGGATCTCTTTGCTGGCTATAAGGTTCTTTATAATTTCCATATAAATCTAACTGGGCAAATGTTATAGGTGTAACTACAATCAATAGCATTATTGAAAGTGCTATTAATCTATTCAGGTTCCTTAAAGTAAGGACTTTGTGCATTTTTTGTTATACTTAAATAAATAATATTAAGAGAGGCATAATCTCCTGGAATTTTATCAGCCATTGTATAAAATGTAATTGAACCTTTATTTAATTGGTCTCTTGTTAATTGCCAATCGAAATCAGCTCCACCTTTTACAACTTCATTTACAATCATATCATCTATTTTTGTACTGGAGCAATGCTTTTCATTGAATGAAATTCCAAGTATAGATAATTTAGGAACATCAACACATTTTTCTATTGTTCCACCTTTTATCTGAATTGGCCAGGTGCTATTTCCAATTATATAAGATTCAATAGAATAATCTCCAGGTATTAAATCAATTGAATCTGTTCCAGGATATACAAATGATCTTGAAAAATCATTATTTTTATTTTTTAATGTGAATAATACCTGCTCTGATGAATAAGGATCACGCACATCTCCATTATTTTTTTCAATAAGTTTTACATTCAAATTAACTGTTCTTAATTTTTCAAGAATTAATGAAAGCTGTTGTGGTTCATTTGTTGATATTGTTTGCTGTCCTTTGTAATAACCTTCTTTTTCTCCAATTATTAATCCATTTATACACTGAGGGAATAGTGTAGTAACACTTGCTTCATTAAATTCATCTTCTGAAGTAATTCCAAGATCACATTTTGTTGTAAAGCATTTGAAATTAATTGAAACGCCACTTAATGGTTCTAATTGATTCATTTCATCAACTGTAAATGTGTAAACTGAAACATCTGTATTTGGATTTTTACAGAGAGGGAATGCAAAATCAGGCTGATCATATGTTCCAAGTATATTTTGTTTTGGCTGATTGTGCTTTATTATTATCATATCTGCAAATTGGAATGTAAATCCTTTTCCGTCCATTGCATTTACATCAACTAAACTTACAAGCATTGGGAATTTAATATCATAAACAAAATTCCACTGATTTATACATAAGATTGAACTTAGTAATGAAGAAGTTTCATCTGAAAAGTGCCGCATTAACTGATCACTTTTTAATATTGGACCATCTGAAGGTATTATATTAACAGACATAGGCCATCTTGTTGAATATAAAAATAAGGCATTAATATTAGTTGAATCTACTTTTGGATCTATATCAAAATACTGATTTATAGTATTTACATCCTGATAAGCTCCTTTAATATGAATTGCATTTATATTACTTGAAATAATATTCTTCATGCTTTGAAGAACATCTTGTTTTGTCCAGAATTTTTGTGTGCAGGAAAATTCAGTTCCAGATACAGGAATTTCAGAAAATGCTATCATTGCATCAAATGTTTTTTCTTCAAAGAAATTATTTACATCTTCTTCAGCTTGTATTCCTCTTGCTATTTTATACATTCTTCCTAAAGGAACATTAATCTTTGCAAATACAGGATAATTAGATAAGTCAAATGTTAATCCTGAAATTGAAATCTTTAAAGGAATTGTTACTTTTGATATTGTCAAATCATCATTAATAGTAACTTCTGATTGTATATTTTTTGGTAATTGAAAGTCATAACCCTCAGGGACAAATTCATTTAAACCAGATGAGCATATTCCTATATTATTTTTTATATAATCAGCTATTTGAGTCTGCATTTCTTCAAGTGTTGGTACTTGTGATTTTTGTATTCCATTGGGGCTTTCATAAAACCAGTATGGAACATTTATTCCTGTTGCTATCTCAACTGAATTTGAAAATGGAAGTGTTGGATTTATAGGAGTATTATCAATAGGAGCATTAACATAACCTGATTGAGTTCCTGCAATTGTTATTGCCTGCTCTGTCAAGAATTTAATACATGAATCAAAATTATCTTTAATTGGTTTTATTTTTTCTGGCACTGTTACAGCTGCTTCAGCCTGTCTCTGCAGTGAACTTTTTATAACATATTCACGGACAGCAAACACGCTTATTATAATTAATAATAGTACAAAACCAACTATCATAAAAGTGGTTACCTGCCCTCTTTTTTTCATATTTATATTAATAAAACAACCTATATAAAGTTTTTGAATAACCTAAAAGATAATGAAAAAAATTCCAGAATTGTTAAGTCCTGTATTTGATTTTACAAGCCTAACTGCTGCAATAAATGCTGGTTGTAATGCAGTTTATTTTGGTATTAAAGAGTTAAATATGAGAATTACAGCAAAGAATTTTAAATTAAATGAAATAAAAAAAGTAGTTGATATATGTCATAAGAATAATATTAAGGCTTACTTAACTTTGAATACAATTATTTATGATTCTGAACTAAAAAAATTAAAAAAAATAATAAATGAAGCTAAAAAAGCAAAAATAGATGCAATAATCTGCTGGGATTTTTCTGTAATAAATGAAGCAAGAAAAAAAGGAATTCCAATACATATAAGCACACAGTCTTCTGTATCAAATTCTGAATCAGCAAGATTTTACAAGAAATTAGGTGCAGAAAGAATTGTTCTTGCAAGAGAATTAAGCTTAGAGCAAATTAAAAAAATTAAAAAGGAAGTAAAGATTGATATAGAATGTTTTATTCATGGTGCAATGTGTGTTTCAGTATCAGGAAGATGTTTTACCAGCCAATTTTTATTTGGAAAAAGTGCAAATAGAGGAGATTGCATACAACCCTGCAGAAGATCATATCTAGTTAAAGATGAAGAGGGTTGTGAATTAAAACTTGAAAATAATTATGTTTTAAGTCCAAAAGACTTGTGCACACTAGCATTTATTGATAAATTAATTGAAGCAGGAATTGATTCTTTTAAAATTGAGGGACGTGCAAGAAGCCCTGAATATGTTTCTGTTGTAACAAAATGTTACAGAGATGCAATTGATGCTTATTTTAAAAATAAATTAATAAATGAACTTAAAAAAGAATTAATTAAAAAATTAAAAACTGTTTATAATCGTGATTTCAGTTCTGGTTTTTATATGGGAAAACCAATAAATGAATTTACTGGTTCTGAAAGCAAGGCAACAAGAAAAAAGACATTTATAGGAATAGTAAAAAATTATTACAAAAATATTAAGGTAGCAGAGATAAAAATACAATCTCATTCAATAAAACTAAATGATATTTTAATGTTTCAAGGGCCAACAACAGGAGTTTATGAGCAAAAAATTGATTCAATGGAGATAAATCATAAAAAAGTAAATTCTGTTGAAAAAGGAAATGAAGTTGGAATAAAAGTTAAGAATATTGTAAGAAAAAATGACAGGGTTTTCTTGATTAAAAAGATATTTAAACATTAATAAGGTATAAAAATATGGGCAAATTACATGAATGGAAACAAGAAATCTGGCATCATAAACATTTAATTTTAGTATCTTTATTATTTCTTATAGTATCTATTGTTCTTGATTATTATGCTGGAGTTTATGTCACAAAAACAAGCGGAGTTGTAGCCCCTGATTTAATTTTAGATCATATTCCTACATTAGATTTAGATTTTATATTTATTTATGGATATATGTTAGTAATAGCACTTATTTTTTTATATCCTTTAATTTTTAAGGTAAAAGAATTACATAAAGTTATAGGTCAATTTAGTCTATTAATAATGATTCGTTCTGCTTTTACATGCTTTACTCACTTAAGTGTTCCATCCAGTGCATTAACTTTTAATGTGCCTTGGGTTATATCTACAATTAGTTTTAAGAATGATTTATTTTTTTCAGGGCATACTGCTGTTGCATTCCTAGGATTTTTATTATTTAGAAAAGAAAAAATAGGTTATTTCTTTTTAGTATCTTCATTAGTATTAGGGATAGTTGTTTTATTTATGCATGTTCATTATAGTATTGATGTTCTTAGTGCTTTCTTTATAACTTATGGTAGTTTTAATATTGGAAAATGGTTCTTTAATAAAATAAATCATTATAGTAGATGATTTAATTATTATATAATTTACTAAAGTTAAAGTATAGTTAAATAATAGTTATCCTAAAGTTAAAGTATAGTTAAATAATAGTAAGATTTATATATAAGTGATGTTTAGTTTTAATATGAGTATTTATATTGAAAGAGAGATTAAAGAGAAATTTGATAAAATTAAAGATCATTATCCTATAATTGCCTTAGTTGGACCTCGTCAAGCAGGCAAGACAACATTTTTAAAAGAGCAGGTCAAAAACTTGAAAACAAAATACATTCTTTTTGATGATCCTGATGCAAGAAATTTATTTGAGGAAGATATAAAAAAATTTGAAAAACAATATGTGGAAGGAAATGAGATTACAATACTAGATGAAGTTCATTATTGCAAAGAATCTGGAAGAAATTTGAAATATCTTGCAGATAATGGGCATAGATTATGGATTACATCCTCTTCTGAACTAATTTTAAAAAAAGAAGTTTTATCTTTTCTTGTTGGAAGGGTTTCAATTTTAAAATTATATCCTTTTTCATTAAAAGAATTTTTAATTGCAAAGAATCAAAAAGAATTTAATAATAAGATAACTGAAAGGCTGATTTGGGAACATTCAACTTATGGTGGATATCCAAAAGTAGTTTTAAATGAAGAGATAGAAATTAAAAAAATAATTCTAAAGGATTTATATGAAACAATGTTATTAAAAGACATTGCGCAAAATTTTGCAATAGACAATATAAAATCATTGGAAGAATTTACAAAGTATATTTCACTTTCTGTTGGAGGATTAGTTTCATATGAAAGTATATCTAAAAAGATTAATATTTCTTTTCAAACTATAAAAAAATACTTAGATGCAATGGAAAAGAGCAATTTGATCTTTGTAGTTTCTCCATTTTTCAAAAATAAATTAAAAGAGATTGTAAAACAACCTAAAATTTATTTTGTTGATGGAGGATTAAAAAATTATATTTGCAGGGAATTTAAGGACGAACTAACAGGAAGCTTGTTTGAAAATTACGCATTGAGTGAGCTGATTAAACTAGGGTTTATTCCAAAATATTGGAGATCTAAATCAGGCGCAGAAGTTGATTTTATTTTAGAACAAAATAATAGCATAATACCTATTGAAATAAAAATATCAAATCCAGATAAAATAGAAAAGAGTTTAATCTCTTTTATAAAAGAATATAAGCCTAAAAAAGCTTTTGTTATATTTTACAAAGGTAAAGAAAAAACAGTTAAAAAAGATGATTGTGAAGTAATATTCATTAATATTTTAAATTTCAAAAATTATATAACAAAATTAAATTAATAATATTTTAAAAAATGGGCCCAAAGGGATTTGAACCCTTGATCCCCGCTACGTCAAAGCGATGTCTTAACCATTGTCCATCTTCAAAGAGATTCTGGACTATGAGCCCTTAATTACAGAAATTTTTAAGAATTTATAAAAGTAAGCCTCATGAGGGATTTGAACCCCCGACCCTCAGTTCATTTGGGTAAACCTTACAAAACTGATGCTCTACCGTTGCTCTTAATGAGCTTTAAGCTCAAATAATCTGAGCTAATGAGGCATATAAAATCTCAAGAAAGACAGTTTAAATAAATTTCTATTTTCTTATAACTGACTTAACAATTATATTTGAAAGAGGATATATCTTTTTTAGCTCTCTGCTTAAATTTTTCTGAAATTCGAAATTTATTATCTCATTTAATATTTCATTGTATGTTTTTGAAGTAACATTATTAACAAGAAATTCCTTCATTTTTACCCTTACAGCAGTCAAAACTGAATTATTTGCCTTGTATTTCGAAAATGCCATTGCCTTTATTCTCATCTGAATGTCATCTTTAGTTTTCAGTAAAATTGACTGCTCTGCCTTTTGCTTTGCCATTCTATTCATTCTTTTCAAATAAGAAGGTGCTATGTTAAACTCAACAATTTCAGTCTGTCCTTTATTCTCTCTTATCTCCTTTACTTTTAGTGAAATGTAAATATTCTGCTTTTTAGGGTCACCTGTTAAACTAGCCAAATTTACCTGAGATACTTTATTTATCAGCTGTTCTGGAAGAGAAACAAGACTCTCTCCAATATCTCTTATTCTGAATTCTTTAGGTGCTTGTATACCTACCCAAATCTTCTTTTTCTTTTTTAGTGCATCTGAAACTGCCATATCTTTTGCCTCATAAATATATTAATAAAACTTTCTATCCCACAAATTTTGATAGAACATCCTTTGCTGCTTCTATAAACTCCTTTTCTTTTTTTAAAGGAATAAGACAGCCTGCCGCTGCTGTATGCCCTCCAAATTGAATTTGTACCTTCTCATTTATTCTTTCAAGCAACTTATTCATATCTATATTTGAATTTACACCTCTTAATGATACTTTTATTTCATCATCTGGTGTGTAGGCCATTGCCATTATTATTGTTCCATCATTATATAAATTAGATTTTGATATTATACTTGTCAAGACTCCAATTAAAGTATCACGCAATTGATTTTCAGCATTAATAAGAACAAAATTTCTTTCTTCAATTACATTTTCTTTTTTTCTATTAGAGTAAAACCAGTTAAGCGCCTTGATTATCTCCCTCTTGTAATCCAATAATAATTCTGATGCAAGAATCTTTGATTTTTTATCATTCATACATACTCCTATCCCCAGGCTTGATTTTCCAAGTTTTCCACAGGCATTTAACAAGCTAGCATATTCTCTTGCATTTCTTGTTGGAGATAATTCATCTTCATCAACAAGAGTATATATCTCACCAAGAACATCTTCTGGTTTTTCCTCGCTACCCATCCTTCTTAAAACAATTCCTGTAACTAATTTTTTCAATTCTTCATTTGACAAGTCACAAAGCCTTCTCCATTTATTTTGATTATCTTTGACAGGAATATTCAATTCATTTAACAATTGTACAGAACCTTCTTCAGAGCCTGTAACTCCAGGTATATAAGGATCTGTACTATATTCAAGAAGTTTTGATAATGTTCTTGTCTGTATTCCAAACATTCTCAATCCAAGTTCTATTTTTATTTTTCCTGATAATTGTGCATCACTAAGTATAATTTTATTTATACCAATAAATTGTTTTGTATCATTAAGATAATCTTCTTGTATATCACCCAATGCTCCAACAATAGCAAGATAAGCAAGATCTTTATTAATATCATTCATAAACTTTGAAAATAAATAGACAACCCCTGATCCTGCTATTTCTTTTGTTCCATCTATATCAAAAATATGTGGATTTCCAAAATTTATGCTTGTATCTTTTTTTTCAGGAATATGATGATCAAGAATAAATATTTCTTTGTTGATGAACAAACTTTCTATATCACTTAAATTATTAGAACCAAGGTCTGTGAAAAAGTATATTTTATAATTTTCATTTGAGAATTCTTTTAATTTCTGTTTTGAAAGCTGTTTTATTATAGAAATTGAAAATTTTATGTCTTCTCTTTTTAGTGCTCTTGCAAGAATTGAAGCAGCACTAATTCCATCTGCATCCAGATGAGAGATTATTCTTACAGGTGTTTTTTCTAAAGATTTAAATTTTTCAACCAAGCTATTTATATGCTTATAAAATTCATTATACTTATCCATCATAAACCAATTAATAATTTAGCTTTATCTCTGCTGTATTTCCAATCTGCAGGCAATACTCTATTCTTTTTATAATATTTTGATAATCTGTGAATCTTTGATTCAGTTAATAATAATCCTCTCTTTGCAGCCATGTCTTTTTTATTTAATCCAAGATGCTTTGATATGTAAATCTCTTTTTTTATTAAATCAGATAAATCTTCAGGCAATTGTGAAGCAGCATTATTTTCTTTTAATACCTTTGATATTTTTTTATTAAGAATTGTTCTGACGTCAGGAATACCATAGCTATCTCTTAATATAATTCCAATCTGACTTTGAGATTTTTCTTCTTTTGCCAGTTTTAATATAATCTGCTCTATCTCTTTATCTTGATATCTTAACCAAACTGGCTTTGATTTCTTTGAAGGCTTGTGAGAGCCTGATTTTCCTCGCTTTCTTGAATGCATTCTTGCCATAGTAAATTTAACCGAGAACATGCTTATTAGCATAAACAAGCTTTCACCGGTTTATCTGGTATTTTTGTCTATTAATCCTTTATAAATATTTTGATAGCCCTACCAGGATTCGAACCTGGGTCTCGAGCTCCAAAGGCTCGCATCCTTGGCCACTAGACTATAGGGCTATATATAGTGTTCACAAAACTAGATTTAAAAAGCTTTCCTTAAAACACCATTTTTACTAAATAAAATACATCTAAACCAACAAATAATAAGAAAAATATTATTTCAAAAAAAGCTCCTGTTCTTACAAAACCAGAAATCCTAAAACTTGAGATTGGATGCAAGAAATTTATTCCTTCAAGTGTAAGCCCATCTATTAAAATATGAGATAAATAACCAATTAA
>Ga0180008_1001273_pt1 | contig 16375 bp, 13 predicted proteins | sample MM_PW_MetaG_FD_121121 | JGI IMG/M metagenome (GOLD analysis project Ga0180008, IMG submission 121121) | Groundwater microbial communities from the Aspo Hard Rock Laboratory (HRL) deep subsurface site, Sweden - MM_PW_MetaG | ecosystem: Environmental > Aquatic > Deep subsurface > Groundwater...
AGCCAAACAGGCATCCTCGGAGCTGAACCAGTCGAGGAAATCGTTCCAATTGGACGGGTGGTCTTTACCTGCCTCTGGGCTTGCGATATGCTGGATATCCATCCAGTACTCCGGGGCTGCTGGCGCTAAAAGGATACCCCTTGCAAATATACAGCATCTCGGTGCTCAAGCTTGCAGCAGCTGCGCCAGGCCGTCGAGCCCGACCGGGGGCTTTGCCGTCCACGGGATCAGGAAGGTTTGCTTGGCCAGCCCCGCCTCGATGCGGGCCAACTGCTGCCGCTCACCTTGCTGGCGCGCGCGCAGCACCGGGTCGCGCGTGTGCGAGGCCAGGATGGACTTGTTGACCACCCAAGCGTGGGGCTCGATGTGGGCGCGACGAAGGTCGTCTTGCAAGGCGGCGGCTTGTGAAACTGGCGTGGTCTCCGGCAGGGTGATCAGGACGATGCGCGTGTGGTTCGGGTCTTGCAGGCGCATCAAGGGTGTCACGAGGTGCGCCGCCGATCTGCCTTCGTACTCCCGGGTCATCTGCCGGTGGTAGGCGCCGGTGGCGTCCATCAACAGCAGGGAGTGGCCAGTGGGGGCCGTGTCGAGCACCACGAAGGCGCTGCGCGCGGCCGACACCGTGCGTGAGAACGCGTGGAACACGGCCACCTCTTCGGTGCAGGGCGATTGCAGGTCTTCAAGCAGCAAGGCCTTCTCTTGCGCGTCCAGCCGCGCCCCTCGTGTGGCCATGATTTTGTCGATGTAGAGCTGGGTCTCGGCCTTCGGGTCGATGCGGCTGAGTTCCAGCCCGGGCAATTGCCCTTCGAGCGTCGAGGCCAGGTGGGCGGCCGGGTCGGTGGTGCTCAGGTGCACGGCGTGGCCGCGCTGCACCAGGCCGACGGCGATGGCCGCCGCGATGGTGGTCTTGCCGACGCCGCCTTTGCCCATCACCATGATGAGCCCCTTGCCGGCCTCCGACAGCTCGGCGACCAGCTTGTCGAGGCCGTCGCCGACGGAGGTTTGCGCGGTGTCGTCGCATGCCGGGGTCAGGGTTTGCGCGGCCTGATCGTTGAGCAGGGCGCGCAAGGCTGGCAGGCCCACGGTGTCGAACGTGCGCAAGGGCACGCTGGCCCGGGGCAGCGCCTTCAGCGGCGTGGGCATGGCATCGATCGCGTCCTGGTTCAGCTGTTGCAGCGCATCGGCCAGCGCATCGCCTTGCACCGAGGCGCGGAACACACCGTTGACGACCAAGTGCTGGCGCCGCAGGCCCAGCTCGCGCAACTCGCCCGAGGTGCGGGCGGCTTCGTTGAGCGAGCCCGCGTCGGCACGCGCCACCAGCACGACCGTGGTTTGTTGCTCGTCGCTGAGGGCAGCCAGCGCGGCGTTGAAGCGCGCCTCTTGCATCTTCAGGCCCGAGTGCGGGCCCAGGCACGAGGCGCCGCGGTCGTTGTCTTTGAGGAAGCCGCTCCAGGCCTTGGGCAGGCTGAGCAGGCGCAGGGTGTGACCGGTGGGCGCGGTGTCGAAGACCACGTGGTCGTAGGCGCGGGCGCCATCGCTGAGCAAGCTGGAGAACTCGTCGAAGGACGCGATCTCGGTGGTGCAGGCGCCTGATAGCTGCTCGCGCACGGTCTCGCGCTCTTGTTCGGTGCTGTGCGCCGCCATCTGCGACAGCACGCGCTGGCGGTAGCCTTCGGCCGCGACGTTGGGGTCGATGTTGAGCACCGACAGGCCTGGTACACCGGGCACTGGGGTGGCCGCGTTGCTCAGCGGCACGCCCAGCATCTCATCGAGGTTCGAGGCCGCGTCGGTGCTGACCAGCAGCACGCGTGAGCCGGCGTCGGCCAGCTGGATGGCGGTGGCGGTCGACAGCGAGGTCTTGCCCACGCCACCCTTGCCGGTGAAGAAGAGGTATCGGGTGGGCGATGGCAACAGCTTCATGGTGGCTCCTGTGATTCCATGTTGCCTCAAACGGGTGAGGTGGGCCGTGATCCATCACATGTTGCGGCCCAACGCGCCTCACTCCTTCGCCACCGCCTCCACTTGAATCCGCAGGTTCACGTTCATGTTGAAGCCCCAGTCCTTGCCGGCGCTCAGGCCAAACGCTTCGCGGTCGAACTTGCCCGAGGCGTCTGCGCCGCAGAAGTCGCGCTTGAGCATCGGGTGCGGCATGCACTTGATGTGGTGAACCATCAGCGTCATCGGGCGGGTCTTGCCGTTGAGCGTCAGCTCACCTTCGACCAAGGTGGGCGCGCCCGACCGGTTGCCGGCAAAGCGGCCCTTGAACGTCGCGCTCGGGTTCTTCTCGACGTCGAAGAAGTCCTTGCCTCGGGCCCAGGCGTTCATCGCTTCCAGGCCGAAGTCGATGCTGGCCAGGTCCATCTGCACGTCGACGCTGCCCGCGCCGGTGGCCTTGTCGTAGACGATGGTGCCGGCGCTCTTGTTGAGCTTGCCGCGCCAGTACGACAGGCCCATGTGGTCGGCCTCGAAGCTGGGGTAGGTGTGCGTGGGCTCGATCTCGTAGGTGACAGGCGCAGCGTGGGTGGCGGATGCCAGGGCGAGCAAGGTGGTGGCGAGCAGCAGCGGCTTCATGGTGGGTCCTTGGGGTGAGTGGTTTTCGCCATCCTCGCATGACCAGGGGGCGCCCTGGCATCGAGCAAACTAGCGATCAAACACACCAGGGACCCACCATGAACGCACCACTCACCCGCCGCCGCCTGCTCGTGCAGGCTTTGGTTGGCGCCGGCCTCGTTGCCGCGCCCGGCTAGCCGCATGTGCTCGCCGCCCCCGACCTGCTGGTGGCCAACGTGACGCAGCTCCACAGCGTGCGGGTGGCCCGCATCGCCACGCCGCGTTCGGCCGACGATGTGGCCAGGGCCATCGCAGCCTGGCCTGGTCGGGTTGCCGTGGGGGGCGGGCGCTACAGCATGGGCGGCCAGGTGGCCGTTGAAGGGGGTTTGCACCTGGACATGCGCCAGATGAACCAGTTGGTCTGGCTGAACGCAGCTGAGCAGAAGGTGCGCGTTCAGGCCGGCATGCGCTGGCGCGACCTGCAGTCCCTCATCGACCCGCAAGGCCTGGCCGTCAAGACCATGCAGAGCTACGCCAACTTCACGGTGGGCGGCGCGGTGTCTGTCAACGCGCACGGGCGCTACGTGGGCAACGGCCCGGTGGGGCATTCGGTGCGGGCGCTGCAGATGGTGCTGGCCGACGGCAAGGTGGCCGAAGCCAGCCGGCGGCAGAACCCGCAGCTGTTCCAGGCGGCCTTGGGCGGCTATGGCGCGGTCGGCGTCATCACCGAGGTGGAGCTGGACCTGGTGCCCAACGAGCGCATGGAGCGCGTCGTGCAGGCCGTGCGGCTGGAGGACTACCCCGCCTTCTTCCGCGCCCGCGTGCAGGCCGATCCTGCCAGCCTGATGCACAACGCCGACCTGATGCCGCCTTACTTCGACGAGCCCGTGTCGGTCACCTGGCGGCGAACGGACAAGGCGCTCACCGAGCCCGCGCGCCTGGTGGCCGAAGGCCAGCGTTACAGCCTGGAGCAGAACATGATCTGGCTGATGACCGAGGTGCCGGGGGCCGAGCGCCTGCGCAAATCGGTGGTGCACCCGCTGCTCAACAAGGCCCCGGCGGTGGTGTGGCGCAACCACGAAGCCAGCCTCGATGTGGCCGAGCTGGAGCCGCGCACGCGGCGCATGTCCACCTACGTGCTGCAGGAGTACTTCGTGCCGCCGAGGCACTTCGTGGCCTTTGCGCGGGGCATGGCGAAGGTGCTGCGCGAGCACGACGTGGAGGCGTTGAACGTGTCCATTCGCCACTCACCGGCGGATGTGGACTCGCTGTTGCCGTGGGCCAGGGAAGAGGTGTTCTCGTTCGTGCTGTATCACAAGCAGCGCACCCACGAGCGGGCGCAGAAGGCCGTGGGCGTGTGGACGCGGGTGCTGATCGACCTGGTCCTGCGTTGCGAAGGGCGCTACTACCTGCCTTATCAGCCGCACGCGACGCGGCTGCAGTTCGATCAGGCCTACCCGGAGGCGCGGGCCTTGCGCGAACTCAAACGGAGCGTGGACCCGCGGGGGGTGTTCTCCAATGAGTTGTGGGCGAAGTACCTGTGAGCTGTTTGCGGTTTCGCTCTGTTCGTCTTCGTGCATCCGCAATTGGGCGTGACTTCTCCCGCTGTTTGGGTCACGATCGCGGCGATCGGTGCGTAACATCGGACAAGCAATCAGATACCCCAGGAGATTACCTTGCAACGAAGAACGCTGCTGAAGTTATCTTTGCCCTTCGCTGCATCCGCTTTGGCGGGCTGCATCACTCGAACGATGAACGCCGAGACTCGGTACGTCGAGGACGTCCGATCCATCCTCATGTCGGCGGATAAGAAAACATTGGTCGTGCTGGGGTCCAAGCACCACTATGTCTTTGAAGTGCCGAGGTCGTTGCTGGCTGCGTTGTCCCCAGATCTGTACCCTTCTATCGAGGGCGCCAGTTTCAGCACATTCAAGGTGGACGCTGACAACGTGATACAGGGTGGGGTTCGGTTGATGCTCAAACACGATGCCCCCGCGGCACAGCGAGCGCAAGCTTCATCCATCGGATTTCAGGGCACGGCGTCGCCTGTTCTGAGTCTGGACATGCGGGGGACGCGGTATGCCGCACCAGTTGACTTTGACAGCAAGCTTGCTCAACCGCTCAAGCGCGCTTACGCCATCGATGTGATCGAGGTTCCGGGGCGCACGAAAGCGGTTTTGAAAGCGGCGATGACGCCCGTCACGATGGCTGCGGATGGGGCGATCGTCATCGGAGCGGTCGTGCTTTCGCCGATCTGGTTGACCTTGCTCATTGCCACGCATTGATTCATGCCATCACTCGATCGCTCGTTGCGATGCTGTTTGCCACTGTTGCTGGCATTGTCATGTGGTCTGGCGCGCGCCATTGGCGATCAGGGTGGATGCAATGGCGATGCACCCTTCGGGAAGGTTCTGACCGAGGGATCTCCATCAGAGCTGGAACAAGCCATTCAGAAGGTTGTCTCCAGACAAGAGGATCGGCGCGAGTTGGGTGTGTTCGCGCGCTTGGGGCAAGCGCTGCGTGGTCAATCGGAGGACCCGGTTTCCCGGGGGCAGGCCATCTTGGACGTCATCGAGGGCCGAAGCTTGTCTTGCAACAAGCGGGCACTGCTGTACCACGTGGTCGCCGCGGGGAACCTGCCGGTTCTGAACTACTTGTTGGATTCGCCGATGGGCGTTCGTGTTGGGGTCCCCCAGGACATCCTGTTCGAATGTGGGCACGACACCGGGATGCGCGACGCCCAGCGTGAGGGCCGCCGGGCTGCCATGGGTTTGCTCATTGACAGAGGTTTGGCCGACGTGCGCACCTTGAAGGAAGGCAAGTCACTCCTGCAGGCCTGCGGTGCCCCGGAACTCGTTGAATTGTTCCTGGAAAAAGGTGCGAGCACGGACCATCCAGGGCCCCTGCGTGCGCATGACCGATATGCGTTCAACGCCCTTGAAACGAGCCTCATCGCGGCCATCTTGGCAAAAGAGGACAGCTACTTCACGAATCGATCGCAGGAAATGAGCCGCGCTCGCATTCTTGCGAAAGCCACAGGGGCGACCATTCGGGGGCGGCCGACTGAGGCCCACATCAAGTGGTACTGTCGGTCGCCATCGAGGGCGAAGGCTTGCGTCGAGTTGTCCACCTTCATCGATGCTTCACCGGGGGTTCTTCGTCCCCCTCGCCAAGGTGAGCCGGGGTATGTCAGCCCTGAAGCCAAACTGCATGTTCTGGTGGTGACTGGCAGTGCGGGGATCCGAGGCCGATTGCCTTCGGTCACGGTCAACGTGGCAGATCGCAGTGCACCGATTGTCCTCGCGTTGGCGGCAAACACTCGAACAAGCTGGCAGGTTGTCTTGCGCGAGGGAGTGCAGTTGCAGAAGGTTCTGCTTGTCAGTCCTGTTGATCAGGTCATCTCGGGTGATCTCGATGCAACGATGGTCGAGGTCCACTCCAATGAAACCCCATCGTGCAAACCTTGCTTCTGGACGGAAGGATACGTGCACCACGATGCAGACAAGATGGCGCCCAGGGTTGCGGTCCGCAGCACCGGTTTGAAGGTCTCTTCATACCTGGAGGCTAAGCACGGTCAAGATGTTTTGATCACGGAGAGTCCGGCTGACAGCCAGTGAGCGATGGAGTCGTTTGACCCATGCGGACTCATTGCATCTGGCCTGCGCGCAGCCTAGGCTCGGGTTGCACAGATCGGTGAGTGCCGCGGCATCGATGTGTTGACAGGCCCGCGTGTGGCAGCGAACCAATGAACCTGAGCAAACTGCCCGTCACCGGCGCCCCCGAGGCTCCCAGAACAAGGTCCCCTTGAGCCAATCGACCAGCGGCAGCACGATGTTGAAGTTGTGCGTCTGCATGAGGTCGCGCCGATGGTGTAGGGCGTGCAGGCGGTGCAGCCGGCGGATGCCGGGCAGCCTGGCGATCCAGTGGTCTTCGGGCAGGTGTTCGCACACATGACAGACCTCGTAGGCCATGTAGCCCACCATCAGCGTGAGCGCGAAGAGGGCGCCCACGTTGGTGTTCCAGGTTGACAGCGCCAGCCAGGCACCGCCGGCACCCAAGCTGTAGAGCACGATCAACCAGGGCGGGAACAAGATGACCCGCCAGTCCTGTGGGGTCTCGTAGACCATTTGTCCCTCAACGAAGAAGCTGTGGTGGTCTCCCGTGTGGCGCTTGTAGAAGAGCGCGCTCCAGGGGTGTTTGACGTGGCCGCAGTGCAGGTGGACGCTGTACTCGCCCCAGCTGAACAGCGCCATCGTCAGGGGCACCGTGACCCACTCCCAGGCTGACACATCAACGATTTGATGAGCGAAGTAAGCCACGGCCAGCGCTCCGTAACCAAGCATGAAACCGCCATGCAGCCACGGGTTGTACCAGCGAGATATCTGGGCGCGATAGCGCTGCCGAAATGCGGTGGTGTCGTGGGCCATGGGTGCTCCGAAGTGGGCCGGTCAGCACCCAGTGTAGGCATGCCCCCGCTGCGAGGCGATCAGAAGAAAGCCTGAATCCCCGTCTGCGCCCGCCCCAGGATCAGCGCATGCACATCGTGCGTGCCCTCGTAGGTGTTGACCACCTCCAGGTTCACCAGGTGGCGCGCCACGCCGAACTCGTCGCTGATGCCGTTGCCACCCATCATGTCGCGGGCCAGGCGGGCGATGTCCAGCGCCTTGCCGCAGTTGTTGCGCTTCATGATGGAGGTGATCTCGACCGCAGCGGTGCCTTCGTCCTTCATGCGGCCCAGGCGCAGGCTGCCCTGCAGGCCCAGGGCGATCTCGGTCTGCATGTCGGCCAGCTTTTTTTGGATGAGCTGGTTGGCGGCCAGCGGGCGGCCGAACTGCTGTCGGTCGAGCACGTACTGGCGTGCGCGGAACCAGCAGTCTTCGGCCGCACCCATGGCGCCCCACGAGATGCCGTAGCGCGCGCTGTTGAGGCAGGTGAAGGGGCCTTTCAAGCCGCGCACCTCGGGGAAGGCGTTCTCTTCGGGCACGAAGACGTCGTCCATCACGATCTCGCCGGTGATGCTGGCGCGCAGGCCCACCTTGCCGTGGATGGCGGGGGCGCTCAGGCCTTTCCAACCCTTTTCCAGCACGAAGCCGCGGATCTGGTCTTTGCCGTTCTCGTTGCACTGCGCCCAGACCACGAACACGTCGGCGATCGGTGAGTTGCTGATCCACATCTTGCTGCCGCGCAGCGTGTAGCCGCCATTGACCTTGGTGGCGCGCGTGAGCATGCTGGCCGGGTCGGAGCCGTGGTTGGGCTCGGTCAGGCCAAAGCAGCCGATGAACTCGCCGGTGGCCAGCTTGGGCAGGTACTTGCGCTTGGTCGCCTCGTTGCCGAAGGCGTGGATGGGCACCATCACCAGCGACGATTGCACGCTCATCATCGAGCGGTAGCCGCTGTCCACGCGTTCGACCTCGCGGGCGATCAGGCCGTAGCTGACGTAGTTCAGGCCCGCACCGCCGTATTCGGTCGGGATGGTGGCGCCCAGCAGGCCCAGCTCGCCCATCTCGCGGAAGATGGCCGGATCGGTCTGCTCGTTGCGAAAGGCCAGGGTCACGCGCGGCAGCAGCTTGCCTTGCGCGTACTCGCGCGCGGCGTCCTTGATCATGCGCTCTTCCTGCGTGAGCTGGTCGTCCAGCAGCAAGGGGTCGGCCCAGTTGAAGGTGGCTTTGGTTGCGCTCATGGTGTGTCTCGTGGTGTGTCTCGTGGTGTGTGATGCTGGGGATGCGCAGATGCCGGCGGCATGCGTGCGGTGTTCAGATTGGCTCGGCCGATTGCAGCTCGCGCCACAGGATCTTGCCGGTGGCCGACTTGGGCAGGCGCTCGGCAAAGGTGACGATGCGCGGCGCCTTGTAGGCTGCCATGTTCGTGTGCGCCCAGTCGACGATGTCGGCTTCGCTGACCTGGCCGCGTGAGTCGGGCTTGAGCACGACGATGGCCTTGACGGTTTCGCCTCGCCGCTCGTCGCGCGTGCCGATCACACAGGCTTCCTGGATGGCGGGGTGGGCGTAGAGCAGGGCCTCGACCTCGCTGGGCCAGACCTTGAAGCCCGAGGCGTTGATCATGCGCTTGAGCCGGTCGACCATGTGGAAGTAGCCGTCCTCGTCGGTGCGGGCCAGGTCACCCGTGCGCAAAAAGCGCTTGCCGTCGAGCGTGACGAGGGCCTCGGCGTTGGCGCTGTCGTTTCGCCAGTAGCCCTGCATCAGTTGCGGGCCGTGGATGATGACCTCGCCCACTTCACCGGGTGGCAGTTCTTCGAAGGTCTCGGGGTTCACCACGCGCGAATCGACGTCGAAGATGGGGATGCCCAGGCACTGCTTCTTGGGACGCGGAACGGGGTTGATGTGCGTGGCGGCCATGGTCTCCGACAAGCCATAGCCCTCGATGTAGTCGAGGCAGGTGAGCGCCTTCAGGCGCGCGGCCACAGCTTCGGGCATGGCCGCGCCACCTCCGCCGATGCTTTGCAGGCTGCTCAGGTCGGCGCTTTCAATGCCCGGGTGGGCCAGCAGGTCCACCACCATGGTCGAGATCATCTGCGCGGCGGTGATGCGCTGGCGTTGCAGGCATTCGAGCGCGACATCGCGGTCCCAACGGGGCAGGATGACGACGGTGGCGCCCAGGTGCAGCACGCTGTTGAGGCTGCTCTGAAAGCCTGTGACGTGGAAGTAGGGCAGGGTGGCCAGGATGACGGCGTCACGCGGGCTGTCCAGCCAGACGCTGCGAGCCACGGTGCCGTACATGACGCTGCGGTGCGTGTGCATGCAGCCCTTGGGGTGGCCGGTGGTGCCCGAGGTGTAGGGCATCACGGCGAGGTCGTCGGGGCCGCCTTGCAGGGGATTGGGCTGGCGGTGCTCGGCCATCGCATCCGCCCACAGTGTCACGCCTTCGGTGTTGATTGGCTGGCGCGGCGCGGCGATGAAGTCGGGAACGCGCATGTCGGTCGGCGCGGTCAGGTGGTCGCTGTACGCGGCCACGAGCACGTGCTGCAGGCCTTCGCCGATGCGCCGGCCTTCCTCCAGCAAGGGCGCCACCTGATCAAACAGGTCCTGCGTGCAGATCAGCACCTTCGCGCCCGCGTCCTTGACCAGGTGCCGGATCTCTTGCGTGCGGTTCATCGGGTTGACCGGTACCAGCACGGCGTCGGCGCGCAACACGCCATACGCACCGATGGCGAACTGCGGGCTGTTTTGCGTGCACAGCAGCACCCGGTCGCCGCGCTGCACGCCCGCCACCTGCTGCAGCCAGCCGGCCAGCCACTCGGTCTGCACCTTGAACTGCCCATGCGTGACCACGCTGTCGTAGAACACGAGGCAGGGCTTGTCGGGGTGGCGCGCGGCCGAGGCCGCGACATTGGCCCACAGGTGCGCCTGCGGGAAGTCCAGCGAGCGGGGCACGCCGCTGGGCCAGTGCTGGAGGTGGCGATCTGACATGGCGGCGATGTTACGTGTCCTGTGAGCGGTTGACGGGCGATCAGGCCGCGCGGCCCAGCTCGATGAAGCGCGCGAGGTGGTGGTCCTCGTCGCCAAGCTGGTGGTCGATGAGGATCAGGCGCTTGGCGTGGTGGGCCAACGCCAGCTCCCACGTCATGCCAATGCCGCCGTGCAACTGAATCGCCTCTTGCGCCACCAGCGTGCCGATGCGGCCGATGCTGACCTTGGCCGCCGACAGCGCTCGCTCGCGTGCGATGCGATCGCTGCCCAAAGCCGCCGCCGCGTTGATGACCGCCGAGCGCGCCTGCTCCACCTCCAGCAGCACGTCGGCCATGCGGTGCTGCAGGGCCTGGAAGCTGCCGATGGGAACGCCGAACTGCTTGCGCGTCTGCAGGTACTCGATGGTCATGCGCTTGGCGGCCTCCATCGAGCCCAGGCTTTCGGCGCACAGCGCCAGCACCCCCAGCCCGATGGCGTGTTCCAGCGTGGCGTGGCCCTGCCCGGCTTCACCCAACAGGGCCGAAGCAGGCAGGCTCACCTGGTCGAGCGTGACGTCGGCCGTGCGGCCACCGTCGTGCGTGGCAAAGCCCCTGAACGTGAGGCCCGCTGCCTTGGCTGGCACGATGAACAACGCGATGCCATCGGCGTCAGCCACCTCGGCCGACACGCGAGCCGACACCACCAGCCAGTCGGCCTGGTCGCCCAGCGGCACCGCCGTCTTGCGGCCTTGCAGCAGCCAGCCATCGGCATTGCGATCGGCCTGCGTGGTCACATGTCGGATGTCATGGAAGGCGCAAGGCTCTTCATGCGCCAGCGTGGCGACCTGGCTGCCGTCGATCAGGCTGCCCAGCAAGGCTTTCTGCTCGGCGTTGCCCGCATGGGCCACGGCGCTGCCCGCCAGCAGCACCGGCAGGGCGGGCGTGAGCGCCAGGCCGTGCCCGATGGCCTCGAACACCACGGCGATGTCGAAGCCCTGGCCGCCGTAGCCCCCATCGGCCTCGCTGAACAGCGCGCCTGCGGCACCCACGTCGCACAGCTGTTGCCAGGCGCGGCGATCAAAGCCTTGCGCCTGCTTGACGGTGGCCATGCGGGCCTCGAAACCCATCTGTTCGCCGATGAAGCGGCCAAGCGTGTCCGCCAGCATGCGGCGGTCTTCGGTGTGCTGGAAGTTCATGGCTTGGTCCTCACAGGCCCAGGATCATCTTGGCGATGATGTTCTTCTGGATCTCGTTGGAGCCGCCGAAGATCGACAGCTTGCGGTTGTTGAAGTATTGAGGCGTGGCGTGCAGCGCCTCGGGTTGCGCGCCAGCCGGTCCGGCCTCGCCTTCTTCGATGAAAGCCAGCGCGTGAGGGCCCATGGCTCGGCGCAACAGCGCGTTCAGCTCCTGCCTGATCACCGTGCCCTTGATTTTGAGCATCGAGCTTTCCGCGCCCGGGGCGCCACCGCCTGCCACCGCCGCGATCACGCGCAGGTTGGTGGTCTTCATGTTCTCCAGCTCGATCTCGACGTGCGCCACGCGGGCGGCGAACAGTGGGTCATCGGCCAGGGGCTTGCCGTTCTTCTTCACGCGCTGTGCCACCGACTTCAACCGCTCCAGCGCTGCCACCGAAAAGCCCACGCCCGCGATGTTGGTGCGTTCATACGTCAGCAGGAATTTGGCGCAGGTCCAGCCCTTGTGCTCTTCGCCCACCAGGTTGGCGACGGGCACCTTCACGTCGGTGAAGAAGACCTCGTTGACCTCGTGCTCACCATCAAGCGTGATGATCGGCCGCACCTCCACGCCGGGCGTGGCCATGTCGATCAGCAGGAAGCTGATGCCTTCCTGCTTCTTGGCGTCGCGGTTGGTGCGAACCAGGCAGAAGATCATGTTGGCGTGGTGGCCCAACGTGGTCCAGGTCTTCTGGCCATTGACCACGTAGAACTCGCCCGAGGCGTCTTTCACCGCCGAGGTCTTGACCGAGGCCAGATCGGAGCCTGCACCGGGCTCGGAGTAGCCCTGGCACCACCAGTCGGCTCCGCTCAGGATGCGCGGCAGCCAGTGGCGCTTTTGCGCCTCGCTGCCGTATTTGATGAGCACGGGGCCCAGCATGTTCACGCCGAAGGGCACGGTGCGCGGGCAGTGCGCCAGCGCGCACTCGTTGTCGAAGATGAACTTCTGCACGGCGCTCCAACCGGTGCCGCCCCATTCGCGCGGCCAGTGGTTGGCCAGCCAGCCGCGTGCATTCAGGATGGCGTGCCAGCGCTCGTGGTCGGCCTTGCTCAGGTGGCGGCCTTCGCGCACCTTGTCGGTCAACTCGGCGGGCACCTTCTCGCGCAGGAAGGCGCGCACCTCTTCGCGGAAGGTCCGTTCATCGGGAGTGAAACTCAGGTCCATGGCGAGTCTCCTTCAAAAGATTTCGAACAGCCCGGCCGCGCCCATGCCACCGGCGATGCACATCGTCACCACGGCCCACTTCACGCTCGGGTCCTTTGCCTTTCGGCGGCGGCCTTCGAGCAGCACCGTGCCCACCAGTCGCGCACCCGTCATGCCGAACGGGTGACCGATGGAGATGGCGCCGCCATTCACGTTCAAGCGATCATCGGGGATGCCGAGCTTTTGCTGGCAGTAGATCGACTGCGAGGCAAACGCCTCGTTCAGCTCCCACAGGTCGATGTCTTCGACCTTCAGGCCGTGCCGTGCGAGAAGCTTGGGCACCGCGAACACCGGACCGATGCCCATCTCGTCGGGCTCGCAACCCGCCACGGCCAGGCCCCGGAAGGCGCCCAGCGGTTGCAGGCCCAGGCGCTCGGCCTCGCGGCGCTCCATCAGCACACAGGCCGACGCGCCGTCCGACAGCTGCGAGGCGTTGCCCGCGGTGATGAACCGATCGGCCCCGCGCACGGGTTCGATTTTGGCCAATGCTTCGTAGGTGGTGCCCGGGCGGTTGCAGGTATCGTGGTCGATGGTGGCCTGCACGTGCGTCACTTCTTTGGTGACCTTGTCCTGCACGGCCATGGTGGTCGTGATGGGCACGATCTCGTCGCGGTAGCGGCCGGCTTCCTGAGCTTCGGCCGTCTTGCGCTGGCTCTCCACCGAGAAGCGGTCTTGCGCTTCGCGCGATATGCCGTAACGCTGCGCCACGATGTCGGCGGTTTCGATCATGGCCATGTACAGCGCGGGCTTGTGTTCGACGATCCAAGTGTCGAGCCCCGAGTTGCCGTCTTCGCGCGTGCGGATGCCCGAGATGCTCTCGATGCCCCCCGCGATCATGGCCGGTGCGCCTTCGACCACGATGCGCCCGGCCGCCATCGCAATGGCCTGCAGGCCCGAGGCGCAGAAGCGGTTCACGGTGGTGCCCGCGATGCTAAGCGGCAGCTCGCTGCGCACGATGCTTTGCCGCGCGATGTTGCGGCCCGTCGTTCCTTCCGGGTAGCCGCAGCCGAGGATGCAGTCTTCGATCAACCCAGGGTCGATGCCCGCACGTTCGACCGCAGCTTTCACCGCGAACGACGCCAGCGTGGGCCCAGGTGTGATGTTGAGTTCACCGCGATGCGACTTGGTCAGCGGTGTGCGGGCGGTCGAGACGATCACCGCTTCGCGGCTGTGTTGAGAGGGGTGCATGGTGGCCTCGTGTTTGAGGTGTTCGGATGTCGGGAGGGCTGGCGGGCCCTGGTGGCGGTCGATGCTGTCGGCGAGTTCAACCGCTGTTCAGCGAATCGAAGCCGAGGCCCTCGGCCACCAGCCTCTCCAGCAAGGCCGACGGTTGCCAGAACAGCGCATCGGCCTGAGTGAACTCGCGGATGTCCGCCAGGATCTTCGCCAGGCCCACCTGGTCGGCGTGCCACATCGGCCCGCCCTTGCTGCGCGGGAAACCGTAGCCGTGCACCAGCGTGACATCCACGTCCAGCGGACGCAAGGCGATGCCCTCGTCGACGACCTTGGCTCCTTCGTTGACCATGGCGGCGATGTAGCGACGCGCCAGCTCTTCGCGCGTGAAGCTGCGCGGTGTCACACCGGCCTTCGCGCGCTCTTCATCGATGATCGGTGCCACGTCGTGGTTGGGCGTGCCCGTGCGTGAACCGGCTTCGTACACGTACCAGCCGCGCCCTGTCTTCTGCCCGAACCAACCCTGCTCGCAAAGCCGGTCGGCGATGTGCACGTAGCGAGCGCGCGGGTCGCGCGTGGCGGCGCGGCGCTTGCGCGCGGCCCAACCGATGTCGCCACCCGCCAGGTCGCTCATCTCATAAGGCCCCATCGGGAAGCCGAAGGCTTTGACCATCGCGTCGATCTCGAAAGGCGAGGCGCCGTCTTCCATCAGGTGGTCGGCCGCCGTGCGGTAGACGGCCAGGATGCGGTTGCCGATGAACCCATCGCACACACCAGCGCGCACGGGCACCTTCTTCAAACGCTGTGCCAGCGCGAAGCCCGTGGCCACCACGTCGGCCGACACCTGCGCCGGCACCACGATCTCCAGCAGCTTCATGATGTGGGCTGGCGAGAAGAAGTGCAGCCCGATCACGTCGCCCGGCCGCGAGGTGCTGCGCGCGATCTCGTCGATGTCCAGGTAGGAGGTGTTGGTGGCCAGCACCGCCCCAGGCCTGCAGACGCGATCCAGTTCGGCGAACACCGCGTGCTTGACGGCCATGTCCTCGAACACCGCTTCGATGACCAGGTCCACATCGGCGAAGGCCGCGTAGCCGACGGCACCTTGCCAACACGCCATCACCTCGGCCTTGCCATCGGGTGTCAGCCGACCCTTGGCCACGTGCCCGTCGTAGACCTTTTCGATGCGCGCACGCCCCAGCGCCAGCGCGGCCTCGTCGCGCTCGACGCTCACCACTGGCAGGCCCGCGCTCAGCAGCGCCACCGCGATGCCCGCGCCCATGGTGCCGCCGCCCACCACGCCCACCTTGATCAAAGGCCGTGGCTGGGCCACGCGGGCCTCGGGCGTGTCCATCACGGCGGCTTCGGCACGCTGCAGGTGGGCGAGCGCCGCGAGTTCTGCGGGCGATGGGGCAGGGGTATCGGCGGGCATGTCTCGCTCCTGGGCGCGTTCTGCGCTTTTATTGGGAAGGCCAAGTCTGCGAGGCCGGTCAGCAAAGGAACTGGCCACCGCGTCAGAAGGCACCCAGCATCCTCCCAGAGCGATCTACCTTTGACAATCCGATCTTCCATTGACAGGCTGTCAAGCCGGTTTTGACAATCGTGCGATCATTGATGCCATGGCCGACGCCCCCATGGACCTCCACGCCCTGACCCTGCTGGTCGACATCCTCGACGCGGGCTCGCTCAGCGAAGCCGCCCGGCGCCTGAAAACCAGCCGAGCCAACGTCAGCTACCACCTGAGCCAGCTCGAGCGCAGCCTGGGCCAGCAGCTCGTGCGCCGCAGCACCCGCCGCATCGCCCCCACCGAACTCGGCCTGCAGCTGTGTGAACACGGCCGCAAGATCCGAGACGAGCTTGCCGCCGCGCGCGACACCATCTCTGCGCTCGGCCAGTCCCTGCAAGGCCGAGTGCGCCTGAGCGTGCCCAGCGGATACGGCCAGTTGGTGATGTCGCCCTGGCTGATCGACTTCAAGCGCGCCCACCCCGGCATCGTGCTCGACGTGGTGTTCGAGAACCGCGTGGTCGACCTCATGCGCGACGAGGTGGACGTGGCCGTGCGCGTGCTCTCCGACCCGCCTGAGCAACTGGTGGCCCGAGAGATGGGCGCGGTGCGCTACGTGGCCTGCGCCTCGAACGCCTACGTGGCTGCCCACGGCCTGCCGCAGCAGCTCCAAGACCTGTGCACCGCGCCGCTGATCACCTCGGCGGTGGTGGGGCGGCAGTTGCGCCTGGCCGCTTACCTTCACGGCGAGCGCCACGAGGTGCCGCTCTCGCCCACGCTCACGTCCGAGAACTTTCACTTCCTGCGCGAGGCCATCGAGGCCGGTCTGGGTGTGGGCCTGGTGCCGGACTACGTGGTGCAGTCGCTCATCGACGCGGGCCAGGTGCAGACCACGCTCGACGACTGGAAGCTCAGCATCTTCGGCACGCGCATGTTCATGCTCTACATGCCCAACCGCCACCCCACGCGCGCCATGTCTGCCTTCATCGAGTTCGTCTTGTCGCGAGCGCGAGCGGAGGCTTGACGACGCCGAGCGCAGGAGACTTGCCCAGCGCCACTCGGTGCACTGGCGCGCGCAGGACCGAGCCCATGCGTGAGGTTGTTGCAAGCCGTATCAGGCTTGTTGCGTTTGTTGCCATTTTCCGGCGTTCGGGCCCCTGATGGGGGGAGGGGTGGGGCAGGGCGCTGCTCCTAAACTCCCGGCACCAAACAAACCAAATCAGGGACCATGAATTTGCCAAGCCTGTCGGACCTGGCCGGGCTGCTGTCTGCGTGGGCGCAAGACACCCGGCTGCACGCGCTGGCGGCCA